>Ga0209377_1000676_pt1 | contig 22991 bp, 21 predicted proteins | sample GraSoiAngelo_141_FD_185898 | JGI IMG/M metagenome (GOLD analysis project Ga0209377, IMG submission 185898) | Grasslands soil microbial communities from the Angelo Coastal Reserve, California, USA - 14_0929_12_40cm (SPAdes) (version 2) | ecosystem: Environmental > Terrestrial > Soil > Grasslands ...
GCGGCGGGCGCGCTCGCTCGACTCCTGGCAGAAGTATCGCGCCGCGGGCGTCAACCTGGCCCTCGGCAGCGACACCTATCCACGCGACCTCATCATGCAGATGCGCGTGGCGTCCTACTTCGGCAAGGTCATGAGCCACAACCTCCTGAGCGCGTCGGCCGCGGAGGTGTTCGAGGCGGCGACGCTCGGCGGCGCCCGCGCGCTCGGGCGCGACGACCTCGGTCGTCTGGCCCCGGGCGCCAAGGCCGACATCGTCGTGATCGATCTCGAGACACGTGACAGCCTTCGCTTCGGTCCGATTCGCGATCCGATCAAGGCGCTGGTGGAGTGCGGCATCGGCGACGACGTGATCACCGTCATCGTCGACGGCATCGTGCGCATGCGCGATCGCGTCATCCCCGGTGTCGACCTGGCCGCCGTGCGCCGAGAAGCCCAGGCCGCGGGGGAAGGCGTGTGGCAGCGCGTGCAGGAGTGGGACCCGCTGGGTCGCACCGCCGAGCAGATCAGCCCGTGGTCGTTCCCGCTCGTGACGGAGTGACCCGCCGCGAGCGTTGTCCAGGTCTGGACAGAATCTCGGGAACGCAAGAGGATAGAGCACCGGAGGAAGCCATGAAAGGCGTCGTGTTTCTCGGAGATCGAAAGCTGGAGCTCAGGGACTTTCCCGATCCGACACCGGGTCCCAGAGACGTGATCCTCGAGATCAAGGCCTCGGGCATGTGCGGCAGCGACCTGCACAACTATCGCGCCCCGGCCAATCCAAGCGGGGCGGTGACCGGCGGCATCAGGCGGCAGGCCGGTGTGATCGCCGGCCACGAGCCCTGCGGCGTCGTCGCGGCGGTGGGCGCTGGTGTCACCGAGAAAGAGGCGCGAGTCGGCCAGCGCGTGATGGACCACCATTATGACGGCTGCGGCAACTGCAAGCATTGCCGGGCTGGCTGGACGCAGATGTGCCTCGCGGGCACGGTGGTCTTCGGCTCGGGTGGGCACGGCGGGCACGCCAAGTACATGAAGGTGCCGGTGTCGACCTTGGTGCCGCTGCCCGACCCGCTCTCCTTCGTGACGGGCGCGGCGATCTCGTGCGGGACCGGCACGGCCTGGGGTGCGCTGAAGCGGATCAACCTGCAGGGCGGCGAGACGATCGCCATCTTCGGGCAGGGCCCGGTGGGTTTGTCGGCGACGCAGCTGGCCGTCGCCATGGGCGCGCGTGTCATCGCCATCGACGTCGCGCCCGAGCGGCGCAAGCTCGCCCAGGCGTTCGGGGCGCACGAGGTGATCGACGGCAAGTCAGGCGACATGGTGGCGGCGATTCGCGATCTGACGCATGGCGAGGGCGCGCACAAGACCCTGGACGCCTCGTCGGCGCCCGAAGCTCGCGCCGCGGCCGTGCGCGCGGTCCGCTCGTGGGGCACGGCCTGCTTCGTCGGCGAGCGCGGCCAGGTGACGCTCGATGTGAGCCCCGATCTCTTGCGCCGGCAGGTGACGCTCGTCGGCTCTTGGACGTTTTCGAAGCAAGGCCAGGCCGAATGCGCCGAGTTCGTCGCCGACCGGGGCGTGGACGTGGAGAAGCTATTCACGCACCGTTGGAAGCTGGAGCAAGCCGAGGAAGCCTACAAGCTCTTCGACACGCAAACCACGGGCAAGGCGGTCATCCTGCCGTCCTGAGCGGGTGCATGCGGAGGATGTTAAGGGGTGCGGCGTCGAGGCCGTCGCGGTCTCTCGTGAGTCGAACGCGCACGCCGAACCGTCGGCTGACGCCCCGCCGACTTGGCGAGCCAGCGAAGCGTCGCCACCACCGCCCCGCGCAGGCCTTTGTCGTGTTGCGCGGTCTTCGGCCTTCTCCGCTCCTGCAGCCGCGCACGTACTGCGGCATCGATATCGCTCAGAAGCGAGGAGAGCTGGTACGCGAGATCGCGGAGGGGCTCCCGCGCCACGCGGTCAAGGTCTCACAGGCGCCTCGGCGGCGCTGACAGGGTGAAATAGCTGGCTATGGCCCGGCGTGCCGGCTCGTAGTCGCCGGCCCTGGCGCGCGCGTCGTAACGAACCTCGGCCTTGAATGCGCACGCAGGGTGACGCGCCAGGCCGTGCTCTCGCCACGACCGGAACAATGATCCAAACTGTTCCACCGAAAGAGGGACGCCGATCGCATCGGCGCTGAGCGGTTGTTGCTCTTGGAGCTCTCGCGCGTGACGTCCCAGCGCGACGACGATCCTTCCTTCGTGGTCGATCGTCGCGTCGGCCACGACCATCTCGACCCCGCCGTCATCTCGACACGGAGCATTACCCGGTCCTCTCCCGACCTGTTTATCGCACGCGCCGACTTTGGCGTCACAGGCTAGCAGATCGTCTTGCAATTTCTCGTACTTGTCCTTGATGCCCGCGACCTGGGCGCCCGCGTCACGGAGGCTCCGCGGATCGACATCGAAGATACTGATCAGCGTTTTCCACACCTCGGGGGTCACCCAGCCTTGCTCGTGAGATTCATTCCCCATCACGTCGGCGGAAATCAGGATGAGCGCGAACACGAAAATGATCTGGACGAGAAGATCGATGAGCGTCGTGAGCGCGATGTCCCGATTCCGCGCGAGTCGATTCTTGCTGATCACTGGCGGTCTTCAACCTTGCTCAGAATGAAGCGTGAGGCATCGATGAGATGATGATGGACTTTTCTCACCGCTTCTTCCGAGGTGCGGAGGTCTTCCTGTAAACGATTCGCCAGGGCGCCGGCCGCCTCGCTGTGTTTGCGTAATTGATCCGCCAGAGGCCCGGATATCTGCGCGGACAGTTGAATCTGGGTGGCGACGGCATCCTTGCCGAGCCGCACGGCCCGCTCCGTAATCTCGGTCAGCGCCTGCAGCCCGGCACCCGCCTTCATCAAGCCACCGCTCCAGTTGTGGACCGACTGCTCGGCCGCGCGCGTCCCGTGCTCGAACGCGGACAACGCCGCACCGGCCCTTGCCATCGATTTGCTCGCTCCGTCGGTCGCGCCGGCCACCTCCGCCCATGCGCGGTTGGCTTCCCCTATGTTCGTGCGCAGGTTGCCGAGCGTGGCAATGATGCTCGCCGCCTCTTGAGGCAGCTTTTCGAGGCCCGTCCCCAGCTCGCCAAGCTGGTTCAGATGCGTGGCGAATTGTTCGATGTTCGTCTTCGCCGACGTCACCGCCGACGTTGCCGCGTCCGCGGAGACCGCCAGGGCGCTGAACGCCCGGCTCCCGTCTCGTGCGCCTTCCACGGCGCTGCCCAGTGTCCCTTCGAGCTCGTTGTACGCGGCGGCTACGGTCGTGGTCGCCCGCCGGAGCAGGTCGGCGCGCTCGGCAAGCTCCGTCAATACCGCGACGAGCTTCTCGCCGACGGCCTCGGATGGTAGCCGAAACGCCCCGAGCCGTGCCTCGAATTGCTGGAGGGTTGCTTCCACGGTTCCGTTCGTGCGACGGAGAAACTCAGTCAGCTCCGTGGCCGATTCCCGTGCCACTCGAGTGACGTCCTGGACCACTTGTCCCGTCACATTGCGAACCGCACTGGTCGTCCCGGCCGTGAGGCTCTCGACCTGTTCCTTGGCCATGTCGTGGGTCTTCGCCGCCTGACGAGACGCGGCGTCGATTTCCCGGATCGCGCGATTGCGGACCTCGGCGAAGGCGGATTCGGCGTCCGCGCTGACGCGCTCGAGCACCGTCGCGAACTGCTTCAGCACCTGGGCGCTCATCGAATCGAACTGCTGCGTGACCCGACCCGAGAGGATGCGAATCGTCTCGACCGCGCCGGAATACGACTCGCTCAGGTGTCCTTCAGCGCGCTGCTGGGCATGCACGATTCGAACCGTGCTCCTCTCGATGGCGCGCGCCGCTTCCGCATAGGCGTCTCCCAGCCGACGAGCGTCGTTCTCCGGGCTCGCGACGGCTCCCGGCGACGTCTGTGCGAAGACGATGCGCCCGGCCAGGCCGACGAACGTCGTAATGAGGCCGAGACCGAACAACCCCAGCACGTGTCGGCTTTCCGGCCGCTCCGACGAGTTGAGCAACGGCGCAAACGTGGCGACCAGGGTCGCGAGCGTGTAGATGAAACCGAGATAATAGAACGTCTCCCCGTCGGTTTCGGAGGCGAACGCCGTCCTCGACCTGATCAACAGGACGACTCCGTACACGATCATCAGCCCCACGACGAGGGCGGTCATCGTCCAATGCCATGACCCACTCGGGGTGCCCCGATACGACCAGCTGAATGTCAGAATCACGCCGACCCCGACGGCCGTGAACCCGAGGAACGTGGCAGGGAGACTGGCCACGAGGCGCGTCATGCGGGTCAGTCGACTCCGGCCCACCGAGTGATCTTGCCGCCGGCCTCGTGGAAATATCGCTGCCAGAAGTCGAGATGCGGCGCCTGCTGCAGGTGCCGATCGTGGTACCGACGAAGATAGACGACGATGATGTTCCAGTCCCGGAAATCCGCCTTCACGTCGGTGGCGAAGCCCGATCGCAGAAACTCCTCGTAGCTGCGCCGCGGGCCGTAGTGATTGAACGCCGGGGTGTTCTGGAGCATGTCGGAGACGACAATGAGGGTCTTGCGGCCTCCGTCGTCGATCTCCTGCGACCGGGAAATGAGCTGCAGCGTCTCGAGAATCGGCGACTGCTCGCCGACCTCCGTGGTCAGGCTCTCTTCCAGCGCCGCGGTGACCGGGACCAGAAATCGCTGGTAAAAGTCCTTCGTGATCTTGCGACTGTTTTCGTAGAGGTCATTGCCATGCGACGGCGGGCGGCACAAGTCCGAGCTCGGACGCAGGCGCGGGCCGCTCCGGGATTCGAAGGTCGCCTTGCTGAACGTGAACAACGCGATGCGCGAACGCACGGCGAATTTCGAGTCGTCGGCGACGTAGTCCTTGATGAAGTTGAGGGCGAATCGTCGATGAGTCTCCGTCAGGGCCTCCGACTGGTCGACGAGGATCACGGTCTGATCGGTCGGCGCTCGGCTGAGGAATCGCCTGTCCCGGTAGACGCAGTTGTCGGCCCCGATGATGGGGCGGCTCCACGTGACTCCGAGCACGGTCGCCAGCAACACGACCGCGAAGCCGCCAATGCCGCTCAGAATCCAGATGCCCCGCCGATCCAGGCTGCTCAACGGCACGGCGTCAGCTCTTGACTTCCCATGCCTCGCGAATGAGCTTTTCCCGGACGTCTCGCTCGAGCTTGTTGAAGTAGTAGTCGCGGCGTCGTATTTCGGTGGTACGCAGGTTCTGGACCGTCGCGTCGTTCTGCCGGGCGATGTCGCTGAAGTCCTTCATGGCGCTCTCGTAGGACCGGGACAATCGCTCTTCGACCTCCGAGATTGCCTCGGGCGGCCTGACGAGATGGCCATCGAACGTGAAGCTGTTGTTGAAATAGAACGGCGCCGGGGACTGGCGCACGCGCGCGTTGGTCTGCCGGTAGCGCTTCAGCACGATGTTACACGCGTCCTGGATTTCCGCCGCGTCATGAACGAAGGTCCGGCGTTCGTCGACGCTCCGGCTGATGAGCTGCTGATAGTATTCGATGTTCGACTTCACGTCCGAGAGCAGCCGCGCCTGATCTTGCAGTATGCGATCGAAGACCTGGTCCACCAGGCGGCAATATTCGGCCTTGGCCGCCTCGTAGCTTGTCCGCCTGGCGTTGAGCTCTCGGTCGAGCTCGCCATAGCCTGGATAGACGTCATCGAGCCGGTACCCCTTGTACGAGGCGAAGATGCCGAATATGAGCGCGAGCACGACCAGGATCCAGGAAAAGACATCTTCGAAGCCGACCGGGTTCCTGGCGAAGCGCTGCCACGCCAGTCTTGCCGCTCGCCACTGATCCAGGTCCTGGGCGACCTGAGGCGGCGGCGACGAAATCGCGCTCTGCGTCGACAGGCCCGGCTGTGACTGTGCGACGTCGTTGGTGGCAACGCGATAGTGAGCGGCGGCGAGTGTCACGAGGAGAAAGCACGTGTAGAGAAACGCGACCCCGGTCAACGCGAGCCCCTTGCGGCGTGGGCTCCGGTGGTTCACGTACCGAAGAAGGTTTCCCGACAGAATCGCGAGACTGATATTGACGATCGAGAGCGTCATGGCGATGAGCACGCCACCCAACAGGCCGAAATCGCTGCCCTCCGCGTAGAACGCGGCCAGCGCAACCCATTCGACGAGGGCCAGCGCGGCCACGATCGCGAAGTGATAGAACTGCGATTGTGGATACGACGCGGCCCGGTAGTGCAGGCCGTGCTTCTGCTGGAACCATCGAAGGTGTTTGAGCGCCCGCGCCTCATTCTCCTTGGCCTGATAGAGGGCGGTCGAGCGGTCTGACTTGAGCGTTTCGAGACTCGGCTCGACGGGGGAGAGCAGACGCGCAAAGGAATCGCGTGTTTGCTCGACGTCGATCTTCGCCGCCGTCGCCTGGCGATCGAGTTGCAGCCTGGCCAGGCTCTCTTCGCAACTTTCCCGGCGCTGTCGAGCGAGAGCGATGAAGTGGGCGCAAATCTCTGATTCGGTGACGTCGAGCGAGGCGCTCAGCGTCTTGGGATTGTCGTGACGGGCCGCGTCGGCCGCCTTCTGGTCGATTTCGAGGGTGCGGCGAGCCATTTCAACGAGCTTCTGCATCTCGGGAACTCCTGCGGTCAGCGTCTCTTCGGTACGCACTCTTGGCCCGAGCGTCGCCGGGTCGGCCTAGATTTAGGACATCGCCGGCACTTCGGCAAGTGTTTTCTCTTCCACAATCTCAATTCCGCTCTTGACGCCGGCGGCGAGTGGTTTCATGATGCCTCCGACCGCTGACGGGCACGTAGTGAGAGGACGTATAAGCATGAGAGTGTGGATCGCCTGCTCCGGATCGATCCTGCTCGGCGTCGACACCGATCGGGTGGGAAGCCAGTCCTGACCGCGATCAGGAGCATTCTCGGTGGCTAGCGACGTCACGGTCGGCGCCGCGCGACCGTCCGGGACTGCGCCGGAATTCAGCCTGGGCCTCGCTGGTTCCGTCGTCAAGTCGCGGTACCGTGTCAATGCGGTCTCCTCGGTCAACCGCGACGTGGTCGTGTACAGCGCCGAGGACGTCCGTCACGGCCGATCGATCGCGCTGAAGGTGCTGCGAGAAGAGTTCGAGCGTGACGCGGAGTTCGTCGCCGCGGTACGGAATCAAGCCAGCTCACTCGCGGTGGCGGCCCACGTTCTGCGGGGAGTGCAGCGGGTATACGAATTCGGCGTGACGGACACCGGCCAGGTCTTCGTCGCGCTCGAGTGGGTCGAGGGCGCCACCCTTCGTGAAGTCCTCGATGCCGGCGGTGTGCTCCCCGTGTCCACCGCGCTGCGCGTCGCGATCCGGGTCGGGGAGGCGCTCGAGGCGCTTCATCACAATCGGCTTCTTCACGGTCAGCTCCAACCCGACTCCGTGCTCATGGTCAACGACGGCGAACGTATCAGGCTCGTCGGGACCGAGCTGACGGCCGCGTACCGCACTCCGATCGGGCTTCGCCTGCGCGACGCGTTCTCTGTGGCGTATCGCGCGCCCGAACAGCTCGAGCGCGGTGAGACGACCGAGGCGACCGACGTGTATGCGCTGGGAATGCTACTACGGCAGCTGTTGACCGCCGGCAAGGTAGGCCAGACAATCAGCGCCTTCGCTTCGCCGCCGCTCCCGTCGCCGGCCATCCAGCGGATCATCACGACGGCACTCGAAGCGCAACCACGGCATCGCTACCCGGACATCAGCGTGATGGTGAATGACATCTGGGGCGCGACCGCGGTGCTCCACGAGCCGGAGTCTCGCCCGCGCTCCGTGAAGGCCCGCGGGAACCCTCGCCGGCGAGTGCGACGGCGCCGGCGACCGTTCACTCTCCGCATGGCGGCCGCCGTCGTGACAGCCGGTATCATCGCCACGGTCGTCTCGGTCACGGGGTTCGCTCGAGTGGTCTCGCACTTCCAAGGCCGAGTTGCGCCGCCTCCCGCCACTGCCGTTCCTGTGGACCGCGAAGCTAGACCGCCGTCGGATGTGCCGTCGTCGGCGTCGGCCACTCCCGAACCGACGTCGACGCGCTCTGAATTCCGCGCTGTCCAGGACACATCAACGCTGGAACGTCGTGCTCCGGCGGTCCTCAAGCCGCTTCCCGCGCCGGCGATTGTTCGGCGACCGCCGGTCACGACGCCCGCGGTTGACAGCCGACCGCGTCCTGCCCTCGAGTCCCGGACCACGGCCGAGTCTTCGGCTCCAATCGAGCGCCGGGCCGCGACCGAGCGGCCAACAAGAATGGACCGGAGCGACACGACGGGCGATGGCAGTGCCGTTATCGACTGGCTGCTGAAGGATCGGCGCTAGCGACAGGCAATGCGGTCATCCGGCCGTCCTTGAGTGTCGGCACAATGACCGGCCGACGCCTACGCTTCGTCGGCGCGGTGATCCTGGTTCTCGGGCTCGCCAGCGCGATCTGGATCTACCTGGCCGCGGCGCCCGCAACGGGCGACGCCCTCGGATACAACCCCGAGGAGTCGAAACAGTATTTGCGGACCATGGAGCTGTACGGTGGAAAAGCCAACGTGCTCGCCGCCGAGCTCAGGCAGTGGTTCGAAGGGCTGTGGCACGGCACGCGGCTTGCCTACACGGTGGCGTGCGCCACCGTACTGCTTGCCGGCGTCTTCTGGTTCGCCGCCGCCTCTGAGAAGTGAAACGGGTGCTCGATCCGCGGACCTACGGCCCGGCCGTGGCCGCCGGTTCACCGAGCGAGAGCATCAGGCGATTGGCCCAGTTGAAGAAGGCCGCGGCGTGGATGACGTCGGCTATCGCCAGATCGTCGAGGCCTGCGCGTCGCAGGCGGTCGACGTGCTCCGGCCCGAACGCGCTCGGTGTTGCGGTCAGCGCCACCGAGGCCGCGACGATGGCATTCCAGCGTTCTCCGAGATCGGCGGTGACGCCGGCGTCGAGCAGGCGCTGAACGTCGGTCTCGCGCTTCGAGTAGGTCGCGGCGTGGCGCGCATGCACGGAGGCACAGTAGAGGCATCCATTGAAGCGGGACGTAGCGGCGGCGGCCAGCTCGCGCTCAGCCCGCGGCAGGCCGGCGTCGAGGTTGTAGAAGATGTCCTTGTCGGTTCGCGTCCTGGCCTCGAGCGCATCCGGATCGCGGGCGAGGAGGCGGAAGTACGGTGATTTCACGCGCGCGGCGTCCACGAGACTCGCCATGTGGCGCGGGGTCATCGCATCGACGGCGAGCGGCTCGAGCCAGGGGAGCCAGTCGAGCTGGGCGCGGGTGAAGGCGGTCGGAACCGTGTGTTCCGGGGGAACCAGAACGGTATCGGTCATGTCGGGACCTCGCGCGTCAGGGACGACCCGGCCAGGATGCGCAATCCAGTGACCACCCGGATCTGAAAGGACAGGAAGGCGACGATCTGTGAGAGCGTGACGATGTCGGTCGTGGACCAGCCGGCGTCCAGCAGCGCCTGCAGCGCAGCCGGCGCGGCGTCGCGCGGGTGGAAGACGAGCATGTGCACATGCTCGAATGCTGCGGCGAGGCGCGGACCGAGCGTCCGGCGAGCGGCCGCTCCCACGCGATAGACCGGACCGGCCGTATCTTCATGGCTCAGCGGCCCCGCCGGGTAGCGGCCATAGGGGCCGTGGGTCCTGGCCTCGGCGATGGCCGCGACGACCGCTTCCTTCAGCGCCCCCGGGGCTCCGCTCTCGGCGAGACGCACGGCGTAGCTGGCCGCAATCGCCGTGGCGCCATGCAGGCCAGCGACGAATCCGCCCACCGCGAAACGCTCATGTGCGGTGACATCGCCTGGCGCTTCCGGCGCGAACAACGCCCGGTACGCCGCCTGCGCGTGAGCGCGCGCCTCCGGTCTCCGGCCGCGGATCGCATCCAGGGGAGATCCCGGCGTGATTCCGACCAGCGCATCGATGACATCGGTGTCGGTTCCTGACATCTTCATCGTCCTCGAGTCACGCGACACGCCGGACTCCCGCAGTATCCCGTCCCCAGCCGAGCGCGGGCGCCACCACCTCGGCGACCAGCTCGATCGATCTGAGGATGAGGGGATGCGGCGGATCGATCGAATGCACCTGGACCGCGACGTCTGTCGCCCGGACGAGCGTGCTGTCCGTCTGGAGCGAGGCGATCACATCGTCTGAGGTGCCGAGATGAACATCCATGGCGGTGATCATCGCGTGGAGCGAATCATCTCCGGTCGCGCGGCCCAGCCTGGCCAGGCGCGCGCGATGCCGTCCCAGCCCGATTTCGGCGAAACGAAGGGCTTCCGTCTTGTCATCGGCAACGAACACGGTGCGCGACGCGAGGATGCGGGGCTCGCGGCCCTCGGGCAGCGCCCCCATGTAAGCGTCGATCATCGGGTTCTGGATCTTGTCCAGCGGCAGGTCGGGAGCGTTGACGGGCCGAGGCTGCGTGCGCGACAGCATGAGACCGTCGCCGGCTGCGCCAGCCCGCCTGGCTCCATCGACCGTGAACGTCGCCTGCCAGACGCGCTCGACGAGGCTCGGATTCGCCGGATACAGCTGGTCCCCTCCTCCGGGCAGCGGCCGCCCTGCCCAAGCGTCGCGCAACACTTGAAGGTGGCCGGCGAGTAGCGTCGCGCGCTCGGCACTGTTCTGGCCGAACGCCGCGTACGAGGCAAGGTTGCCCCCGCCTCCGACGCCCACTTCCAGGCGGCCGCCACACATCAGGTCGAGCACTGCGGAGTCCTCGGCCACCCGGATCGGCAACTCCAGCGGAAGAGTCACGATCGCCGTCCCGAGGCGGATGCGCGATGTCTGGGCGGCGACCTGGGCCAGGAACACGAACGGCGCGGGAAGGCCGCCCTCGTCTTCATGGAAATGGTGCTGGGCGATCCAGGCCGAATCGAAGCCGAACCGTTCGGCGTGGATGATCTGCGCGGTCGCCAGTCGGTACCGCTCGGAAGGGGCCGCCTGATCGAGCAGGCGCGTGAAGAAACCCAGGCCTTTCGGCAGCCTCGCTGTCGTCATCTGCCGGCCATTATGCCGCATTCGTCACGTGGAAGGCGCGGGCGCGACGGCGTCGACAGCGCTCTAGCCGCCCGCGGATCCTACGGCTTGGGAATCCGCAGGGTCTTGCTGATCATCAGTGAGCCGGACACGAGGAAAAGCAGAACGGGCGCATGCCATTCGACGCCCAGCAGATTTATTCGATAGAGTGAGCCTCCGTAAAACGCCAGCGTCAACACGCTGAGCGGGACGATGCTCGTCGGGATCGGTGTGCCCTCGAAGTATTCCACGCGGCCCGTCTGCGTCGACAGGCGCTCCGCCGTGACGTTGTAACGCGCGAGTCGGCTCACCCCACAACCGACGAAGAACAGGAGGATCACTTGATCCAACGGCGTATTGACGCCGGCGGCAAAGGCGATCGCCGCCGGAGCGACGCCGAACGACACGACGTCCGCGAGTGAGTCCAGCTCGCGCCCCAGTGCCGACGCCGCGTGCCGTCCTCGCGCGATCCGCCCATCGAGCACGTCGAAGATCAGCGCCACCGGGATCAACACCACCGCGAGATACAGGTGACGCGTGGCGCGTGTGCTGAGAAAGGTCATCGCCTCGAAGATTGCGAGCATGCCGCAGAAGCCGTTGGCGATGGTGAAGAGGTCAGCCAGCTGAAAGGTGCGGATCATCGAAAAGTGCTTAGGGCGTGCCTGTTCAGACGCCATGACGTTAAGGAAGCTAAGCGGGCCGACGAGGCTCGTCAAGCGTCTGCGTCCGATTCGCGTGGAGGCGATCGGATAACCTCGACACCCTGCCAACGGGGGTATCATGGGCGAATCCAAGCCCGCCCAGTGAGGCACCAGCCCTGACCAGAGAAGTCCTGGTGATCGTGCCGGTATCCGACGACGCGCTGAGCCGTATAGCGGCGCTCGACCGATGCCTGCATGTGGTCGATGCTCGGGGCTGGTTTGACGTCGAACTCCGCGAGACCTGGCCGCCGTGGACGGTGCACCGCTACCTCGGCGAGCGTTCAGGACCAATCCGTTCGCGCCAGGAGCGCGACCAGCCGCTGGCCAGCGCCGAGATCATCCTCGGTGGCTTTCCGTTTCCGCTGGATCTCCGGGCCAGGGCGAAGCGCCTGCGCTGGTTCCATCAACTGCCGGCCGGGGCGAGCAATCTGTTACGTGGGGACCTCTGGGGTAGCGATGTCATCGTCACCACCTCGCGCGGCTATGGCAATACCCGCCCGATGGCTGAGTATGTGCTGGCCAGCCTCCTGCACTTCGCCAGGGGGCTTCACCATGCATCTGGCGACCGACAGCGGCATCGTTTCGACCATCGCGCCTACCGTCCGGTGCAGCTGCAGGGTAAGACGGTGTGCGTCGTGGGCGCGGGAGGAATTGGTCAGGAGGTGGGACGGTTGTGCGCCAGTGCCGGCATGCGGGTCATCGGCACGCGACGCCGGGTGGCGCCCGATATCGTACTGCCAGCCGGATTCAGTCGCCTGGAACGCCCCGAGCGTCTACATGCTCTTCTCGCGGAGAGCGACGGCGTGGTGGTCTGCTGTCAGTGGACACCGGAGACGACCAAGCTGATCGGTCGGGAGGCCTTCGCCGCGATGAAGCCAGGCGCCATCCTGGTGAACGTCGCGCGGGGTGAAATCATCGACGAAGAGGCACTGATCGCTGCTCTCGCGGCGGGAAAGCTGCGGGGTGTGGCTCTCGACGTCTATGTGGGTGAGTTTGAGCATGAACCCGATCGTCGCCTCTGGGACGATGAGCGCGTCCTCATCACCCCGCATATCTCTGGCGGCAGTGACATGCGCCAGCATCGGGGGATCGACCTCTTCTGCGACAATCTACGCGCCTATCTGGACGGGCGGGCCCTGACCAACGTCGTCGACTGGGCAAGCGGCTATTGACCTGGACTTCGTCGGCAATCAAGTCTGGAACCCGAAGAGCCGCCAGCCAGCATCTTCACGCCGCGCCACCTCGGGCTCGTTCTGCCAGGTGAGGACAGTCACCCAGCCCACGAGCGGCAGGCGACCGGACACTACGCCGCTCGTGTAGACCCACACCGCGCCGTCGACGACCTGCACGTCGTCGATGGTCAACCGTGCGCGCAGGACTTCGTAGAGCGAGAACATCGCGAGGATCTGCTGGCGCAGATCCGCCTTTGTCAGCCCGCCGCTCCGGTACTGCTCCGATACGTGCGCGAGCACGCCGGTGGCGTCGCGGGCCTCGAAGCGCTGCCGGGCATGCTCGACGACTGGGCGTAGCTCATTGACCAGCTCGGGCGGGGCCGCTCGAGCCCCCGGCACCCCCGGCGCAGGCGTGGCCAACATTCCGCCGACACACAACATCAGCCCGATCAACGCGATGACTTGAAGACGTGCCATGTCCCCACGATACCGTCACTCCTGATACTCTTGCTCACGGCGAGTTCCATGGATCGAACAGCAACGACAGAAGGAGGAGTCCATGTTGAAAAGTCTGGTACTCGCGTTGTCTTGCGCGGCGTTGATCACAGGCTGCGCCCTGGCTCATGGACCCGTGATCGCGCCGGTCACCATCAACATGAAGGGACCGGTGTCAGCAGGTCCGGCCAATACCGGTTCCAAGATGGGGAGGGCCGAAGCCTGGGGTATCGTCGTGTTCGCGACGGGAGACGCAAGCATCTCGGCCGCTGCGAAAAACGGCGGCATCACCCGGATTCATCACGTGGACCAGGAGACGATGAACATCCTGGGGTTCTACGCCAAGTACACGACGATCGTCTACGGGGAATAGCTGTCCCCGCCGCGTCTCTCGTGGCGGGAGAGGGCTCGCGGGTCGCGTGACACACCGCAGCCATTCCGCCACGAGAGACTCCGTCACGGATACGGGCACTCGCTCGTCCACCGGCCAAACATCGAGCTGACAGCGACGCTCACGCTCTGGTTCGTGACGCTCGATCTGACATGTGCCGAGTTCTTGACGGTCCAGGGCTGACGAATCGTGGCGCAACTCCCCCTGTGGCGCTGAGCCTGACAAGGCCGCACCTCTGGCACGCCGTTCGCTTACCCGCACACCGTCTGTGGGACCGGTCCGCATGGCGCGGACACGATCTCAGAGCAGGGAGGTGCGCGATGGATCGACGCGCGTTCTTGATGGCAGTCGCGAGGCTGGCGGGTCCAGGGCTCGCCATGCTCACGCTCGATCCGTCTGGCTCCGCAGGGGCGGGTGGATTCGATGACGGCCTCCGCGACGCGTTCGGCCCGCGCTTCGACCAACGCCCGGGGCCGAGACATTCACGGCGGCCCCAGCCGCGAGGAGCTGGGTACACCACTGGAACGCGATCGCCATTGACGCCAGTGGGCTCGACCACACGCCGGTGGAGACCGGCGAGCAACGGGTCTTTGGCGAGAACCTGGGGCCTGGGCGCTCGAGTCGCGCGATGGCGATCGTCCATATTGCGATCTTCGATGCGGTGAACGCGATCGTCGGCGGTTATCGGAGCTACACCGGCCTGGCCCCCGCGCGCGACGGGACCTCCATGAGGGCCGCCATCGCCCAGGCCGCCCACGATACGCTGGTCGAGCTCTTTCCCTCGCAGCGGGCGAGCTTCGACGAGCAGCTCGAAGAAGACCTCGGGCGGATTCCCGAGCGCAGCGCCAAGGTCAAGGGCATCTCCCTGGGGAAGGGGGCCGCCGCCGCCATTCTCGCCCTGCGCGCCGGCGACGGCTCGCAGCACCCGGAGCCCCGCATCGGTGTGGACTTCATCACGGGAAATAAACCGGGGCAGTGGCGCCAGGATCCGGTCAGCCAGATCCCGCTCGCACTGGGCGCGCGCTGGGGCGCGGTCACACCGTTCGTGTTGAGGTCGGCCGATCAGTTCAGGGTTCCACCCCCGCCCGCGATGGGAAGCGTGGAGTACGCGGCCGCGTTCGACGAAGCCAGGCGGCTGGGTGGCGACGGCGTCGTGACTCCGACGGAGCGCACCCCGCAACAGACCGAGACAGGCATCTACTGGGCCTACGATGGAACCCCGAGCCTCTGTGCACCGCCGCGGCTCTACAACCAGATCGCCCTGCACATCGCCGACCAGATGGGCTCCGATATCGTCGAGCTCGCGCGGCTTCTGGCGCTGGTCAACGTGGCGATGGCTGACGCCGGTATCGCGATCTGGGAGGCGAAGTACCGCTACCGGTTCTGGCGTCCGATCACCGGCGTCCGCGAGGCCGACGAGGGGAGCGGCCCCACCGGCCAGGGCGACGGCAACGCCGCCACGATGGGAGATCCGACCTTCATGCCGCTCGGCGCGCCGGCCAGCAATCTCGACGGGCCCAACTTCACGCCGCCCTTTCCAGCCTACCCGTCGGGCCATGCCGGATTCGGCGGCGCCCTCTTCCAGACGCTGCGCCGGTTCTACCGGACCGACCGCATCGCGTTCACCTTCGTGTCTGACGAGCTCAACGGCGTGACAGAGGACGATCAGGGCTTCGTGCGACCGCTCCGTCCCCGCAGCTTCTCGTCGCTGTCCGAGGCCGAAGAGGAGAACGGCCAGAGCCGGATCTACCTCGGGATCCACTGGGCGTTCGACAAGACGGACGGCATCGCCCTGGGCCGACGCGTGGCGGATGCCGTGTTCCAGCACGCCTTCTTGCCACTGGGCGGAGGCGCGACTCGCTGACCTGGTCGGCGCGCGGAGGTGTTTTCATCGCTGACTCAGGCGCAATGCCCTCACCGAAGGGGACGTCTGCCCGACTCGGGTGCGTCCGATACTGAATCGCCAGTCAATGGCGCGTCGATATTGATCTCGTCCCGCGGCACGGGTTTTGCGGTTCGCGCGGGCAGCGCTCGCCCGGCGCGGGGCCGTTCAACGCTGCGGGGCCGAGCAGCCCAGGGAGGCGGACATGCCGAAGATCTTCGTGAACACCGATAATTCCAACCCCAAAGCCAAAATCTATGAGGCCGGCAAGGTTGGGAAATCCGCGGCGGCGGCGGAGAAGAAGATGCAAGAGGTGGTCACGGCGGTCGTCGGCAAGGCGCCGGACTTCGTCTCGGACAAGTCCGCCGTCGGGAAGGGCTACACGATCCGGGTCAAGGTTACGAAAGTTGAGACGGCCGGCAGTCAGACGACGTACACCGTGCACCCCGAGATCGTGAGATTTCCATCGAGATCAGGCAAGGGCGGCAAGGGAGAGGAGATGGTCTCCACGTTGACCAAAGACCCTACCATCGGAGTCCAGGGTCATTCGGAGGCGTTGCTGCTCGACGGCATCGAGGCCGTCACCGAGAACATCGTGACCAAGAGCCTTCCCCTCATGAGGACGGGACATGATGAAGCGATAAGGCCTCGTGGGTTCCCTGGGCGCCATCGCGAGGGGTTCAAAGTGAAAAACGCCGCCGGCGCGTGCACCGGCGGCGTGAAGGAGGGCGAGCGGAGCGCCGCGATTGGTCAGCGCGGCGTGGTCGTCACTCCTTCGGTACCAGGACGATCTCGATGCGTCGATTCTTGGCGCGGCCTTCCAGCGTCGCGTTGTCGGCCACCGACTTGAACTCGCCGAACGCGGCGGCGGACAGCTTGGCCGGCTCGATGCCCTGCTTCTGAAGGTAGCGGGCGACGTTGATCGCGCGCGCAGCCGACAGCTCCCAGTTGGTCGGATAGCGCTGGGTGAGCGGGTCCACGATGGGCTTGTTGTCCGTGTGCCCCTCGATACGGATCGACTTGTCGTTCACCGTCTTGAGGATCTCGATGACCTTGCCGAGGACCACGAGCCCCTCCCGCTTCACCTCCGCCTTGCCGGAATCGAAGAGGATGGCTTCGACCATGTTCACGGTGAGCTTGCCCTTCAGCTCGGAGATCGTCACCTGCCCCTTGTCGATCTCACCCTTCATCTTCTTGACAAGCTGCTCGTAGGTCGAGCTGACTTCACGTAGCTTCTCCTCGCGCGCCTTGTTCGTCTCGGACAGCTCCCGCGTGAGCCGGGTGTTGTCGCCCTCGAGCGCGTTGACGCGCTGGCGCAGGTCCACGATGCTCTTGCCAAGCTCGCCCGATTTCAACGCCAGCGTGCGCTCCAGCTGCGCTTGGTCGGCGGTCAGCTGCTCATTGCGCTTACCCGCGTCCGCGAGATCGCTCTTGAGGCGCGCGTTCTGTGCCTCGAGGGCGTTGTACCGGACTTCGGCTGATTGAATCGCCTTCGAGTACTCGCTCTGCGAGACGCATGCGGTGGCGCCGAACGGGACAAGGGCCAAAGCGGTGATCGTCAGGAACGTCTTGCGCATCGGTGGTCTCCTGGGTCGCAAAGCCTGGCGGAAGATGCCAGCAAGGAAATAGCGGCAGCGATCCATTATGGCCCGCCGGCCCTTGCCCTCGTCAATGTGCGATTCAGCTTCGCGTTCGGCTCTCGCGTCACGGGAGTGTCAGTTTCGCCCGCGCGATGCCAAAGAGTCCACCGCGAAAGGTCGTGATCGTCGCCGAATCAGCACCTTACCCGGGCGGCGGGATGCTTGCTATGCGGTAGGTGCTCGTTCGCCATGCTCCGGGGCACAAGGAGGGGTGAAAATGTTCGAGCTCATTCATCAGATTCCCGAACCCTGGCGCCAGCTGACCGATCTGCTGATCGCTCCGCTGGCCTGGATCCCGCGCCTTCAGCACACGCTGTGGGACTTCTTCTTCGCCCCTGGTCCGTGGTGGCTCGTCACCTTGAAATACCTCTTCCTGGTCTTCCCGGCGCTGCTCGCCATCGCCGCCGTCTGGTGCACGCAGCTCTCCATCTACACGTTGCCGTTCCGCTCGGGGCGCGCGCAGTTCATCCCGACGATGATGCTGACGTGGTGGGATGCCGTCCGCGCCATCTGGCTGTACTGGGTGGGGATGGTCCGGTTCGTGGCGGTCGTGCTGGGATGGGTGGTGACGTTCAGCACCTTCGTGGCGAAGCTCGTGCTCGAGGTGATCCGCCAGATCGTGCTCATGCCCTTCACGATGACGGGCCGTATGACTGAGACCTATTTCAGACCCGGCGTGCCCTGGATCGCATTCGTGATGCTCATCTTCTGGTGCGCGCTCGAAGCCGCTATTTTCACCTACACGCTCATGCCGACCGTGACGGAGCTCCTCGCCGACCTCGTCGGCGGCGAGTCGACGGCGCGCTACACGGGCCCCATTCTTTATTTCTTCCTGCTGCTGCTCGTCATGGGGAGCTTCGCGTGCGTGCAGACCCTGATGGACGCCGTGAAGAAACGCGAGTGGAAGTTCATCGTCCAGATGGTCGTGGTGGAGCTGTTCGTGATGTTCTTCGAGGTCATCTTCCTCTATCGCGAGCTCATCGACGCGCTGACGCCGTGGATTTCACAGCAGACGGGCATGAAATTAGGCCTCACGGTCACGCTCGCGCTGTCGTCGTTCGGATGGATCGGTATTCGCGGCATGACGTGGTTCCTCTTCGGACAGTTCGGAACGCCGCCGATGCTCGCCTTCATCTCGCGGCGGCCGATGGTGGACGAGGGCGCCCCACGCCACACCAACGGCAAGCCGGTGCCGGCCTGGTGGCGGCAGCCGGTGGCGGAGCTCAAGCAGGAGGTCGAATGGCTCCACACCAAGAGCGAGGAGCTGCTCGACTACCTGGTGCTGCCGGTCTTGCACATCGCGGCGGCGGCGCTCAACTTCGGTATGGTCCTGGTCTCCTCCCGCCAGGTGTTCTCGCTACCCTTCAAGGAGGGCAGTGAGATCACGCAGACCTGGCATATTTTACAGACCCTGCACATGCAGCAGCCGCCGCGGAAGCAGGCGACGCTATGAGGCGCGCGGGCAGCTCGCTCACCGCTCGCGTGGTCGCGGCCGCTCTGCTCAGCGCCGCCGTCGTGGTCTCGGCGGCGGAAACGGAGGACAACAAGCCCCCGCGGTCGACGCTCTTCATCGGCGTCGACACCAGCGGATCTTTCCGACCCGCCTATGACGACGCCCTCACGTTCGTCGCCCATTACCTCTACGGCCACATGCACGAGTTCGGCGGCCTCTCGAAACCGCGCGATCTCTTCGTGACGGCAATCGGCGGAAAGGACAACAACGAGCCGAAGTCCTTCCACCCGGTCCACGACTTCAACAACAAGGACGTCAAGCAGATCGAGGCGGACCTCCGCAAGTGGTTTCCACCGACCGACACGCTCACGGATTTCAACGTCTTCTTCCAGCAGGTCGCGCGCACCGCGAAGGACCGGAATCTCATCCTGGCCCCGATCACCGTGATGGTGGTCAGCGACGGCGTCCCCGACGTGCGCGACGGGTCGGTCAAGTCGGGCTCGCCCGACTCTTACCGGCAGATCGATCTGAGTCCCCTCGATTACCTCTCGAAGAACGTCACCGTCCGCCTGGTCTACGCGAGCCCCAAGGTCGGCGACAACTGGCGAAAGCTGGTGAAGCGGGACCGCGTGCGCTTCTGGGCCGTGGAGTACGACGTCATGAAGGGCTGGCGCGCCCAGATGAAGCAGGACACGGACCTCGCCAACCAGGACCGCTTCTGGAAGTGGGTGAGGGACAACGTGGACTACCGCGTGCGGCGCGGCGTCTAGTTCGGATGGAGGCTCACGGATGGAGGCCGTACTTCTCCATGCGGTAGCGAATAGTGTTACGAGAGATTCCCAGCCGGGCGGCCGCGCGCGAGACGTTCCAATTCGTATCGCGCAGCGCCCCGAGCAGTCGCTCCTGCTCGTTCCCCGAGTAGGGCTCCAGTACTGAGGGTGTCGGTGGAGGCGCCTCGGCCGTCGGGTTCGTTCTGGGGCTGGGGCGGTGGAGCAAGTCTGGGAGATCGCGCAGCTCGATCCTTGGGCCCGGAGCCAGCGCCACCGCCCGCTCGATGATATTGCTCAACTCTCGAACGTTGCCCGGATAGCTGTAGCGCTGGAGCGTCGTCAGCACCTCAGGCGCGAAGCCATCCACGCGACGGTCAAGCCGCCTGCAGTGCAGGACCAAGAAATGTCGGGCCAGCAGTGGCACGTCATCCATCCGCTCGCGCAGCGGCGGCAGGTGGAGCCGGATAACGTTCAGCCGGTAGAGCAAATCCTCGCGGAACGTCTTCTCTTGCACGGCGTTCTCGAGGTCGCGGTTGGTGGCAGCGATGATGCGCACGTCGATCGGCACCGAACGATTGTCTCCCAGCCTCCGCAGCGAGCGTTCCTCTAGCACGCGCAGCAGCTTCGTCTGGATCGAGTTCGAGGCCTCTCCGATCTCGTCGAGGAAGAAGGTGCCCGTGTGAGCCTCCTCCAGCAGACCCCTGCGGGCGGACTGAGCCCCGGTGAAGGCCCCCTTGACGTGGCCGAACAACTCGTTCTCGAGCAACTGCTCGGGCAGCGCCGCGCAGCTCACCGAGACGAACGGCCGGCTGGCCCGCCGGCTCGCCGCACTGATCGCGCGCGCCACCAGCTCCTTGCCAGTCCCGCTCTCGCCGGTGAGGAGCACGGTGCTCTCAGTCTGGGCGACCCGGGGCAATATGTTGAGGAGCTCACGCATGGCCGCGCTGGCCCCGACGATCCCCTTGGGGCCAAAGGCGCTCTCGACCTCGGACCGGAGCAGATCGAACTCGCGGGCGAGCCTGCGCTTTTCGAGCGCGTTGCGGACGCGGATGAGGATCTCCTCGACTTGGAAAGGCTTGGCGATGAAGTCGAAGGCGCCCAGCTTCATCGCCTCCACAGCGGTTTCCACAGTACCGAAGCCCGTCATCAGGATAACTTCGACGTCGGGCGTCGTCTGCTTCACGACGCGCAGTACATCCAAGCCGGATACGGGTGCCATCCGGAGGTCGGCGATGACCAAGTCGAGGACGTCATCGCCAAACTGCTCGAGCGCCTCCTTGCCACCGGAGGCCTCCCCGACCTCGTAGCCCTCCCGACGCAACAGGATGGCCAGGCTTCGGCGCATGCTCGGGTCGTCGTCGACGACCAGGATCTTAGCGGCCATCGCCGGCGAGGAGCCGCTGGATTCTGGTCTGAAGCTCTCCGGCATCGAGCGGCTTTTCCAGGAAGTCGACGGCGCCGCATTCCAGGCATTCGGCGCGAGCTTCGGGCGAGCCAAAGGCTGTGACGATGATCACGCGGCACTGGGGGCGATAGCGTCGCGCCAGCGTCAGCAGATCGACCCCGTTCAAGGGCTCCATTCGAAGATCGCCGATGACGAGATTGAAGGTTTCTCCCTTGAGCCGTCCCACCGCCTCGGCCACTGATCCCGCCTCGATGACCTGGTAGCCATCCCGGCGCAACATGATGGCCAGACTACGACGGACGCCGGGTTCGTCGTCGACGACGAGGATCTTCGGCGTCATGCCGTCCGCTGATCGATCGGCAGCGTGAGCACGAAGCACGTGCCAACGCCCGTCTCGCTGTCCACACGGATCTGGCCGGAGTGCTCTTCCACGATGCGACGCACGATCGCGAGCCCCAGCCCGGTCCCGCCGGCACGTGTGGTGAAGAAGGGCTCGAAGATTCGGGGCAGGTGCGACGACGTGATTCCGGGGCCGGTGTCCTGAACGAGGATCTCCGCCATGTCACCCCGACTGCTGGTCTCGACCCTCAGCTCCCCGTTGTCGCCCATTGCCTGAGCTGCGTTCAGGAACAGGTTCCACAGCACCTGGCGCAATTGATCACGATCGGCATGGAGCATCGGCAGGACCGGATCGAACTTCGTGATGACGGTGATCGCCGTTGGCCAGCGATCGTCGCGCCGGAGCAGCGCCAGTGTGGTCTCGACCAGCTCGTGGATCTCTACCGGCTGGAACTGAGGCGGCTTAGGTCGGCCGAAGGCGAGGAAATCGGACACGATCTCGTTGAGCCGCTGGGTCTCGGTGTGGACGATCTTGAGCAGCTCGTCGTCCTCACCAGTCAAGGTGGAATTGGCGCGAAGCATCTGCACACAGTTGCTGATTGCGCCCAGCGGGTTACGTGCCTCGTGGGCGACGGCCGCCGAGATCTCGCCGATGGCGGCCATGCGGGTCTGATGGACGAGTTGCTCCTGGGCGGCGACGATCTCGGCATTGGACGCTTTGAGCTCCTGGTAGAGGCGCGCGTTCTCCATGGCGATGGCCGCCTGGCGCGCCATGCGCTCGAGAAGATCGACGTCTTCGGGTGAGAAGGTCTTCGCCGTCCGGTAAGCCACCCACAGCAAGCCAACGATCTCTTCTCGCAGCGTGATCGGGACAGCGACGGCCGACACGACGCCTTCCGCGCGACAGATGGCGTCGTAGCGGGGATCGTGCACGATGCTCTGATCGTCGAGATAGTTGGCGCTGATCAGCGGCGTCTTGCGTCGGAGCACGGCGCCGCCCATCCCACGCTCCGGATCGATGACCAGGTCCCCGACTTCCGCGCTGCGTCCCCCCAGGACGACCTTCACCCGGGCTTCTTGCTTGTCGCGATCGTAGGGCGCGATTGCCGCGATATCCGCCTTGACTAATTCGAGCGCGTACGCGGCCACAGAACGCAACACCGCGTCCAGGTCCAGCGTCGAGGACAGCTGCCGAGAGGTCTCGATGAGCGCCTGCACGGATTTCGTCATCCGGTTGAATGCGCTTGCCAGTTGACGTAGCTCACCGCCACCATTGACTGGAATATGGTAATCGAGGTTCCCCCTGGCGATTTCGTTGGTGCCGCGAACCAGCGTTCCGACCGGCCTGGTGATGCGCCGAGCTTGATAAGTGGCCCACACCGAGCCGATCGTGAGGACCACCACGCCCACCAGAATGATGTAGTTCCGTGTTCGGGCAATCTCGGCCAGCTCTTTCTGAATCGAGATGCCGACGCGTGCGGTGGCCCGTCGCTGGTCGAGCACGTAGACGGGAGCCGAGAAGTCGTAGACGGGAACACCGTCCGGAGTGCTATAGCGCTGGAGGAGTGACGCTCGGCTGCGTATGGCCCCCGTGGACAGGGTATCGTCGGCGATCTTGCCACGCTCGTTGACCCGCGTGTGAACGAGAACACGTCCGTTCTCGTCGAGGAGCATGGCGTAGAGGATCCTCCGTTCCCCCGAGATGCCATTGACCACGTGCTGCATCACGAGGTAATCGTCCGCCACGACGGCCTGCACACTACT
>Ga0209377_1000678_pt1 | contig 22963 bp, 14 predicted proteins | sample GraSoiAngelo_141_FD_185898 | JGI IMG/M metagenome (GOLD analysis project Ga0209377, IMG submission 185898) | Grasslands soil microbial communities from the Angelo Coastal Reserve, California, USA - 14_0929_12_40cm (SPAdes) (version 2) | ecosystem: Environmental > Terrestrial > Soil > Grasslands ...
GCCGGCGCTCTGGATTAGGTAATCCAGGTTCGAGTCCTGGAGGGGCAACTCGCCGTCCGCGCGGTCGCCGGTCCGAGCGCGCGACGGCATCCTGCCCACCAAGCCGCGGTGCCAAGAGCAGCTGCGTGGCGACAAGCTGACCCGATGGACACGCCCAAACCGTAGGTCCCCATCCCGAGGTGTCGCGGACGAACGCACAGGCCAAGCCTTCATCCAGGCGGCGCTGCCTGCGTGAGCCGGATACCGTATTGCGTCGCCGTTGAGCGACGGGAGTCTACCGGCTGCCTGTACCACGACGGGCGCCCTCCCGGCGCCGCCGATAGAAGGCGCGGGATTTGGCCCGACCCCCGCATGTCCGCATGGAGCACCAGCGGCGCCGTCCCGCTTTCGATACGTCGTAGAACATCAGCCGACAGCTCGGGTTCGCACACTTGCGGAGCCGGCGGGGATCGCCGCCCGCGAGCAGCTCCGCCGCTGACCGGGCCACGGCCCCGTAGAGGCGCTTGAGCGGCGCGCCGGCCGGCCGCCGCCGCGTGACCAGCTTGCCTCGACTGGCCGTCACTTCGCTGACCTCCGGGTCGCGCGCCAAATGCTGGTTCAGGAGCGCGATAAGCCCGCGAGGATGCGTTCCCCGCACCGCCCAGGCCATGAGCCCCCGCCGCAACGCCTCCCGGAACCCCCGCAGCCGCTCGGGCTCCTGACCGGCGGCGCTGCCCCTCAGCGCGCCGTGCGGCAGTACCCCCGCCGCTTCCGCCCAGGCCGCGACGTCCATGGGGCCCTGGAGGAGATGCACCCTGCCGTCCTGCACGACCACGGTGTTCAGGAGATCGACGGCGAGCCGCTCGCCTAGGAAGAAGAACCTCATGGGAACTTAACCGTTAAAATACTCATTTACAGGTTAGTCCGCCAGGCCCGACCGTGAGTGGGCGGGCTCCTGACCCTCAACCTTTTTTTGACGGAGGTCACGACATGTCCCGCTTCGCGCAGTACACCATCGCTAATGCGCCCGAGTCCTCGAAGCCGCTCCTCGCGCGCGTGCACAAGGCGCTCGGCTTCGTCCCCAACCTGTTCGCCACCTTCGCCGAATCCCCCGCCGTGCTCGAGGGCTACCTCGCGCTGTCCGGGAGTCTCGACAAGGGCGCCCTCTCCCCGACGGAGCGGCAGCTCGTGGAGATCGCGGTGAGCACGGAGAATCACTGCACGTACTGCGTGGCGGCCCACTCGACGATCGCGGGGATGCTCAAGGCACGGCCGGAAGTCGTGGCGGCGGTGCGCACGGGCGCCCCGGTGGGGGACGCGAAGATCGACGCCCTCGTCACGTTCACCCGCGCGGTCGTCCTCAACAAGGGCTTCGTCCCGGAGACGGGGGTCGTGGCGTTCCTGGCCGCTGGATACAGCAAGGCGCAGCTGCTCGAGGTCGTGGGCCACGTCGGCCTGAAGGTGCTCGCCAACTACATACACGCGCTGACGGGCGCGCCGCTCGATGAAGCGTTCCAGCCGCAGCAGTGGGACGCGCCGGAGCTCGAGGTCGCCTAGCGACCGCCGGCCGGGGCGGCTCGTTTGGGCGCCCCGGTCTGCGGCGTGGCGGGCCGGGAGGCAACTCTCCTGACGACTTATAAGGAGAGTCGACCCATCGTCATGCGTCAGCGATAAATACGCGATACTGTCGTCGCACGCGCGCGCGATAACGTCGCTGGCCGCGTGCGCACCTAATCCAAAAGCGTCTGAACTGTTGGGAACGTCCTCTAGGCCCGCGATGCCGCGAACAGAAGCGACTACAGCTTCTCGGTGGTGCGCTACTGCGCGCGCCCTCCACGCCCACCCCCTCGCCGACGAGCTGGACGGCAAAGCTCCGGCAAAGTCGGTCGCGAGGCTGCGGTACCGCATGGGGTTACAACTGAGTGGGGAACTGGCAATCCGCTGTTGGCGGTTCAACTCGTGGCGCAGGCGGGCGCGAGGCGTGTCGCGATCTCGGTTCGCCTGCCCCCTTCCTCGCGACTCCGTCCAACGAGAACCTCACGTCACGCCGCCGGACCAGGCTGGCCTTGCAAACGACGGCGCGCCCCGTAGGCTACACGCCGTGGAACCTGTCCCCACTCCGATCGGCGGGGATCTCGACGACGTACGCCGTGCGCTGCGCAACCCCGCCGTCGCCCAGGCGCTGGCGCAGCGCCTGCTCTCGGGATCGGCTGCGGCGGAGCTCGCGCATCTCGTGCTCGCCGCGCTCATCGCCGGCATCCTGTTTCACGTTGTTCCCGTGTCCTACCTCGCCGCGTGGGGCGCCGCCGTCGTCGCCGCTGTCGCCGGCCGGACGTGGTGGCGCCTCCGCGCGCTCCGGGGAGATTATTCGGCGCCCCGGATTCAGCGCGGTATCCGGGACTGGGTCGCGTTGAGCGGGACCGTTTGGGGACTTGGCGCGTGGTGGGTCAGCGCTCACGCGCCGTTCGCGCTGATCGCTCTTGTGCTGGTCGTGCTCGCTGGCATGGTGGCCGGGGCTCTGGTGACCTTGATGCCGGACCGGTCGGCGTTTCTGATCCTGACCGGCTTGCTGCTTGTTCCGCCCGCCATCGGCATTCTGGCTACCTCTACCGATCACGACCATGTCTCCGCCGCCATCCTGATCGTCGTGTTCGGCGGGTTTGAGGCGATCGTTCACCAGCGCGCCCATCGGACCCTCGTCGAGCATGTCCTGACGAAAGTGCGGGCCGTGCGCCAGCATCAGGAACTGCAGGAGTCGCTCGGGCGGGTGAAGTTGCTCAGCGGACTGCTGCCGATCTGCGCTGGCTGCAAGAAGATCCGGGACGCCGAGGGCGTCTGGTATGAGGTCGAGGTGTACGTGCGCGAGCGATCAGAGGCGGAGTTCAGCCATGGCCTGTGCCCCGATTGCGTGGAGCGGTACTCGAGCTGAGGGCATGGCCCCATCCTATCCGTGCCGGGCCGATACCCGCCCCGCCCATCTTCGAGGGGGGGTGAATCGAAAAAGCCAGACGGTTGAGAACGTCACTCTAGGGCGGCGACGCGGTGAACAGCAGCAACTCCAGCGTAGCGACGGCGCGCTGCCGACGGCCCTCCACCCCACACCGCCGACGAGCGGGACGACACAGCAACGGAACAGTCAGTCGCGAGGCTGCGCTACGGCATGGCGTTGCAACCGAGCAGCGGACTTCGAATCCGCTGCCAGGTTGCTCAGGCTCGTCGAGCGATGTGTGCGATCCCCAGCGACAGTGTTGCTGAAGACGGTGGCGACCCACCATCCTGCAGCAGTGACGGATACGTTGCGCGTGTAGTCGCACGCCTGCGTAGGCGTCGCTGGCTCGGTGCGGACCCTGGCTCACAGTTCCCAATCCCAGACCGTCCGGTCGATTCGAGAAGGGGGGGTCGAATCGCAAAATCTCGGACTGATCGGAACGTCCCTTAGGTGGTGATGCGGCGAACATCAGCGACTCCAACCTCTGGGCGGTGCGCTGCCCGGAGCGCGTTAGCAGAGGAGAAAACCGTCCCGCTCTCCGCTCTTACCGAGCCTCGCCGCTCAACCGCTGCGTCGCGGCGCGGGTGTCGATCACCAGGTGCTCAAGAGCTACGACCGGCATGTCGTATTGCGCCAGGAACTCCTCGTAGTATCCGCGCGCTGCCTCGGTCCGACTGAGCGCTTCCTCCACCCTTCCTTGTTCGAGCGAGGCGAGGGGGGAAAGAACCCGCTCGACCGGATCCGCGAAGCAGTACGGGCGGGGCCAGATCGCCTCGTTCCATTTGAGCAGACGGGCCGCCTGGCTCGCATCGCCGCCGGCTGCTAGCCACCGCGCCGCCGTGATGCGATCGATCGCCGGCACGTATGGATGGTCGCAGCCGCGCCGGGAGAACCACCACTGTTCCGCCTCGTCCCACTCGAGCCGCGCCAACGCGCGCGCCGCCCGGTCGCGCTGCCCCGCGAGCGCGAGCTCGAACGCGGCCAGCGAGCGATCGAGAACGCCGACCGACGGGCTGCCGCTCTTTCGCAACGCCACTCGGGCCTCCGCCAATCCCACCCGGTCCTGCTGGGCTGCGGCGACCACGCCGTCGAGCCACGCCACTTCGGCCCGGCCTTCAGGCGACAGCTCGCGCAGCGAGCCGAGAACGGTGCCGCGCCACCTCGCGACCGAGAGCGAATCCACCCCACCGGCCCAGCGGCCCACCGCGGCGAGGCGGTACCCGTACAGCGCGGCGTCAGGGGCGGGCGAGGTGGTCGCGTATCGCCGGACCGCAACGAGCCCGGAGTCCCACGCGCCACGCGACGCCCACGCGAGCGCCAGGGCCAACCACTGACTCGCCTTGATGTCCCGCGCCAGTGTGAACTGGAGCACGCGGCGGCGCACGTCGATCTCCGCCCGGTGGAACCCGAAGAAGGACACTCCACCGATGGTGACCTCCGGCGGGCGAGCGGTGGCGAGGAATGAGAAATCGGTGGTGTCGAGGGCAGGGGTTACACCACCCAACCGCACCAGGTCGTCGAGCGCCCGGTGGAACCCGACGATCGGCCGTTGCTCCGGCGCGCTCATGAGGCGCACCAGCTCCCGCTCGGCCCGGGCCGTTCCCGCGCTGTCCCGGAGGCGCGCGGCGATCCAGCTCAAGTGGGTCCATGCTTCCGCCAGGTCGGGGTTGAGCTCGAGCACCCGCTCCAAGGCCGCCCGCGCTTCGGCGTAGCCGGTCCCGGTCAAAGGGCCCCAGTGGATCAGTGCGTCCGCGTAGGCGAACCAGGCGGGCCAGTAGTCGGGAAACCGCTCGGTGACCGCGCGCAGGCGCACGAGAAACGCGCTCAAGCTATCGGTGAGGCTGGCCTCGATGAGCAGGCGATCGCGCTCCGGCAGGGCGGCGCGGTGCGCGAGGTACGCCGCGCGAATGACGCTGTTCACCGGTTGCCCCTGCCAGGTCCCCTTGGTGTAGTCGTACCGCCAGTAGGCGAGCCAGAAACTCGAGTCGGCCTCGATCGCGTGGCCGAAGGCGGTCGCGGCCGCCTCGTACTGGCCGATGGCGAGCAGCCGCTCGCCCTCGAGGAACGCACGGAGCGCCGGAATCGACCGCGTGGTGACCGCGGCGAGGCTGGGTGACGGCACCCTCCCCTGTTGCCAGATTTGCCGCAGCAGGGCCCAGGTCGCCGAGTCGGTCAGCGCCGCGATGTCGTCGAGCGACGTGGTGACGGACGCCCTCGCCATGGGACGCAAGTTCCCCGTCTCGAACAGACCGAGATCGAGCCGCACGTTCCCCCCGGTCCGGACCAGGCTTCCGTACACGAAGCTCGAGGCCCCGAACCGGCCGGCGAGTGCCGCGCCCCGCTCCAGGGATGTCCGGGTGAGATCGCCCGCCTGGGCGAGCACGGACAGGGCGTTCGCCGCGCGGATCCCGCCGACCCCATCGAGATTGGCGCTCAGCGTGATCGCCAGCTCGCGCCCGAGGCGGGAGAGGGCGGTGTCCGGGGCGCCCGGCACGAACGGAATGACGGCGACGCTCGATGCCGACGCGTTCACGGGACCCCGGTTTCGGAGGGCGAGCACGCCGGCGCTCGCGCCGACTAGGACCACGAGCACTGCGATACCCGCCGCGATGCGCCGCCGGCGCCGAGGGGCCGCGTCCAGCACGTCGGGCACCTCCCTGCCCTCAGTGAGCGCTGCGGCGAACTGGGTCGCCGTGGCGAACCGATCCGCCGGCCGCTGCGCGAGGGCGCGCGCGATCGCCCGGTGCACCGCCGGGGGGATCACCCCCTCAATCCCGCTGCTCAGACCCCTGAACGGCGGCTCGCCGACCAGCATTTCGTGGAGCACGCACGCCAGGCTGTAGACATCCGCGCGACCATCCAGGTCGCTGGTCCCCGCGGCCTGCTCGGGGCTCATGTACGACCGCGTGCCGACCGTCAGCCCCGCGCCGGTCAACGTGTCCCCCCCCGCCGCGGTGATCGCCCGCGCGACCCCGAAGTCACTGACCACCGCATGCCCCGCTTCGAACAGGATGTTCTCGGGCTTCACGTCCCGATGCACGACCCTGTGGTCGTGGGCATAGCTCAGCGCGTCGGCGACCTCTCGCGTGATCTGCACCGCCTCCTCGAGCGGGAGCCGTGATTGGCGGTCGAGGTGGTCACGGAGCGACTCTCCCTCGACGTACGGCATGACGTAATAGAGGAAGCCCTCGACTTCGCCGGAGTCATAGAGCGGCAGGATATGCGGGTGGGTCAGTCGCGCGGCGATTTCTATCTCGCGCAGGAACCGCTCGGGCCCGAGCGCTGCGGCGATTTCGGGCCGGAGCACTTTGATCGCGACGCGACGGCGATGCTTGAGATCCACCGCCAGGTGGACAGTCGCCATCCCGCCGCGCCCAAGCTCGCGCTCGATCGTGTAGCGGCCGGAGAGCGCGGCTTCGAGCGGGGGCAACAGATCGGCCACGCAGTGGCTCGCGGGGGTGGGACGACTCCATCATAGGGGCCGTGGTCGGGCGCGGCCAGAGGGCACGTGGGTGTCAGCTGAGCATTAGCCCCGAGGCACCGCCTTGATAGGTGGCTAAAGGTCAAAGTGCCGCGCGATGAAGAGTGTGCAAAGTGTCGCTTTCTGCCCGTCTGTTTGGGCGGGTGCTCGAAGCAATGGCAGGAGGGTGCTGATAAGTCGGTCATTTGCACGCCACTGCGGTACAACCATGTTGATCGGATCCGAGTTGATCGGATCCGACTGTACTTCTCGGGGGGTGGCCCCTCTCCCAGCTCCAGCCGGGGCTTCGCGGAGCACCTGTGGTCCTCTCCACGACCCCGGAGAGTTGAGCAGCATATCTACAAGCATTTTACAAGCGTTTCTCCGGACGCATCAGGGCATTTCTCTCCGACCGTGAGGGCGCCGATGCTTGGCAGATCACCACTTGCGGACATGGTGTCCTCCAAACGAGCCCCCACGCGTGAGCTCTGGATTAGGTGACCCAGGTTCGAATCCTGGAGGGGCAACTCACAGCATAACTCACAGCACGCGACCCCCTGCACGGTCATCAGGGGGTCGTCTTTTTGGGATCTCGCACCTCGCTAGTCGTTACACGGCACCGAAACAGTCTTGAGCTCCTCGCCCTTTGCGAGCGTGACGTCGGCGACGGCGCGGCCATCCTTCAACAACGGTGTGACCCTGAGTGCGCGGAAGCCAGCGTTGCCTCGCAGGGCTTTCTCCACTGCTGCTCGAAGGGATACCTTCGCCTTGGCTATCGCCGCGCCCTGGCTCTGTGCGGCGGTGTAATCTTCGCCCCCTGCAATCGGCTTGGCCCTTGACGACCTTACCGGTGTTGTGGTCGACAATTACCTCGAAGTTCTTGCCATCTTTCACCGTGTAAACGGAGAGCTGCAGGCATCCGGTACCCGCACGGTTTCTACATCGACGCACCGCACCGTCTGGCGTTCATCTCCGGTCAGGAGAGCGGGACACTGGGCGTGCTGGATCTACGGACCCTTCAGCTGCGTCACGTGCTGCTAATCGGGAGCGATCCTGACGTCCTGGCGTTCGACCCAGCGCTCGGTCGGCTGTATGTGGCCGCCGAGTCCGGGGTCGTGGCGGTGTTCGAGGAGCGGGACGGATCGCTCGCGCAGCTGGGCTGGTACCGGGCGCCAAAGGCGCACTCGGTTGCGGTCGATCCCGTCACGCACCGCGTCTACCTGCCGCTCGTGGACGTGAGCGGTCATCCGGTCCTCCGAGTATCGGTACCGAGCTATTCCCATTGAGCAACTGCAGGAGGAGCCAATGGAACGAACCCGTCGATTCGTTGTCGCTGCAGTGGGCGCGGTCACCCTGAGCGCTGCCGTTGGTATTCCTCGACACCCGAGCACCGCTGTGCCCACGCTGCGGAATGGCCAGACACCCCCCGGGGTGACTTGGCACTTCGATTCGGTGCCCGTGGGTCAGCCACCGGCCGGCTTCTCCTTCGGTCGGATCGGCGGGGGCCGCGTGGGCCATTGGATTGTGCAATCAGCCCCAGACGCGCCCCGCAAGCCGATGAACGGCAACACACGTCGCACCACTAAATGCCGCACGGATCCCCGCGCCGCACGGGCGCGAGGTTTTTGTTCACCGCCGAGTCGCCCGACGTCGCACTCCAATAGTCGGGCGGGTCTTCCAAGTCCCAGGTCCACGCGAGCCAGCCGCCGAAGCCGTATCCGCACGAAGCAATTTGCCAGCTCGTGACCGCGTTGGCGGCATCCCCCGTAGTGCCGTAGACGCTGCGCGGTGCGCCGAACTCCCCCAGGATCATGGGCTGCCGCGTGAATCCCGCTAGCGCGTAGTTCTCGGCGTACTGCGGCATCGTGAGACCGAGCCCCGGATAGGCGTGCAGGTCGACCACGTCTGTCGTTGACTGTGCGATCGCCGGGTACGGCCGTGTGACGCGAGGGTCGCCGATTCGCGTGGGGTTCGGGGTCTGGGGCTGGAAGAATCCGACGGCGACGAGCGCCGTAGCGTCGAGCGCTCGGATCGTAGCCCTGATCTGGTCTGCCCAGTAGACCATGTTGTCATCCATCATCTGCTGACGCGAAGCGGAGTCGGCGAGGTCGTAACTGAGGCCGTTCGCCGTCGCGATGTGTCCCACGCTGAGACTCAGCGGTGGCAGATTGGAGGCGTACGAGAGTTCGTTCCGTAGCTCGTAAGCCAGGATCCCGTCCACCGCGGCGCGCCGCTGCAGCAGTGCCTCCACGAAGTCATGCCAGAACGCTCGGTTCGCCTTGAGGCCAGCCGGCGATAGGTAATGCATGTTCTCGCCGTTAAAAAACGCACAGCAAGACGTGAGCAGTGTGTCGGTGTAGCCACCGACCTTGGGCACGTCGTCCACGGTGAGGATCGTGTAGATGCCGCGTGCCCGGGCGCGGCTTACGAAGTCCACTACGTTCGCGACATACGTCGCGGAGATACCGCCCCCTGGATCGCCCACGGCGCCGGTCGCGCAGCAATGGTTGATCCACACGCGCACGACGTTGTAGCGGTCCGCCTGCATCGTGGTGAGCGCCGCCTCGACCCGCGCCGGGTCGTAGAGCCCGGGGTTGAAGGTCGAGTGATAGACAACCGTCTGGCCGCCCGGGACCACCTGCGTGGCAAGGCGGACGTAATTGTTGCCACGCGGGGCGAAGCGCATGCCGGTGGTACGATCGTACAGCTCACCGAGCCCACCGACCACGCGCGTCGCGATGCGGTGCTGCGGCAGGGGGGTCGACGGCCCGACGCTGCTCGACCCGCTGCACTGGAGCGTTGTCAGGGAAACGACGCCCCGGAGGAGCCATCGCTGTGTCCGTCTCACTTGTCACCTCCGATAGCGTTCCCACGGTTTCATAAAGGCCGTCTCGTTCTTCCTAGTGTACGCCACGCACCGAAACGCTGGCGTGAGGCGGTCAAGTTTCGGTCAAGCCGACAGGACGTCTCCGGAGGATGAATCTCGAGCGACTCGTCTCGACCCCGTTGGTCGTGTGGACGGTGTACTCGCGAATCCCCGTGTCGAAAATCTTCGAACCGGAGACCCGTGCGAAATAGCGCGATGTCGTTGTGATGTCGCCGATCGAGTCAAGCTCCGCCGCACCGAACTCGAACGGGCCGCGCAGGAAGTTGCGCATGTAGCGGCCGTCGCTCAGTGGCGAGCAGCACCCCGCACACGAGGCTCGCGCCCCAGGCCAAGACGCGACGGAGAGACACGACCCGAATCATCTTGAGGATCCAGGTGTCCATAGCGACGCCCTCCTTGCGGAAACATTCCCCGAAACCGGGATTCGAGCCAGGGTTTGCCGTGAGGCGCAGCGTCTCAGGCGAATCGACTCCGTTGAAGATGCTCAAACATTGCGCGAGTGACCTCAAGCGGCGGTCAAGCCGCGGGCACACTCACACGGCTGTTCGTTGCACCTCCCCCGAGGTTCTTGCGAGCTCGGCCGTGAGCTGCATATGAACCGCGGACTAGCGATCCGCGGCCCACGCTCAACTCCAGGCGCGACTCGACGTTGATGACCGCTTTGCCTGTGTGTTTGCCGGACTTTCCAGCACCCACGTAGGCGGTCCTGCTGGATGTTGTGGCACGGGAGGGCAGAAATGCTCTCCCCGGCGCACAGCCCTCTGGCGCGCAATGGGTTGAGACCTATGATGGGGGTGACCCGAGCCTCCCAGGCCACCGTGGCCGATCTTCTCACCCGACTGCGACTCGCTCTTGTCGACCGCTATACGCTCGAGCGCGAACTCGGTGCGGGCGGGATGGCTACGGTCTATCTCGCCCAAGACCTGAAGCACGATCGCGAGGTGGCACTCAAGGTCCTCCGGCCTGATCTCGCAGCGGTGCTTGGCGCCGAGCGTTTCCTCCAAGAGATCCGCATCAGCGCGAAGCTCGATCATCCGCACATCCTCACCCTGATCGACTCCGGCGCGGACGACGGCTTCGTCTGGTACATCCTGCCGCTCGTGCGTGGGGAATCGCTTCGGGCGAAGCTCACCCGCGAAAAGCAGCTTCCGCTGGAAGAAGCTCTCACGATTACGAGGCAGATCGCGAGCGCGCTCGACTACGCCCACCGACATGGCGTGATCCATCGAGATATCAAGCCGGAGAACATTCTGCTCCACGAAGGCGAGGCGATGCTCGCGGACTTCGGGATCGCGTTGGCGGTCAAGGAAGCGGGGGGTAACCGGCTGACTGAGACGGGGCTTTCGCTTGGGACTCCCCAGTACATGAGCCCCGAGCAGGCGACGGGCGAGCACCAGCTCGACGCGCGAAGCGACATCTACTCGCTCGGCGCCGTTCTGTACGAGATGATAGCTGGGGAGCCGCCGTTCAGCGGAGCGACGACGCAAGCGGTGATCGCGAAGCTGCTGACGGAGCGGCCGACCAGACTTAGGGTGATCCGCTCGGCAGTGCCGCCCGGCGTGGAGGAAGCGGTGACGCGGGCGCTGGAGAAGACGCGGGCGGACCGGTTCCGGAGCGCGGCGGAGTTCGTGGAGGCGCTGTCCCGTCGCCCGCCGGCGGGCCGTACGAACGGGTGGCGTCGGCGCGTCGCGATCGCGGGTGCACTCGCCCTTGCGGCGATCGGCGCGTGGATCGCGCACGCACGCCAAGCGGCAAGCCTCGACCCGAAGCGCGTGGTCGTGGCCGACTTCGAGAACCGGACCGGCGATTCACGCTTCGACCCAGTCGGGAAGATGGCGCGCGATTGGTTGACGCGGGGGATGCTCGCGACCGGACTCGTAGAGGTCGGCGACCCGGCTGTGATGGCCTCGGGGGTCGATAACACAGCGGCGCGCACTCCCCGGGCGCTCGCCGAGCTGACCGGGGCGGGCACCGTGGTGTCTGGCGCTTTTTACCGCTCAGGCGACAGCCTCCGCTTCGAGGCGGCGATCATCGACGCACGCGTCGGCCGAGTGCTCCGTGCGCTCCCGCCGGTGGCGGGGCCGACGACCGATCCGGTGCGCGCCCTCGAGCCACTCCGGCAGGGTACGATGGGCGGGCTCGCTGCGCTCTTTGACCCGCGGTTGAGTGCGTGGGTGAACCGGGAGACTACGCCGCCGAGCTACGACGCCTACGTCGAGTTTGTCGCGGGACAGGAGGCCTACTGGGCTGACAACGGCCCCGAAGCACTGCGCCGCTTCGAGCGCGTGCGCGCGCTCGACAGCTCCTTCGTCACTGCGCGGACGTTCGAGGTATACGCGCTCTGGGCCATGAACCAGTGCGCGCGGGCGGACTCCCTAGGTCGGCCACTCGAGGCGCGCGAAGCCTCGCTCGCGCCGCTCGACCGCGGGCGCCTCCTCCGAGCGCTGCTGAATTGTCGTGGGGACCGCGATGGAGCCTTGGCTTCAGCCCGTCAGCAACTTGCGGACGATCCCAAGTCGGACTACATGGCGCACACGGTCGCCATGTTCGCAAACTACGCCGACCGGCCGCGCGAGGCGCTTGCGGTGATGCAGGGACGCGACGCGGGGCGCGGATGGTTCGCCGCTCACTCGGCGATGTACGTGTGGGACCTTGCTGAGGCGCATCACTTGCTTGGGGACTATGGCGTCGAGCTCCGCGAGGCGGAGCGGGCGCGCCGTCGAGCGCCGCGGAGTTTGGCGACAGCCTGGTTTCAGCTCCGCGCGCTCGCGGCACTCGGTCGCGTGGACGAGGTGCGCGCGCTCCTGCCTGAGCTTGAGTCGCTCACACCCGATTTCCGGGATGCTGGAGACGTGCTCCTCGAAACGTCGCGCGAGCTCCGCGCGCACGGACACCGTGCGGCCGCCCGTGAGGTCGCCACGCGCGCCGGCGAGTGGTACCGGCGCCGAGCCGCGGCCGGGGCGGACAGCGTGGGGGCGCTGCAGGGACTGCGGGAGGCGCTCTACCTTGCCGAATCGTGGGGCGATGCGCAACGGCTTTCCGAACGGCTCCGTGCCCGGGATACTGCAGCCGTGGCGGAGTGGGGCTGGTTGGGGGTGGTCGCAGCCCGCCGGGGCGACACGGCAACCGCCATCCACGCGGACAGCGTGATCGCTCACCGCGCGTGGCCGTTCGCGCAGGGGGGGCCCGCAGTCTCGCGGGCGGACCTCGCGGCGCTGCTGGGCCGCCGTGAGGAGGCGGTCGCGCTCCTGGCGCGGGCGCTCGCGGAGGGCGCGCTCGTCAGCGCCGTCCACACCGATCCGGACTTGGAGTCGCTGCGCGGCTACCCGCCCTTTGAAGCGCTGCTGAAGCCAAAGGGATGACCGGATTATGAGCGACGGCGTTGCCGGCCTGCGGGACGCGCTCGGCGAGCGCTACACGATCGAGCGTGAGCTTGGCCGTGGCGGCATGGCCACGGTCTATCTCGCTCGCGACCTCAAGCACAAGCGCGACGTCGCCCTCAAGGTCCTCGATCCCGAGCTGGGCGCGGTGCTCATACGATACAGCTCGCCAGGAAAGTGCAGACGATCTTGTTGACCTCGAACCTCCAGGCAGTCGTAGGCCGGTGCTCTTGAAGCTGCGCGAAGCTGGGCATCAGCCGATGGACTGCGGATTCCAAGTCCGGTGCACGCGTCTAACTGTCCCCGGCAGCTGGCATTGGGGAGCTCTTTGCCGCGGCCTTTGCCGCTCGACAATCGGCGAAAGACAAAACCGAGTTGGCCTCCTTCTTCAAACAGTGGCTGCTCTCCTGACCCGCGCATCACGAGAGTCGACCAGAACTCTCTGCAAGCATTTTACAAGCGTTTCTCAGGGCACGAGCGGGCACAGGTGTCAGACCGACAGGGCGCCGATGCTCGTCGGGACGCCACTTCCGGTCATTTTGTCTGTCTTTCGAGCCCTGGGGCCGGCGCTCTGGATCAAGAGAGTCCCCGGGGCGGAGCTGTTGCGCCGTTAGCCGTGCTGCGCACGCGTGGTTTGGCTTAGCGATAGGCGCTGGCCGAACTCGTCGCAGGCAAGGGCGTCCGGCGCGCTCCGCATACGGCTCGAGGGTTCGCGCGGTCGCTCGCTCGCGACCGTCGCAGTCGTCGACCACGCTGCTCGCGACGCTGATCTATGTCGCCCGAGCTTCTCCACCGTCCGCCCGACGGCATGCGGGCTCGGCCGGGTGATGATCCCGCCTTGCGGCGAATTCATGGTAAGCTTCGATGATGCCTTCGCCGCCCATCTTGCCGCAGGAATCACGGCGCGTGGTCACCTCGACGGTCTCGCGTCGAAACCCCCAATGGACAGTGGAAGAGACCGCGAGTCGATTCGAGAAACGTTCAAGGCCACAGTGTGAAGGACAAGATGGAGTTGGCGCAGGGTTATGAGTAGCCGAAGACGAACGTTGGGAGCCCTCGCGATCCTCCACTACGCCGCCGCGATCCTGGTCGGCTCCTTCCTGCTGTTCCAGGTCCAGCCGATGATCGCGCGGTTCATCCTGCCGTGGTTCGGCGGCAGCCCGGCTGTGTGGACGACCTGCCTCCTGTTCTTCCAAGTGGCGCTCCTAGCTGGCTATGCCTACGCGCACTCCTTGGCCGACCGGGTCGAGCTGCGGCGGCAGGCGCTGGTCCATGTCGCGCTGCTCGCTGCGTCGCTCGCGGCGCTCCCCATCGTTCCCTCGCTCGAGTGGAAGGCGGCCGCGGCAGCGGGGTCCCACCCGGTGCTGGTGATCCTGTCGCTCCTCGCCGGGACGATCGGCGCCCCGTACGTCCTCCTTTCGAGCACCAGCCCGCTGCTGCAGCATTGGTTCGAGCGCACCCGTCCGGGGCGCTCGCCGTACCGCCTCTTCGCGCTCTCGAACCTGGGCTCGCTGCTCGGGCTCGTCGCCTACCCGTTCGTGGTCGAGCCGCTGCTGCGGCTGCGCGCGCAGGCCAACCTCTGGTCGGCTGCCTACGCGCTGTACGCCGGGCTCTGCGCCGTTTGCGCGGTGGAGGTGTGGCGCCGGTCCAGGGGCGCAGGTGCCGTCGTCGCGGTACGGGAGCCGGCGCCAGGCATCGTGCTGCGCGACCGGCTGGTGTGGCTCCTCCTGGCTGCGACGGGGACCCTGATGCTCATGGCCACCAGCAACCATGTGGTGCAGGACGTCGCCTCGGTACCGTTCCTCTGGGTGCTCCCTCTCGCCCTCTACCTGTCTACGCTGGTGTTGTGCTTCGAGAACGAGCGCTGGGCCGTGCACCGGCTGTGGCTCGCGGCCTATGCGCTCGTTCTGCCGGTCACCGTCTACATGCTCTTCCACCAAGGCACCACGCACCTCGCCAACGAGATCGTCGTCTACTCGGCCACGCTCTTCAGCGGCTGCATGGCCGTACACGGCGAGCTGGCGCGAAGCCGCCCGCCCGCGGGCCGGCTGACGTCGTTCTACCTCCATGTCGCGGCCGGCGGCGCGCTGGGCGGGGCCTTCGTGACGTTGGTTGCCCCGATCCTGTTGGACGGCTACTGGGAGTTCCAGCTCGCCTTGGTCGCCACCTGGGTCCTGGCGGGGGTGGGGCTCGTGCGCGCGATGGGTATGTCGGGCCCCCCGGTGCGCCGATGGTCGCCGCCGGTCGCGTGGGGGGTGGGCGGGGTCGCGCTCGCCGTGGCCCTCGGCATCCAGGTCGCCCGCGCCCGTCAAGCGTCGACCGAAGCGGAGCGGAACTTCTATGGCGTCCTCCGGGTGGTCGAGTGGTGGCAGGGTGATGGGCGCCTCCGCGCGCTCTACAGCAACTGGGTCCTCCACGGGACCGAGGTCTTATCGGGGCCCTGGCAGGGGCGAGCGAGCACATACTACGGTGAGGGCAGTGGCGTCGCGCTGGCGATAGAGCGCCACCCCGCGCGGCAGGCCGGGCACCCGCTGCACGTCGGAGTCGTCGGCCTCGGGGCCGGGACCATCGCCGCGCTCGCGCGACCGGGGGATCGGGTGCGGTTCTACGAGATCAACCCGGGGGTGATTCAGATGGCCGCACGCCGGTTCGGCTACCTGCGAGCGTCGGCCGGGGCGATCACGGTCGTCCGGGGGGACGCGCGCCTTTCGCTCGAAGGGGAGCTCAAGAGGCCCGGCCCTGTCGCGTTCGATATTCTCGCCGTCGATGCGTTCACGGGCCACGCCATCCCCGTGCACCTCTTAACCCGCGAGGCGTTCGGCGTCTACCTGCGCCACCTCCGCCCGGACGGCATCCTCGCGGTCCACATTTCCAATCGACATCTGGACCTCGCGCCGCTGATCCGCGGGCTGAGCCGGGACGCCGGCCTCGCGGCCGTGCTCATCGACAACCATCCTCCGAAGACGCCTACCACCATCTACGAGCATTCGCAATGGGTCCTGCTGACGCGGAACCCGGCGTTCCTCGGGGATTCGCTCGTCGCGGCGCGGGCGGACACCGCCTTCGCGCGCGGCCGGCGTACCATCATCTGGACCGACGACTACAGCGACCTCCTCCGCGTGGTGCGATGACGAGCCCACCCAGCGCCCTCGGCAAACGCGCGATGCGCTGCTTCTTCACGCCGCAGGCCGGCGCACCGGCCGACATCGCGGGCAACAACGCCAACGTGTCGATCGCGCGAACGTTCGCGACGGCCGGCAGGCACGCGTACGCCTGCCACATCCATCCCTCGATGCAGGGCACTGTAGAGGTCCGCTGAGCGCGGCGGCGAGGAGGTGGCGATGGTCTCTCCTGCTCTCGACCGATGGGTAGATGTTACGCCCATCAATCATCTCACGGTGCCTACACAGAACTGCAATGTGGGCAGCCCTACCACGTACCCCAGCACGATCTGCGCATCCAGCGCTTCGACCCGTCCGTCACAATTGGCGTCCCCATTCGGACTCAGGACCCATCCTGTCGGTAAGGTGAGCCCAACGACCCCGGTAAGGATCGCTTGGGCGTCGAGGGCCGAGACCGCCCCGTCGAGATTTACATCTCCATGCAGCACCACAGGAGCCAACACCCTGTGCGCGAACATCCCCCGACCATGCGTCGCCGCGAAGATCGTTTGAGTCGCGCTGTGGAACACCAAGTCCAGCACTGCGACGTTCGGCAGGCCGGTCGTTGAGGGAGCCCACGTTGTGCCCTCGTCGGTCGAATTGAGAACCCCCAGATCCGTGCCGATGTACAGCTCACCACTCCCGGGCAGTCGAAGAATCGCATTGACGGGGATGTCCACAAGGCTTGAGCTGATGTCCTCCCAGCTCGCGCCACGATCCACAGTCCTGAACACGTGGCCCGACAAGAAGCCCGACATGGTGACGTAGGCTCGGTGGGGGTCAGTGGCGTCCACGGCGATATCGGTGACGGTGCGATCGGGAAGGCCCGCGGCCACACTCGTCCACGACGCGCCACCGTCGGCCGTCACGACGACGTTCCCGCCGTCCCCACCGACGTAAATGGTCTGTGCATCCGATGGTGCGATGGAGATTGCGCGAACGTAACCAGTCGACAGGTCAGAAACGATCGAGCTCCACGATTCTCCGTTGTCAATCGTTCGGTAGAGCTTGCTGTAGGTGCCGAAGTACAGTACCTGTGGATTCGTCGGGTCCAGCACGAGAGGCGGGATGAAGGCCGCGGGCTCATTTAGGTCGATGCCGCTCGACTTCGAAACAAACGGGGTTCCGGGGCCACCGTCCCGCCGAGCCGGGCCGCAATTCCACTGACACTCCCCAAAAGCCGTCGTCCCTGTTTGGGTGGTGAACCCCCCGTCGCCGCCGATCACCTGCGACCATACCGCCCCACCCGTGTACTCCAACACTCCGTTGTCCTGCGTGCCACCCAGGATGTCGAGCGTCGTGGAGGGAGACACGGATGTTCCTGGGTAGAACTGGGCGATGGCGAGGTCTGCATTAAGGCTCACCCAGCTCTGGCCCTGATTGATCGACTTGTAGATGCCGCCGTCGTTGCCGGTGAAGATCGTTGACGGATCCCGTGGGTCGAACGCGAAGGCGTGCTGGTCCACATGGATCGCTCCGTTCCCGATTTGAGTGAAGTTGGCACCCCCGTCCCTAGACAGGTAGAGCAAAACGCCACCGAAGTACACAACATCCCGGTCCCTTGGGTCAACGGAGATGACCAAGTCGTAATTGCACTGGCCACAGCTGACTCCTGACGCGTCCAGATCCGGCCAGGTCGCTCCGCTGTCTTCCGATTTGAACACGCCCAGCAGGCTGCCTCCAGCCACAGCGGCAGTTGCGTAGAGGGTTGAGGGCGCAGAAGTCGAAATCGCCAGCTGGATCCGCGTGATATCGGAGCTGGCAAAGAAGGGTGGAAACCCGGCCGACAGCGAGCGCCAGCTACCACCACCGTCCGTTGACTTGTAGACCCCGGTTTCGCCGGGGAGCGTTACTCGGCCAGCGTACAATGTGGCGTTATTGGTTGGATCGGCCACGAGATCCGTGACGAGTCCGCTTAGGACCTCTGTCCAGGTGATCCCGCTGTTCGTAGACTTGTACAGCCCGACGCTCGTGGCGGCGAACACGGTGGAGCCGGTCAACGAACCCGCCGTGGCGCGGTCGATGACTATCTTCGACACATGCGCGCCACCGGTAGGTGTGTCGAAGGCCGCGGCGCCGAGTTGCTCCCAGGTTGCCCCTCCGTCAGTCGACCGGAGCACGCCGCAGCCGTAGTAGCTGTCGAAGCCGTTCGCCTCCCCGGTCCCGGCGTACACCACGCTCGGCGTCACAGGATCCACGGCGACCGCTCCTATTGCAAGCGAACACTCCGCGTCAGTGAGCGGTGCCCAGCTCGTTCCCCCGTCCCCGGTTTTCCAGACGCCCCCTTGGGCAGCCCCCACGTAGATGACGTTCGCGTTCGTCGGATCGATCGCGATTGCCGTCACGCGGCCGGCAGACTTGTAGAAGTCCGAAATAGCGCTCGGCCCGAGCGGCGCCCAGCCTGCCGTGCTCGACACCCCCTGCACGCTCTGTTCCGGGATCGCGCCGGGCCACCGAGCCTTATAGCGCGCGCGGGCCGATTGCAAAGCGCGCGGCGGGATCTTCCCAAACGGATACGCGCGTTGATGGTAGAAATAGTTCAGCCGATCGCGGGGGTTGCCCTCCCGCCCCCTGCCTTGGGCCGATATGAGGTTGGGCGCCATCGAAACGATGGCGACACCAAGCACGAGCAAACGCAGCCACTGCGTGGGGCGTGCCGACGGTAATCCTCCCGTGTGGGCGACGGCCAGTCGAATAGTCACGCTCGTATCCCTATGGTCGTGTGAAGGTCAGGTGGACCCTTCGCTCGTGTGGATTCGTCGGTAGGCGGTTTCCGAAGTCCGTGCCGTTCAACTCATCGAGCGCAAGTTCAAGCATCGCCAGCGCCCGCGGGTCCTTGACCTTGAACGTGACGGCGAAGAGGCGGCCGTCCCGAAATCCCTCGGCCGCCGCACCGGCGACCCGGATGTGTCCTGGCTGAGGATTGAACGCGCGCATCCCGGTAGAGAGTTGAGACTCGCCGAGAAAAGTGAGCCCCGCTGCGTCATACCGGAGGTGCCCCGCGAAGCTTCCGACCGCTTTCGCACTCGGTGCCGGAGCCGCGCGCGCCGTCACAGTAATCGTGGCGTCGACTCTGGTAGCCTGATCTGACGCCGTCAGAGACAAGACCGGGTTCGCCCCCCCGGTCTGCGGGGGCGCTGTGACCAAGCTCCGTGGCTCGTCTTGACATGCAATGCCCACTGCCATGAGCGCGATTGCGCTCAGCCTAACCGATGTGCGCATGAGTAGAACCCCGTTCCGCTCGCCCTTTTCGCTTCGCCCGAGCTGCTTACAAAAAAAGAAAACCGGCCGAGCGAGTCTCGTCGCTCAGCCGGTTTCGCGATTTGCTCCCCTCGAGGTATTGGCGATTCCGGACGAGATCGCGCCTCGGGGTTCATAGCATCTGAGTATCGCTTCAATATGCGGGCCGGTGCGCGGCTCGCAAGACAGGCTTGGGAGGCCTTCGGCCGGTCTGAATCGAGTCACAATTGAGCGCCTCGCAGAACCTGTCGTGTGTGTGAGCGAAGTTCGGCGACTCCTCGCATCCGAAACGCCAAACTCCAGCAGCGGGTGACACGCGTTCGCATGAGTGGGTGCAACATGCTGGAGTTTTGCCAGTTACAAGGCCCCCTCTGGATCGAGAGAGCCGTCTCGCTACTCCGACGCTGCACCAGCCTTGGGTGCAGGTGTAGAGCCGGACGGCGGCACCTTGAGGCACCGGCGCCAGGGCGCGCGCCGTCGGGAAGGGGTTCTCCCGTAGCCGAACGGACGTCGTCGCGTAAGCAAGGGTGTCTTGAGGAGTGAGCGCGGCCTGGGCGGAGACTGGCCCAGGGACGAGAACAAGGTAGATGAGCCAGAACGATAGCCGACGCATCGGGCCCTCCAGCGGTGGCTGTGCCCAATACGGTACGAGAGCAGGCGAGTTGCAAGACCCTACCTGCACGCCTCACCACGCCCGCACGACCACCAGCGCCCCCATTGCCATCACGACTGCGCCGATCGCGCGGGCTGACAGCGTGGGCCAGGGTCCGAGCCGCTCCAAGGAAACGGCGACCGCTACCGCCGCCACTACGGCCACGTTCATCATCCCGCCCACGAGCAGGACGGCCATTAGACCGAGGCAACACAGACTGCAATTCACGCCGAACCGGACACCGTGCAGGAGGGTGGCCTCGGCGGCCCTGCTCGCCGGGGCGCCGCAGGCGCGGCACACCGCCAACTGGCGGGCCTTCCATGCGCTCACCTGCACGGCGCCCGCGACGAGCAGCGCGGCCCCCGTGGCGAGCGGCGCGAACCGCGCCACCGCCGGCCACTGGAGCCCGGCACGGCACGCGGACCTCTTGCGTGCCGATTCCCAGATAAGCCCGCCGGATCGTTCCGCGTTCCAGGAGCTCGGTAACGACGCGCTCAACCGTCGCGACAGGGATCGTCAGCGGCGCGCCACGCGCGAGCGCCGAGGTGTTGATGCCGAGGACTCTGGCCCCGCTGTCTATGAGGGGGCCGCCGGAAAACCCATCGTAGATCGCGAGGTCGAGCCGCAGCAGGGTGTCGATCTCGGCACCTTGCCACGTACGCCACGGACCAGCCACACGGCTCACCACGCCCCAGCTCGCCGTGAGACTCGAGCCGGGCCGCCCGAGGGCGATCACCAGCTCACCCGCTTTCGGAGCGTCCGGCCGGGGACTGGCGGTTGGGAGGCCCGGATCGGAGAGCCTCAAGACGGCGAGGTCGGTGCTGGGATCGCGCCCGGCCAGGGTCGCTGGACCCGTTGTCCCGTCGGGAAGTGTCACCGTGATGCCTTCTTCACGGTTGATCGTGTGATGCGTGGCGACGATCACGCCCGGCCGCCAGTGAACGCCGCTCGCCGGAATGCGCCGTCGCGCGTGTATCGCGACAATCGCTCGGCCGGCCGACTCGACCGCAGCCGCGAGCTCGGTCGAAAGGGACTGCAGGACTGTGCTCATGGTTTCCTCCGTCACCATGCGGACGTCAGCGCCCGCTCAGGTTGATCGGAGTATGGGATCCCGGGGCCGGGCGCGGCATCGGCCAAACGGGCGAGGCTTGCGCGGGAACGCCTGCGAGCGGCTGACCGTCGCAGGGCACGCGATCGCTCTCCTGATCACCAATTCGGGTTACGAGCATTTGTCCGGACACGAGCGGGCACAAATGTCAAACCGACAGGGCGCCGATGCTCTGTCGGGACGCCAGGTTCCGGTCAACTTATTCGTTTTGAGAGCCCTGCCGCCGCCTTCGCATCCCTGGCGGTCGCTCGGCCTGACCTCCATGATGGGATCGTCCCGCGCACGCGAGCGCTCCCCTGGCTGACGTCCTCTCTCGCCTGCACGCCGCCCTCGCCGGGCGCTACACGATCGAGCGCGAACTCGGCCGAGGGGGGATGGCGACTGTGTATTTCGCCCGCGACCTGAAGCACCTGCGACCGGTCGCCGTGAAGGTCCTGCGTCCCGAGCTTGCGGCCACCCTCGGTTCGGAGCGCTTCCTGCGCGAGATCCAGGTGACGGCACAGCTGCAGCATCCCCACATCCTCCCCCTCCACGACTCGGGCGAGGCGGCAGGCTTCCTCTATTACGTCATGCCGTACGTCGAAGGCGAGTCGCTCCGCGGTCGCCTGAGACGAGAGCGGCAGCTCCCGCTCGACGAGGCGCTCGCAATCGCCCGCGAGGTGGCGGACGCGTTGGGCTACGCCCACAGCCGTGACGTGGTCCACCGGGACATCAAGCCGGAGAACATTCTCCTAGGCGGCGGGCACGCGCTCGTCGCCGATTTCGGGATCGCGCGGGCGATCACGGCGGCGGGCGGCGAGCGCTTGACTGCGACTGGGCTCACCGTCGGCACCCCGGGCTACATGAGCCCGGAGCAGGCATCGGGTAGTAGCCACCTCGACGGTCGGAGCGATCAGTACAGCCTCGCCTGCGTACTGTACGAGATGCTCGCGGGGGAACTGCCGTACACCGGACCAACCGCACAGGCGATCATCGCGAAACAGCTGACCGAGCCGCTTCCCCATCTCAGGACCGTGCGGGAGGTGCCTGGAACGGTCGAGGGAGCGCTTACGAAAGCCCTCGCCAAGGTTCCCGCGGACCGCTTTCCAACGGTCGGCGGATTCATGGTGGCGCTGGAGCAACGGCAGGCCGCGACGCGACGGCCTCCGATCCGCGCGGTGGCAGGCGCGGCCCTCTCTCTACTCGTGGTCGCGGGGGTGACGTTCGGACTGAATCTCGGTGGGCTACGCGATCGCTTGCTGGCACGCGAGGGCACAGTCGCCGGGATCGCGGGCGCTTCTCCGGTAACCGCTCGTCGCGCTGTGGCCGTGCTGGGGTTCAAAAATCTCTCCGGTCGGTCAGATGAGGCCTGGCTGTCGACGGCCTTGTCGGAAATGCTTACGACCGAACTCGCCGCCGGCGAGCAGTTGCGCACGATCCCCGGTGAAGACGTGGCACAGATGAAGATCAACCTTTCCCTGCCGGATGCGGACAGCTACGGCAAGGAAACGCTGGCGAGGATTCGACGAAATCTCGGCACGGACGACGTGGTGCTCGGTTCTTACGTTCCGCTCGGCAGTGGTCAGATCCGGCTCGATCTCCGGTTGCAGGACACGGAGGCGGGCGTGACTCTGGAAGCGGTTTCCGAGAAAGGGAGCGAGGCCCACATCGATGACTTGGTCGGTCGGGCCGGCACGACCCTTCGCCAAAGGCTCGGCGCACGAGCAATCAGCTCATCGGCATACGCGGCCGTCAGAGCGTCTCTGCCGTCGAATCCCGAAGCCGCGCGACTGTACGCGGAAGGATTGGTGAAGCTCCGGCTGTTCAACGCCGTCGGCGCACGGGAAATGCTCAGGCGAGCTGTTGCGGCAGACCCGAACTACGCGCTGGCCCACTCGGCGCTGGCCGCTACCTGGTCCGCGCTCCTCTACCGCAGGGAGGCACAGGAGGAAGCCAAGAAAGCCATGGACCTGTCTGCGAACCTCTCCCGGGAAGAGCGCCTCTGGGTGGAAGGCCGCTACCGCGAGACAACTAATGAGTGGGACAAAGCGGTCGACATCTATAGTACGCTGTGGCGGTTTTTTCCCGACAATCTCGATTATGGCTTGCGTCTTACCGACGCGCAGAC
>Ga0209377_1000683_pt1 | contig 22921 bp, 34 predicted proteins | sample GraSoiAngelo_141_FD_185898 | JGI IMG/M metagenome (GOLD analysis project Ga0209377, IMG submission 185898) | Grasslands soil microbial communities from the Angelo Coastal Reserve, California, USA - 14_0929_12_40cm (SPAdes) (version 2) | ecosystem: Environmental > Terrestrial > Soil > Grasslands ...
CGAAATGAACGTAGCAAGCGCTGCGCCGGTCACACCGAGCTTCGGCCATGGGCCGATTCCAAAAATCAGCAACGGAGCAAGGACGATATTGAGCAGCACACTGAGGACCTGAAATCCCACAGCCGGCTTTATGATGCCGGTGGCTCGCAAGGCCGAACCTAGCGCCACAAGTGGAAATTGAAGTAACATTCCCGGAAGAAACCAGAGCAGATAAGCTTTTGCCAATGTCGCTGTTGCTGCGTCTGCGCTTAGCCAGTCACAATATGCCGGGCGCAGAATAAACCCGACCACGCCGAGCGCGAATGCGATCACGATCGACATGACGAAAGACTGGTTGAATGCGAGTTCCGCGTGCGGCTGGTCCTTTCTTCCGGCTGCTTGCGAGATCAACGTGGTTGTTCCCACGCCGAGCATTTGAGTGAGCGCCAGCACAATCATTGTGAGGTTGCCGGCCACACCGACTGCAGCAATCGCTTCTTTCCCGAGGTGTCCCACCCAGTAGAGATCGGCCAACAAATAAAGCGTCTGTACGAGCATGCTCGCTGCCAAAAACGCCGACATATGCAGCAAATGTCTGGTGACTGAGCCTTGAGTAAGATCCTTCATCCGTTCGCGAAGCTTCGCTGAATCATTCAGTTGCTCAAGATTTGAATACTACCAGTCGAGCCACGTTCCAGGCTTTCGACGATCTAACCTTCTATTTCGCAGTTATTGAGACTTCGAAGACGAAGCTTTCCTCTCGCCGGGACGACTTTCAGTCCGCGCCAGCTCGCGAAGTGAAGCTGGCGATGGAATATTGTTCCACTCCATCAGGATCTTTTCCGTTTTTGGACCATTGTCATTCAGCCAGGCACTCATTTGGTCGCCGACTTTTTCGCCGTAAATGCGATGTGAATAAACAATCGAGCAGCCGACACCGTTTACCAATTTAAACCGGGCAAACGCCACCTCGATAAAATTTGGACGGCCAAAAACGACGGCGATGAAATGCTCCGCTGGCCGATCTGGTGTCCGAGGGACTGAATCAGTCCTGAGCACTCTACCATTGTGGCTTTTGTAATTTTCCAGGACCGCGTTCGCCTTCGCTGCCAACGCATCACCATCATGAGCGCTCTGATAAACGTTGATCGTGATCATGTCCGCCCACTTGTCGAGGTTCTCCTGACCTTCCGGCGTAAATTCATGTTGATCATTCTGGGACCAGCGATGGAAATAATCGATTCCTCCGAAAACAAGTGCCGGCTTCGTTGCTGTGGCGGCGGCGCGCGCGTGTTGCGCATCGAGCGAGATGCACCCGAGCGTCATTGCCGCAAGAAACTGAACGACGCGAACTCTCACAAGTAATACGCTCATGCTGTCGCCGGCGGCGGGGGGATCGGAGGAGTAACTCCGGCAGCGAATCGTTTTTGCCAGCTGGCACGATGAAGAATCAGAAAGATGAGCCAGCCGACGAATGCGAACAGGCCCGCGGGAAGCGTAACCAGCATGAACCAACCCGTCACACCGAGCGAATAAAGAAGCTCGCCACAATCGTGCCCGTTGATGATGCACGGATGCACCGAACCTTCGTCCACTTTGCATCCGTAGGCATTGGCGATCGCTGCGCACAACATCACTGATCCAATCGGCGCAAACGCGAACAAAACAATGAGGACGAGGGCAACCCCGTAAAGAATCCAGGGGAACCGTTTCCTGACCGGTAGAGGCGGCGGATTCATTGCGCGGCTCACTGCCGATGCGTCTTCTTGAACCCCTCCTCTTAACCGTTTTCAAAGGACAAATCCCAATTCTGCTTATTGCCGGATCCCTGCTCAAAATATTTCTGAGCCATCATGTTCAACTCGGCGGGTGTCGGCAATTTTGCGTCGTGCGGCGCTTGCTCTCCGGCTTTCTCTCCGATCCAATAAGCCGCCCGCTCTTCCGCAGTTCTGCCGTGGGCTGCGCGATGAGTATAGAATGCGGTCACACCACAGACCATGAACGCCGCGACCGCCATCATCACAAAGAAACGCAACGGTTTAAATTCTCGCGCCACGACTCGGCTAGACAATCATGCGCAGTTTTCGGTGGCAAGGTTTAATGATCCATCTGGTCTGGTCTCTGCGATGAGGCGTTGTTGTCCGACGCTTGACTCGCTCTTCTGATCTGAGGAGCTACTGCGCTTACTGGACGATCCCGTGTTTCTCAGCCCAGTCCCAAAGCGCAGTGAACTCTGCCGGCGGCGGTTTGTGCGTTCGTTGGAAATGCGCACGGTGTTCTATCAGCATCTTTCCAAATGTCATTCCGTCAGCCCCTGCGCGATTCGGATCGGCGCCGCGCTCAAGTAAGGTGAGCACGTCAGCGTAGGCGAGCTTGTCATTGAGTCCCATTTTAGTGCGGTAAAGCAGCAACGGATAATCGGCCGAATCCGAATCGTCCTTCGGCATGGCGGAATTGACGTCAGCACCGTGATCGAGGAGCAGCTCAAATCGCCATCTGGCCTGATTTTCGTAGTAACCCAGATACCAGTTCATCAGGATTATGGGCCGGCTAAACTCGTCACGAGTGTTCGGATTTCCACCCGCGTCCAGCATCGCGCGAAGAACGGGTGCCGATGAATGCACCGCGTTTGCCATCGCGAAGGAGCTCCTCCGATTGCCCTTCCTGGAGTTCGGGTCCGCGCCGAGCGAAAGTAAAGTTCTCACCGCATCGATTGATTCCGGACGTTGCCACGATTGCATGACAGCGAAGTTGAGCAGCGTCGCGCCGTCCCGTCCGGGTGCCTGTAAATCCGGGACGCCCTTTGCCGCCGCGCGGATCGCGTCCGGATCGTTCTTCACGATACCTTGGGCGACGGCGAATAGCGCCGGCTGATCGCCAAAATCCAATCTTCCCGAGTTATACTCCGCCTCTAATTGGCGGCGATGCACGTCACCTTTCTCCATTTCAATGAAAAACGCACCGAAAGCCGCAACAGGCAGCCCAAGACAAAGAATCAGAGGCGCGACGATCAACCAGCCTCGCGATTTGTTAGCCAAAAAGGTCGTGACGGCAGCCATCGCGCCGATCGTCAGCAACAGCGAGCCGAACACGATGTAGGCAATGCGCAACGAAGCAGCTTCGCGGGCGGTGCCTAGTGCAACTGTGATATAGAGAACACCCACAACCCCGTAGGCGCCGGCAGCGAGCCACAAAACGATTTTGAAGATTTTCCAGATCACGGCCGGCGTTTTTATCAGCTCGGGACGATTTACACAAGGAAGATGCGGCTGCCGGGTACGCCGTGTTGCCTGTCACGGCGCCCGCTCGCGAAAGATTGTGGTGAAAAGAAGGTGCGTTGGCAGATAAACAACAAGCGGGAATAGCAGCATTAAAAGAATTACAAATAGCGGTCCGGGCAGAATCTTCTGCGGATTTTGGCCGAACCCATAGACCCAATTCACATTCTCCTGTGGATTGCTCAGCAGATAAGAGAGCGGCAGCACCACCAGCGCGACAATTGTCTGCGAGATAAAAGCGCGCTGATCGTACCCGAGGCGGTGAAGCGTCCAGAGAAGTAGCAGCGGCAGGATGATGTGAAAACACGACAGGCTGCGGATAAACAAGGGGATCTTGGGATCGAACATGTAAGCGCTCAAACCAATCAATGACTTGCCGGTCGCGAGCCGGAAAAAGAAATCGAGATTCCAAAGCGCTTCAAAGAACACGACTGAGATAGCCATCATGCTGACGAGCAGCGCGTTCTCCAGCCAAAGCGCGGGCAGGAGCGCGAGCAGCGCGATATCCGAGAACCAAAGGAAATTGGCCGGTCCGTACTGTCGCCAGTAGATCGGCACCAACGCACAAACGAAAAGCGTATAGATAATCTTCAGGCTGAGAGGAATCACGCCCTCAACAGTACCCAGAATCGCGTACGCGCAACGCGCCGAGATCTCTCTCGGCGCGTCGCGTTAATTTGACTGAACCCGGCGATCAGGTCTGCGTCTTACTTTTGTCGCCTTTTTTGCATTGGGCTTCGAACTTCGCGTACTGCTCCGGCGTCAGGATTGATTTTGCCTGTTCCATGTATTTGGCCTCGCTGGCCTCGGAGCAGCCGGCCTTCTGATGGTCGGCCATGGCCGCGTCCATCTTTGTCTTCTGATCGGGCGTCAGATTGAGGCTGGCCAATGAAACTGTACACGCCATCTTCGCTTGGTTGCCAACTTGCTTTGTGCAGTCGCCATGCTCGCCCGCAAACATCGTCGCTGCCGCAAAGAGTCCCGCCGTTACTACCGCAATGAGTTTCGTCATAGTGGGAAACCTAGACATTGCCGCAGAGATCATCGTTCAAAATGCCTGGCGATTGACGGGAGAGCTCCACAGATTCGACAAACTGTAACTGACTACTTGACTGTCGCCTACGGCCGCAAATTAGATGTGCTCCGAACCTTGTTCAGTTATAGTAACGCAGTTGCTATGAGCTACAGACCGCCCACGGTTACGTTGCAAATTCCCGCTGAAAAAATCGATGGACAGAGTGTGACCTTCAGACCGGTGCGAGACGGAATCGATTCCGAAGTGACCGGTGTAATCCAGATCGTCGAGAACGCAGACGGATTTAGCGTCAACGCTTCGTACGTCGTCGGACAAAATCCACCGCAGCAATCTCATGTTTACTGGTTCGATCAATCTGAGATCGATGTAATCGCCAGGTCGCTAACTAAAGAGAAGCGACGCATCCTGATTGTTGATGATGACTCTGACAGTACGCACCTTGTCAAAATCCTTCTCGAAAAGACCGGCAGCTATGTCGTGCTCGAAGAAAACGACTCTGCCGCGGCCCATCAAAGTGCCAGGAGCTTTAGGCCGGACGTGATCTTGATGGACATCATGATGCCGAAGACGGATGGCGCCGAACTCGCAGTACAGATCGAGGCCGATCCCGAATTGCACAGCACGCCGATTATCTTTCTCACGGCGTTGGTCACAAGACCTGAGACAAACACTGGCCTCCGAATCGAAGGCCATCGATCGCTCGCCAAGCCGATCAACATTCCCGAGTTGATCGATCACATCGAAGAGAGCCTGCCCCACGCAATGTGAGCAAGTGCGTCAGGCGTACGCAGCGAGTCTAATCTCACAACGTCGTCGCGCTTGCAGGAACGTTCACCCTCTCCCTTTTCAAAGGGGAGAGCCGGGGAAAACAAACGCCAATTGAAAGGGATTGACCGCGATCCAGCGACTTTGTTAGGCTCGCCTCTATGACTACGAAATTTTTTGCACTTATTGCCATAATCGGATTTGCCGGCGTTTGTGTTGCGCGCGCTCAGTCGCCGACACCGGGCAAATCACCTTCTCCATCACCAACGCCTGCAAAACATCGCGCGGTGAAGAAAGCCCAGGCGACCGCAGCGGCGCATCCGACGCCGTCACCGACGTCGGGTAAATTCACCCTGGGCGATTTGTTCAAACCCAGAACATCTGGATCTACGAGTGCGGCGACCGGCACGCCTGGCCCTGCAAAAGGTGCCAATGCAGAGGTTGCCAGTAGGTCCCCGGCGGCGGGCGGCGGCCACGGCCTCGTTTGGGTCAATACAGAGACGCACGTGTACCACCGGGAAGGCTCGCGTTTCTACGGGACGACGAAGAAGGGGAAGTACATGACCGAGGCCGAAGCGATCAAGGAAGGAAATAAAGCCGCGGCCAAGGGCCCATAGCACGTTGGACATCCAGCATCAGGCAATGTGCGGGGCCCAGCCGTTTACTTCGCTGTGATGCTTTGCAGCGCATCAGCCAGCGTCTCGAAAGTCGTGATTTCGATTTCGGGTCCGTAGTGGAATTGCGACAGGATGTTGAGGCCAATGTCCTTGTGCGGATCGGGGATCACTCGCGTCACTGAGGCTGCTCTTTTTTCCGCAATTGCATCCATGATTTCGGCAATGTGGCGTGCCGCTGCCGGATCCATTGATTCCAACCACCGGAAATCGGCCAGAACTCGGAACCCGGGCACGACATCGTGCACAAGCTCACGCACGCGTTGCGCAGCGAGCTTTGCTTGCTCCGCCGTAACCCGTTGCGTGGCGCTAATCACCAGGAGTCGTTTCGATCGATCGAGCTCAACGGCGTACATACTCGAGATTACACAGCATAGTCATCGCCGGACGTTCGGCTGCGAATTTTCTGAGGAAATACCTGTTCTGCGGGAAGAAGCGACCACGATTTTATTCATAGGTAACTGGCACGCCGACCTGTGAGACGCTTCCAGGTTTGAACCGCCACCTTCGAAACGTGTCGGTGGTAACTTTATCGAGGACGCGGTTACCGGTGCTCTGCATCATCGTTGCGTTGGTAACCTTGCCGCTCACAGTGTCGACAAGCATGACGCAAACCCCGCTTCCAGTAATATTGGCGTGCTTTGCTTGGTATGGGTATTCCGGCAAAGGCGCGCTCACTGCCATGGCTTGGGCAGCGGAGAGCGACAGCTGAGTTGGGGGCGGGATGCTGGCCATCTCACGTTGCACCACGGAAGGCGCGCGCCTTTTGACACGAGCTTTCTTTTCCACAGGTGTAGCCGCTGTTACGGGTTCTTCTGCCTGCGGCGTTTGCTGGCTCGCGGGTGTTGGCGTTTGAGTTGGTGCTCGCGCTGCGACTTCCCGCCGGCGTTCCGCCTTTTTCCTTTTCGATTGCGCCGGTGGGGCAGGCTCGCCGGTCTCTAAATGCTCCGGCAGATTTGTCGAAGTTGCATCCTGAGGCCGCGCCGAGGGGACGTCGGCAAATACAATACCAGCACAGAGAATGGCGACCGTGCCTCCGTAGCTAGACATCGGAAAAATCTTATCCCCGCATCAGGAACGTCAAATTAACGCGCTTGTTGAGTCTTGCGTCAGCTCTGTTCTGCAAGGAGGAAATTTCATTTTGTTGAGTTGTCGCCGACGGTTTCGCTTCTTTATTTATCTCGTGAGCGCGACAGACATTACCGTGTGGATTATCTCTGCGCTTCTTGCGATTGGAATCGGCGCGAGCAAGTATGCGAAATGGAAAACGCGCAACAAACTTGTGCGCGAGCTGGCAGCGATGGACCCCGAACGCCGGGAAAAAGTCCTTAGTCGAATGCACCCGGAGCGTGCCATGGAAGCGCGGCAGGAGTTAATGCGGCGATTCCACATAAGCTGACTATCGAAAGACTTGATGTCGCTGCGCCTCACAATGTCATTCTGAGCGAAGCGAAGAATCTCGGATGATTTGGATCGATCCTCACCAACTGAAACAGACCAGAGATGTTTCGCTCCGCTCAACATGACAGCACATTTTAATGCTCGCGTAATTCTTGAGCTAACTCGTCCTTCAATTCGTCAATGTCCTCCGCGTCTTTCGAGATGATCATTTTAGTTTTGCCGAGTGACATCGACGAGCAAAACCACGTGAACAACACCGTTTACCTGCGATGGGTCCAGGATGTTGCCACCGCACACTGGCGGGCCATCGCCAGCCCGGAAGCACAGGAGACCATCGGCTGGGTCGTGCTCCGGCACGAGATCGATTACAAGACTCCCGCGCAAGCCGGTGACAACATCACGCTGCGGACCTGGGTCGGCAAAGCGACTCGCCTCACGTTTGAACGGTTCACGGAAATCCGGCGCCGCAGCGATGGTCAGCTCTTGTCAAAGGCTCGCACTTTGTGGTGCCCGACCAATGCGCAAACCGGTCGACCGATGCGCGTGCCAGCCGAAGTCCGCGCACAGTTTTCCACCTGAGAACCATACGAGCCGTGCACTTCCGGGAGTTGAACGTTGAACGTTGAGCGTTGAGCATTGGGCATTGCAAGTTCCATCTCCTCAGTCACGACCGGTTATCGCTTGTTATTGCGCGACGTTTCTGAAGCCGGAGATGTTGCATATTTATCGGCAAATCACCGCCCTGAAACGATGCGCTCCAGTGGTCATCGCACAGAAACGCGAGCAAACCGAGCGCTTCCAATTTGAGCCGGTCCAGATTGTTCCCAAGCCGGCAACACATTTCTTGAGGCGATTTTGGTTCAGGCAAGTCCGCGACATGCCATGGCAGATTTCGGATGGAGAGCTGCGTGCGCTGTTGCGCCTCTTGAGTAGAACCGACGCTCGCCTCTTGCACATTTACTTTGGCCAAATCGCTGTCCACCTCCTGCCACTGATTCGCACATGGAAAAACCCGTCGATCGTTTCGTTTCACGGCGCTGATGTTACGGTGGACATGAACAAACCCGCCTATCGAGAGTCCACACGGCAGATGCTCGACGCAGTGAAGTTGGTCCTGGTTCGCTCGGAATCTTTGCGGCGCGCACTGATTGATCTTGGGTGCGATCCAAAAAAGATTGAAGTCCAACGCGCCGGAATTCCACTGGAGGAATTTGCGTTCCACGAACGGAGTTTTCCGAACGACGGTGAATGGCGGTTGGTGCAGGCCGGTCGCTTGATCGAGAAAAAAGGTCTGCCGGTTACCCTTCGCGCCTTTGCAGTTTTCCTGAGAAAGTATCCAAATGCGACGCTGACGATTGCCGGTGAAGGGCCGCTGCTCGGCGAGCTTCAGAAACTGGCGCGCGAACTAAACATCGAAAGACGCGTTTCGTTCACCGGTTTCATTTCGCAGGAGCAATTGCGCGACATTTATTATCGCTCGCACATTTTTGTGCACCCGAGCCAGACTGGACGTGATGGAAACGTAGAAGGCATTCCAAATTCGATGCTCGAAGCAATGGCCAGTGGGCTGCCGGTATTTGCAACCGAGCACGGTGGCATTCCCGAAGCAGTCGAGAACGGTCTCAGCGGCGTGCTCGTGCCTGAGCGCGATCACGAAGGCTTAGCGCGGGCGTTGGTCAATGCAGCGAAAGATCCAGCTTTTGTTTCGCAGATTCCGCGCAGTGGCGCTGAGGCTGTTCGAAAAAATTTCGATCTCCAACTGCAAGCGCAGCGACTCGAAGATATTTATCTGCGGACGATAGGTAGGGGCGATTGACCTCAATCGCTCAGGGCGATTCGGGTGGACCGCCCTACCTCTAAATCGCTACGCCACGAGTTTGCTACTCCCGGATTACTGCCGGTGCCACGGCTGCGTCACGTTTTGGATTCGCGGCTTGCACTTGTCATTGACCAAAACGAACGCCAGCGTGTTTGCATCCGGCCGGCTAAAGTTATACACACCAGGGCCTCTGCAGGATTTGGGAACAGCCCCCGCCCTGCGCGTCTCTTGAACAGTGATTGTATCACCTGTCACGGTATAGTTGCCCCAGATTTCAGCCTTTGGCTTCGCAGCCATGACGTGAAATGTACCGTCAGGGTTGATTGTCCAGACAGTACCAAACGAGTTGGTCCATGTGCCGGCGAGCGCGGCCGGACCGGATGGAGTCGTCGCGCAAGCGCTCATCAGCACAATCAACGCGCCTGCAAAAATAATTCGGAGAGAGTGTTGTAATTTCATGGGCGGCATTCTGCCTGATCGCAACTGAATCCGTCAAGCTTCGACTGCGGCAAAGAGATTGGTTGCGAAGGAGTTCGCGTTCGGCGTACAAAGTCGCCGTGGAACAGATCCCGCCAGAGCCACCAGTTTCCCCAACGCCAAGACCAAATTGGTGGAAGCGAAATTGGAAGTGGTTCGTCCCGCTTGGCTGCTTCAGCATCGCGCTGTTGTTCGTCGTTTTCGTTGGTTCAGTGGTCGTGATCGTGTTCAGCGCAGTAAAATCGACGGACGTTTACAAGGATGCGCTGACACGGGCCAAGTCCCATCCTGCCGTGATTGAGGCGCTAGGTTCTCCGGTTACAGAGGGATTTCTCGTCTCCGGAAACACAAACGTTAACGGCGCATCCGGAGAAGCGAATCTGGCAATTCCCGTCTCCGGTCCAAAAGGAAAAGGTACAATTTACGTGGCTGCAAAAAAGTCCCTCGGTCGATGGGAATATTCGGGACTCGTTCTCGAAATCGCAAACACCCATAAACGAATCGATCTTCTCGGATCGTCGGCGGGAGCGCATTCGCAATAACAAAGGAGCAAAACGCTTCGCGCGGTTTACCTCCGGCACCGCGCACGTAAGGTTCATGTATGTCGATCTCAGAGGAACAGGTAAGGAACGCGCTGAAGTTGGTGAAATATCCGGGATTTAGTCGCGATATCGTGTCGTTCGGCCTGCTGAAGTCCATAGAAATCGACAACGGAGAGGTGAAGGTCCAGCTCGCGCTGGCGACAAACGATCCGAATGTTCCGGCAACGATAAAAAAAGATGCGGAAAGTGCATTGCGCGACATCGAAGGAGTGCGCAGCGCGAAGGTTTTGATCGACATCCATGCGCCACCCGGCGGTGCAGGCGCTGGCATGGCCTCGACCCGCATTCCTGGAGTCACGCACGTGATCGCGGTGGCAAGCGGCAAGGGCGGCGTCGGCAAGTCAACTGTAGCGGCAAATCTCGCTGTCGCGCTGGATCAAACCGGCGCGCGCGTTGGCTTGTGCGATTGCGACATTTACGGGCCGAGCATTTCTATGATGTTTGGCACGCGGGAGCGGCCAACTGCCACAGAAGAAAACAAGATCGTGCCGATCGAGCAGTATGGGCTGCGACTCATGTCGATGGGATTTCTGCTCGACGACACTTCGCCTGCGATTTTGCGCGGACCGATGGTGACCCGTTACACGCAGCAATTTCTGCGGCAGGTCGAATGGGGTGAGCTGGATTACCTGGTGCTCGACCTGCCTCCCGGCACCGGTGATATCCAGCTTACGATCGTCCAAACGGTCGCCCTTTCGGGGGCGGTCATCGTCACCACGCCACAAGAGGTTGCCCTCATCGACGTACGCAAGGCCGCTACCATGTTCGACAAAGTGAACGTTCCCGTACTCGGCTTGATCGAAAATATGAGTTACTTCATGTCTCCGTCCGACGGGAAGCGCTATGACATCTTTGGAAGCGGCGGCGGCGAACGCGAAGCCAGGCGCTTGCGAGTTCCGCTCCTCGGTCAAATTCCGATCGACATCGCCACTCGGGAATCAGGCGATCGCGGGATGCCGATCGTGAACGAAGATCGCCGATCGCCGGTGACTGCCGAATTCAAACGGATCGCCGAACAGCTCCGCAAGGCCCTGCCATAGACCGGCCTCCGCAACCGCATGGCCCAATGGAGAGTTAAATAAACCGAGCGGGTGGCACGTCCAATCCCCGATCGATTTTGTTGACTAGATGGAAGTTTTGTGAAAGAAGAAAAACCCGAGATGCCGTCTTCGGAAGCAGATCAAGCTCAATTCGTCAAGGATTCGGCGCTTTATAAGGAGTTTCTTGCCGAACGCGCGGAGATTTTGAAGCATAAATGGATTGAGAGCGAGAAGGCCGGCAAAGACATTGGCTTTGAAAGAGCTCTGCTTGAATGGGTCGTGAAACATCGCTCCAACTGGCGAGAGCGGCGAAGGAAGGAGGCGCGCACCGAAACGTCCGCCTCCTGATTTTTTCCTTTAACGCGATCCCGCGAGGTCGCCAAGGAAACGCATGAACCAGCCAAAACAGAATCCACCAGCCGCTGTCCTGGTAATGGACGCGGAGGAAATTCGTCGCGCGCTTCGACGGATTGCGCACGAAATCACTGAGGGAAATCCACAACTCGAAAAGGTTGTCCTCGCTGGAATTCCTTTGCGCGGTGTGGAAATCGCGCAGCGAATCGCCGCGTTTATTCATGACATCGAGAACATCAACGTTGAGACTGGCGTAATTGATGTAGCGATGCATCGGGACGACGTAGGAACGCGCCCGGAGCTGCCGGTGGTGCATGCATCAAAACTTCCGCTGCCGCTGGAGGCTCGCACCGTCATCATTGTTGATGACGTTCTTTACACGGGTCGCACCGTCCGCGCGGCCATGGATGCCATCAATTCGTTCGGTCGCCCCGCCCGCATCCAACTCGCCGTGCTGATTGATCGCGGCCATCGCGAGCTGCCTATTCGCCCTGACTACGTTGGAAAAAATCTACCGACCGCAACGCGAGAACAAATTCAGGTGCGCATGCAAGAAACGGATAATCAACCGGACGCAGTATGGCTGGAAGGAGAATGAGCGTAGGAACCGCATTTCTGGGGAGCGCACGCTTGCAGCGTGCTGGCGATGGCATTCTGCCATCGCGAACTCTCCTTGGCGCGCATACCCGTCGGAAACTCGCTCGGAACGAAAGTTCGTTTCGGCGGAACGCCGAAATCAACACGCCAGAGGCGTGCGCTCCCCAGAGCAAGGAATTGCGGCCGCGACGGACGTTCAGACCATGACTACACGGTGGACACGCAAAGATCTTCTCGGGCTACGCGAATTGTCTGCTGACGAACTCAATTTTGTTCTCGAAACAGCCGATGCATTCAAAGAAGTCGGAACGCGCGAGATCAAGAAGGTTCCAGCGCTGCGCGGTAAAACACTGGTGAACTTTTTTGTCGAACCAAGCACGCGCACGCGAACTTCATTCGAGTTGGCGGCGTTTCGGTTGAGCGCGGACGTAATCAATATCTCGGCGGCGAATTCGAGCCTGACGAAAGGCGAAACGCTTAAAGACACCGCGCGCAATCTCGAGGCATTGCACGCTGACATTTTAGTATTGCGTCACAGTTCCGCGGGCGCTCCGCAGTTTCTGGCAAATCGACTCAAAGCGAGCGTGATCAATGCCGGCGATGGTGCGCATGAACATCCGACCCAAGCGCTTCTGGATCTTTACACGATGCGCGAACGCAGAGGAAAAATCGCCGGGCTGCACGTCGCGATCATCGGTGACATTCTCTTTAGCCGCGTCGCGCGCTCGAACATCTTCGGGCTGCTTAAGCTCGGCGCGCGCGTCACGCTGGTCGGACCAAGCACGCTGGTTCCGCGCGAGTTTGAAAAATTGGGCGTCGAAGTCTCGCACAAGATTGAGGACGTGCTGCCCAAGGCGGATGCCGTAAATCTTTTGCGGATCCAGCATGAACGTCAGCGCAGAGAATATTTCCCCGGCCTCGGCGAATACATTCGTTTGTTCGGCCTGACCAAAGAGCGGGCAAAACTTTTGAAACCAGAGTGTCTGATCATGCATCCCGGCCCGATCAACCGCGGCGTTGAAATCGACAGCGACGTCGCCGACGGCTTGCAAAGCGTCATTCTCGACCAGGTGACCAACGGGCTCGCCGTCCGGATGGCTGTTCTCTATCTATGCGGAGGAATTTCGACGTGAGCGCGATCATCATTCGCGGCGGCCGCATCATCGATCCGGCAAATAAACGGGACGAGATTGCCGATCTTTACATCGTTGACGGAAAAATCGTCGGCTCTAAATCCGAAATCCGAGAGGCGTTCACCCGCCGCGGCGGGAAATCTGAAATTGAAGAGATTAGCGCGAGAGGTTTGATCGTCGCGCCAGGTTTGATCGACATCCACGTGCATCTGCGTGAGCCGGGATTTGGCCATAAGGAAACGATCGAATCGGGGGGGCGTGCGGCCGCAGTCGGCGGATTCACGACGATCGTTTGCATGCCAAACACTTCGCCGGCGGCTGATAATCCCAGCACGATTGCGTGGATCAAAGATCGCGCGGCGGCGGTTGCGTGCGTGAATGTTTTGGCCACCGGCGCCATTTCAAAGAATCTCGCAGGCGAAGAACTGGCGCCGATTGGCTCACTTGCACAAGCGGGCGTGGTGGCGATTACGGACGACGGTCACTGTGTTCAAAATCACGAGGTGATGCGCCGGGCGGTCGAGTATGCACGCATGGTTGATCTCCCGGTGCTCGATCACTGCCAGGATTACAATTTGGTCGGCACCGGCGTTGTGCATGAAGGCTACTGGAGCACGTTGCTCGGACTTCCTGGTTGGCCTGCGGCGGGTGAGGAAGCGATGGTGATGCGCAACATTTTACTCGCGGAACTTTGCGATCATCATATTCATTGTCAGCATGTCACGACTATAGGCAGCGTACGGCTGCTGCGTGAGGCACGGGCGCGCGGCGTGAAAATCAGCGGCGAAGTTTGCCCGCATCACATCGCCTTGACCGACGAAGCCATTCAAAATTTCGATACGAAATGCAAAATGAATCCGCCATTGCGATCGCAGGCAGATGTCAATGCGCTGATGGAAGGGATCGCTGATGGAACGCTCTCGATCCTGGCTTCCGATCACGCACCACATGCCGATTTCGAGAAAGAAGTGGAATTCGATGCCGCGCCATTCGGCATCGTAGGACTCGAGACAGAGCTCGGATTATTCATCGATCTCCTCGTGCACAAGCATCACAAGATCGACATCGCCCGGCTGATTGCGATGTACACCATCGAGCCGGCGCGTTTGTTGAAGATCGACGCCGGCACGTTATCAATCGGCGCGCGAGCCGATGTGACGCTGATTGATCCTGAACTGGAATGGACAGTGAGGATTGATCAGTTTGAATCGGCCTCGCGCAACTCACCGTTTAACGGCTGGAAACTTAAGGGCCGCGCGGTGCGGACAATCGCAGGCGGGAAAACAATCTGGAAACTGTAGCCGCGATCGGCGATCGCGGCCCGGCATCAGCGGATGCCGCTACGGTCACCCCACGTATCCGCCATGGATGTAGTGTTCCAAGTGCGCGATCGCTGCGCTCTGGCAAGAGATGACGTGTTTTACCAGGTCACCGATCGAGATTACACCCACCACTTTGTCGTCCTCGACGACCGGCAAATGCCGAATGTGTTTGTCTGTCATAAGCCGCAGACACGTTTCGACCGGCTCTCGAGGGTGCGTCACACTCACATTGCTCGACATAATTTCAGCGACTTTGGTTTCGCGCGATCGCTTGCCGCGCAACATCACTTTGCGCGTGTAATCGCGTTCGGAAACGACGCCCACCAGCCGCTCCTGATCCATGACCAGCAGAGCGCCGACGTTCTTCACGTCCATCATTTCGACCGCTTGGAGAACCGTTGCATCAGGTGAAATCGAGAAAACTTCGTCGCTTTTCTGATTTAGAATCGACCGGATTGTACCACTCACGTCCATAAGAATTTGTTCGCAGTATCTCGAACCCAGATAAAATAGGTCAACTTCACCCTGCGACGCAAAACAAATAAATAAGGAACGAAGGATTCCCAGCCCCGAAGCTTTCGAGGCTGCCGAAGTCATCGCTCCTTATAAAACCGCGGCAGTGTATCTGCGCGGAGCGAGTTTCGCTGGCCGCTTTCCATTGACCGTCGCGCCTGCGACCGGGACGTATCGAAGCTCCTGACGATCCACTGCACAACGCAACATCAATCCGCCACGGCTCATGTCGCCGCGACCGATGAACTCCGAGGGGAATCGAAGTTTCTCGCCAAAAGTCGCCAGCAAAACATCCACGTATTTGCCGGTGGCAATGCTCCCAAGAAGAATGACCTCGCTTTCGAGCGGTAGCTTCTTTGCCAAGCGTCGCGCGTCGCGTTCGATTGGCAGTCGGTAGCGCGAATCGTCCTCGTGAATATCGACCGCGGCAAATTCACGCAAGTCCTCGAGGTGAATTCGCGTTGTTGCATCGACAAGGCCGCGTGTGGGCGTAATAACGAAGACGCCTGGAGTTCCGCGCGCGGACCGCGCAAATGCGGTTGCGTAGGCAAATTTTCCCCGAAAATAGAGGCCGCTCAGGAAAGTGAACACCTCCGCGATTGTCGCGCCCGTTTTGCCTCTCAGTTTTCGAGCGAGCTCGAATTGCGCCTGATCGCTCAAAATCATTTTCGCTCGCCGACCTCCGGCGTAAGCGGGTGAGAGAAGAAAGATTCGGTAGTTGGTCTCCTTTTCCATGCGGTTCAATTCTCAACTCCAGCGCCAATGGTCGCAAGCCGCGCTCCTGGCTTGCTTTTTTAGGGCGGCAAGGAAAATATACGGCGTGCGTAGGATCTGGCCCTACAAATCTCGCAACGGTGAAGATCGTAATGGAGAAGAGGATGTCTCTGTAGCCGCCGATCCGCAACCGGATTTTCTGTGTATCGGAGCGCAGAAAGCGGGAACTTCATGGCTCTACCGCCAACTAACCGAACACCCGGATTTCTGGATGCCTCCAGTAAAGGAACTGCATTATTTTAATCTGTTGGGCAGGGTTCCATCGGTAGCTTCTGCGCGTGCGCGAGATGATCGCGATCGTCGTTTTCTTGAAGCCATCAAGCGCCTCAGTGCCCGATCACATCTCGACTTGGAGGATTATGCCGGACTCTTCGCCGTGAAGGGGAAGCTCCTGTCCGGCGATATCACCCCGGCGTACTCGATGCTGAATGATGAGGTGATTGAGCGAATTGTCAGTCATTTCCCAAACTTAAAGGTCATTTTTCTCGCTCGCGATCCCGTCGAGAGAGCGTGGTCCCAGTTGTCCATGGGAGTGCGTCTCCGAAACATCATCCCGTTTAACGCGACCGATGCACAAGACGTGATGCACAATTTGCTCGATCCCGGTGTCCTGCTGCGGTCTCATCCAAGTAAGATCGTCGCGCGCTGGAAGCGCTACGTTCGCCCGGAATTCTTTCGCGTTTACTTTTTTGATGATCTGGAAAAAAATCCCGCGGAGCTGCGGCGTTCGATCCTGGTTTTTCTCGGCGCCGATCCGAACAAGCCGAGCGGTCGCCTGAAGGCCGATGACAATAGCGATGTTCGCAAGGACAAGCTTCGGCTAACGGCAAAAGTGCGCGACCGTATGGCTCGTTTTTTTGAACAGGAACTCAAAACCTGCGCGGCGGAATTGGGCGGACCTGCAAAACACTGGCCCGCGCGGTACGGGTTTTCGTTGCTGTGGTTCATCTGGCAGTTCGCCGACGATCTCGACCTCTTCTGCTGGCTTGATTGGATTGCCTGACTGAGTCGTAGTGGAGTGATGGAGTAATGGGATTCACTTCTCCAACACTCCAGAACCCCATTATTCCACTGCACTTGTTCTCCGCGTTCTTGCTTTTTCGACGCTGGAAGGAGAATAATGAGGCGTGAGATGGACTTGGCCATTCAACGGTCGCGCCAGCGACAATGGGCATAAGGAAAAGAATGGGTCCCATGCCAATGGTGCACGACCCGATTTCTTGTGCATTGGCGCCCACAAAGGCGGAACGACCTGGCTTTATCAACAACTCGACTCGCATCCGGCTTTCTGGATGCCTCCTTTCAAGGAGCTGCATTATTTTGATCAACTGGCCAGCGTCCAGCGCGCATCTTCTCCGCGCTGCAGAGATGAGCGCGATCTCCGCTTTCTCGAAAGCATAAAAAATCTCAGCGCCAAACCGTACATGGACCTCGAGCATTATGCCCGACTGTTCGAACCGAAGGGATCGCTTCTCTCCGGCGATATTTCGCCAAACTATTCGACGCTGACTAATGAAGTGATTCGGCAAGTCGCCGGATATTTCCCAACTTTAAAGGTGATTTTTCTGGCGCGTGATCCGGTTGAACGCGTGTGGTCGCACTTATCCATGGAAGTGCGCTACCGGCAGATTGAGCCGTTTGACGTGACCAATATTGACGAGGTCAATCGGAATTTGGTTCGCCGAGGGTTGCTCTTGCGCTCGTATCCGAGCGCCGTGGTGGCGCGATGGAAACGCCATGTTCATCCAGACCGGTTCCGCATTTATTTCTTTGATGATCTGCAAGGAAATCCCACCGAACTGCGGCGCTCCATCCTGCGTTTCCTGGATGCCGATCCGGACCAGCCAGGCAGCCGAGTGATGGCCGATAACAACGGTTGGGCCGGGATGGAAAAACTCCCGCTTACAGATGAAGTGCGGTCACATCTGGCTCGATTCTTCAAGAAAGAACTAAAGACCTGTGCAGCGCGACTGGGTGGGCCAGCCAGAGATTGGCCGGCACGATACGGTTTCTCGTTGCTATTATTCCTCTGGGACTTGCTGGATGATCTCGATCTCTTCTCCTGGCTTGATTGGATAGGCTGAGACAAAAATGTCTGTAGTGTCCGCTGTCTCAGCGGACCGTCTCGAAGCCATCTCTCCGCTCAGGACAGTACGCTACAGTCCCTCGCGAGTTGCCTTTGCCCGTGCACGATTCGCCTGAAGCTCAGCCAGATGTTTTTCAGACCAGCGGCAAAGCGCGTGCAAGGGCTCGATCAACGTCCGACCCAATCTTGTAAGTGAATATTCCACTTTGGGCGGTATCACCGGGTGAACAGTGCGTTGCACCAAGCCATCACGCTCGAGACTGCGTAAGGTTTGGGTAAGCATTTTTTGCGAAATGCCGCCGATCGCGCGCTGCAGCTGAGCATAACGCATCGTTCCGTGCGCCAGGATCTGAATCACGAGAGCCGTCCATTTATCAGCGATTCTGTCGAGCACAAGCCGCGACGGGCATTGTGGTTCGAGGACCGACGGAGCAGAAGACATTCTTGCCATGGCTCCCTTTTTAATCCTAGCACCAACGGAGTGCAACATTCCAAATAGGGTGTATAGCGCAGATCTGCTTGTAGTTAACAAAGGGAGCTGTCGGCCCAAAATTTAGAGCGCGTACGCTTCGGAAGTCAGGCGAAACGCAGACTGATGTCGATCAAAGAATTCCCTGCGCGATCGCTGAATCTGTTGACGGATTAGTCATGCCCGCGGATTAGATCGACGTGAGGAGAAAGCCCAGTCACGTTTCGATCCGCTCTGGTCAGGTGGAGTTCGTCAAAGTGGGGACGGACGCCTGGCGATGGCGCGATGTCTATCGCTGGCTGCTCGGTTTGAGATGGCCGCGATTCGCCGCGTTTGTTGCCGGTCTTTATGTCGGCCTGAATCTTCTTTTCGCCGCGCTCTACAGTTTTCAGCAAGACAGCATCGCCGGCACGACTGGCGGGCATTGGTTTTATGATTGCTTCTTTTTCAGCGTGCAAACACTGGCCACAGTGGGCTACGGGCACATGTATCCGCAAACGCTTTACGCTCACATCGTGAGCACGATTGAAATCATGACCGGGATATTTTTGCTCGCAACGATGACCGGCCTCATCTTCGTGCGCTTTTCGCGCCCGATCGCCCGTGTCGTGTTCAGCAAATCGCTGGTTATTGCGCCGTTGAATGGGAAGCCGACGCTGATGGTGCGAATCGGCAACGAGAACCAACACAGCATGGTGGAGGCTGAGTTCCGGATCATGTTCTCGCGCGATGAGCCGTTGATCGAAGGCGGAGATTTCCGCTACTTTTATGTTCTCAAACTCCATTTCGATCGGCTGACAGTTTTTCCCGCGGCGTTGACTTTGCGGCACACAATCGATGAGAAAAGTCCGCTTTTCGGCGCGACTGCTGAATCTCTCAGCGCCAGCCGCGCATTGTTCATAGTATCAGTCGTTGGAATCGATCCGGTCATCGCAGCGTCGGTTCAAACGCAGAAGGATTACAGCTGGCGCGATGTTCAATTCGGTCACCGCTTTGTCGAAATCTATACCGAGCACGGCGGCGGACGACTTGCCGTTGACTACGGCCGCCTTCACGACACCGAGCCGGTGGCGTAGGCTTCGCCGCTATCGCCCGCATCGAATTCACACCCGCGCTCTATTCGTGTCGCAGCAGAATCATGCGTGCAAACTGGAACATGCCGGTGACAAGTTGAACGACAATCCCAGTGAAGAAAGGCCAGAACGCGCTGAGGAAGGCCGCGTTGTACAACTGCAACAGGTTTGCTGCTATTCCGATGGTTCCGAACAGATAAAAAACGAACCGCGTGAGCGGCTCCGATTGTACCTCCCTGAGAGCCAGGCGACGAAAGTGCTTCGTCATTGTAATGGCAAACAGCAGGGAAACCACGAATGCGAATCCGCTGCACCATCTCCAGATGTCTGCCGGCACTGGCCTGATCGTTAACAACAGCAGTCCGATCATGCACAACACGAGCGGAAGGATTGAGTTGGTCAGGAGCAGCCGAAGCCGGAGTTTGTCGACCGGCGACCAGTCATGAACCGATTCGCGGCGAAAAACCACTACCACACCGGCAAAACCGGCAAGCGTAACAGCAATTTGCGCCGCAGTGCTGAGAGCTTCACCCGGTTCCATGACTGACAATTCAACATTGCGCGACGAATTGCGGAAGAATTATTTTGTAGATAATCTTCCGCCTGCAACCAAACGAAAGGAGTAACAGATCATGGCTAGTTATATCGGTCTGATTCAATTCGCAGATCAAGGTATTCGCAACATCAAGGACACAGTGAAACGCGGCGACGCCGCGATCGCTGAAGCGGAGAAAATGGGCATGAAGATCGTGGAGGAATTTTGGACGATGGGCGCTTACGACGCCGTTGTCCTATTCGAAGCGCCAGATGACGAGACGATGAGCGCGTTCATGCTTAAGATCGGCTCACTCGGTAATGTGAAGAGCCACACCCTGCGTGCGTTCCGCCGGAGCGAGATGGAAGAGATTCTCGCGAAGATCAAATAATTATTAGTAGGATCGGAGTTGCGCCATTTGGGTGGCAGTTAACTCTGTTGCCCGAAGAACTACTCGGTACGGGTCTTGCCACATCGCCATGAACACGTACGACTCGCCAGGATGCACGTTGATGCTGGTCGACGTCGGCTCGTAACTATAGGCCGATGGTGCGGCTGAGACGGTCAAAACATGGCGCCCCGCCGGGATGAAATGATCGTAACTGCGGCCCTGGACAACATTCGCCACAGTTCTGCCATCGATCTTGAGATTCAGAACCAGATTCCACCCAAAGTTTGGAGCTCTCAAGACAATAAGGCGTCCACCTGGTTGAGCGGTCGCGCTGCCCATCGAGACCGCAGACATTAAAATCAGAATGAGGAAAACTCTGCCAAGGTAGCTGGTTAAGGTGATCATGTGCCGAGTGTATCACGAATTTGCTCGGCGTGGCCAGCACGGTGAAATCACTCGACCGCGCTTGCACGCCGGGCGCAAGCTGCTTCGGTGGAGTCATGTTTCCATATGTCGCTCTGGCCAAAGACAAAGCCTGGCAGCCGGGTCCTTACGAGGGCGTTGAGCTGATGATTCTGCACAAACACGAGAGCACCGGCGGAGTGGTCGTGCTGCGCAAATTCAAATCCGGTTATACCATTCCCGCGCACACGCATCCGCACGCCAACGAATGGGCTTACGTGTTGTCAGGCGAATGGGAGGAATCTGGTGCGATTTACACTGCTGGCGCTCTGTTCTTCGCTCCCAAAGGAACGCGGCATGGTCCGCACATCACGCGCACGGAAGTGATCAGCCTCACAATCTTTGACGGACCGCTCACAGTCGAATGACGTCGCACGCGAAAAGAACCGATGCGAGTTGGCTGAAACAAAAATGCATGTATCTGTAGAACCATGAAAACTTTTGGGGTCCGATTTTTGGTTGTGTTTGTTCTGCTCGCTGGGGCGAGTTTTGCGGTTGCCAATCCTTTCAAGAGCAAGATTATCACCAGTTCGACTTTGCAAATCAGTGTCCCGAGTGATCATTTTCTTAAGATCACGAATTTTTCTCAGGAGGGCGGAACCGATCGCGGCGTGGTTGCCGTCACTTTCACTGGCGAAGGCAACAGCGGGACCGCCAATGTTCTCACCGCGATACGGATCGACTTTAGTACCGGAGGCAATTATCAAAATTTTCCGGAAATTGCCAACAAGGTAATCATCGCGGGCCCGGCTGAAGTGACGGTCGCGCCAGTGACCGGTGCAACGCTCTTCATTACCTATCGAAAAGAGTCCAACGAAGGCAGTGGCGGGAATGGTGGAGGCGGAGGTGCTAGCCCAACCCCCAATCCAACCATCTTTCCATTCTTGAGCCCTACGCCGACCCCTTAACGGTAAAACCGCACCGGTCAACGGCCCGCTGTAGGAAACTGTTGCCGCGGATCGGCCTGTTCGCCGTAGTTTTAGCGAAGGCGGATGACCCCGGCGGGAACGGGGAATTCCGATGAGTGTCCTGCGCCAACAGCGGCCCGCCGATGGCCAACCGCAAAACGATGCGGGGTGGCCTTCAAAATACACGTGCATTTACATTTTCATTCGGCTAATTCTCGGCAGGTCTGACCCGATGAAACCTGCGTTTCCCTCGTCCAACGCGTTCTGGATTCTGTCGTCCAGTTATCGCGATGCTGGCGATGCAGCGTTCGATCGGATGCGCAGCAGCAGCTACAGGGGATCAATAAGATTCGCGTGCTTTTTTCTTTACTTCCGCTGTGTTGAACTGGCTCTGAAAGCTGTCCTTACTCACCATCGCGTGGCAGAGCGAGAGATCACGCAGACGCTCGGGCACCGGATTTCGGCACTACTGACGAGAACTGAGTCCTTTTCCCCACTCCACGGGCTTGGAATTACCCGTGAAAACCGCCGCTTGCTCGATCAGTTCTCAGATGATTACGCCGATAAATGGTTTGAATACCCCGATAAAATCTGGCGACGTGAGCCAAAGTTCGAAGAGCTTAGGGCTCTTGCTCACCGGATGTGCGATACAATCCGAGTATATGGACGCAAGACGCCCTAACCAAGCGCTGGCCGTTGCGTTAAGTTGCTTTAGTTTTATGAAGCAGTTTTCAGTCTTTGCCACGCTCATCGCCGCCAATGGTGGTTCAGCTCCGTCTCGTTAGTCTATTCCGCAATGAAATCACTTCGAGTTTGGTTACTCGCGCGCATAAAGAAGACTCCCGAAGAAAAGGAGCGCATGATGGACAGCCTGAAAATCGCGCGCTCTGAGATATTCGATCGAGTTTATCAGAATTTGCCGGAATCACTTCGCGATTTGGATGAAATCACCCGTGCAATCGCTGAACAAATCAATTACGCCACCGCCAGCCCCCGATTCGTCGGCGATGACGAAGCAATACGAGGCAAGCTCGAAACCCTAGTCGCTGAATTGCGCGCAAATGGCGCGACTCAAGCTGCCAGCGAACTCACTTCGGCCGTGAAGATGCGTCCTCACTACTTGGCTCTGGCTGAAAGCATCATGCGGTGAGATGATCGGATCTCAGGACGCGACTAGTGAGAGCCTAATAGACCTAACCAAGCGCTGGAGCGAACCGCCGCCCGTCATGCATT
>Ga0209377_1000684_pt1 | contig 22911 bp, 14 predicted proteins | sample GraSoiAngelo_141_FD_185898 | JGI IMG/M metagenome (GOLD analysis project Ga0209377, IMG submission 185898) | Grasslands soil microbial communities from the Angelo Coastal Reserve, California, USA - 14_0929_12_40cm (SPAdes) (version 2) | ecosystem: Environmental > Terrestrial > Soil > Grasslands ...
TCGCCGCCGTTCTCGCGCAGCTCGCGATATTCGTTGTAAGAGAACTGGCGATAATCGCGGCTCGCATTCTGTCGGGCCGTGAACACATTCACAACTTCAGCAGGCCGAACCGGCACAACTGGCTTCAGCACCACTCCATTGATCAGCGCGAAAATTGCCGAATTAACGCCGATGGCCAACGCAAGCGTCAATACCGCGACGGTAGTGAATCCCGCCGTCTTCAGAAGCTGCCGCAAAGCAAACCTGAAATCCTGCATCATAATGATTGTTCTCCGTTTTCACTGAGATGCAGTCTGCTTCCGTTTTGGATTCAACAGTTGTGCGTCCTGCAAAATATTTTTGGCTTCGACGAACCGTGGTCTTCATCGCACAGTGACGCTGTGCGAATCGGCGCGGCCGTGATCGTCCAGCGCGGTAATTTCGTAATCGCCGGCTGTTGCGGTCCACTCCACAACCTGATTCGGCGCTGCTTTGCCAACGAATTGCTTGCCCGCAAACCAGAAAATCTCCCTCACATCGCCCTCGGCTTTGGCGCGTAGCGGAATTCTCTTTGTCGAGGCGAGAACGATTTCTTTCTTACTGGGCGAAACGATCACCGGCTTTTGTCCGCTGCGACTTGCCAGCTCGCTGCCGTTATCCGGCAGGAAAGGGGGCGGCACTCTGCGCGGAATGCCGGCCTGCTCGAACAGCGTAAGAAATTCACCCGGCCAGAATTCGTAAACTTCGCGTCTTAACTGGCGTGTGCCGTCATCGAGCGGCACGCGCAGACCGCTGGCGACATCGACCAAGACTTCGCGATGCACATCGCAGGTCTTGATCGGCGACACGCCAGGAATGAACCAGCCTTCGACATGTTGCGTGCAAAACTGGTTCGGGAAATCACCCGATAACGCGCAGAATTCTACCCGTTTCAAATTTGATCCGGGCGGCGTCAGGTGCGGTACGCTCGGTTCCGGCCACGCCGCGCGCAAACTGTCGATGATCTGAAATAATAGCGGCGCTGCGGCAGTGCGGCCAACAAATGCCGGATTGGCGCGCCCATCGAAATTTCCAACCCAAACGCCGAGGACGTAATGATCAAACACTGCGATCGACCAGGCATCGCGAAAACCATGCGACGTTCCGGTCTTCCAATACACCGGCGCGCTGTGAGTGCCATCGGCGCAATTCATTTCCGGCCGCGGCACGTTCCCAAGCATTTCGAGAGTAAGAAACGCCGCTTCCGGCGAAAGGATACGTCGGCTCTTCGCGACCGGATCATTTTCGATTCGCCGCAGCGGGCGCAATTCGCCATTGTTCGCGAGCGCAGCATAAAGTCGCACCAAATCCTGGAGCGAAACTTCCGCGCCACCCAACGGAAGCGCGAGTCCGTAAAATGATTCCGGCTTCGGCAAATGCACATCGGCAGTGTTCAGAAATTGGTAAAGAGTGGGATGCGCAAGATGCGATGCAAGCTCAACGGCAGGCACATTGCGACTGCGCGCGAGAGCATCGCACGCGCGGATCGGCCCAAGAAATTCGCGATCGAAATTTTCCGGATTGTATTCGCCGAAACTGCGCGGCGCGTCTGACAGAATCGATAACGGATGAATCAATCCTTGCTCAAGCGCGAGCGCGTAAACAAACGGTTTCAAGGTCGAGCCAGGCGAGCGCGGACTGCGCGTTCCGTCCACTTGACCGTTAATGGCAGCGTTGTTGAAATCTGCCGAACCAACTTGCGCGAGCACGTCCATTGTGCGCGTATCGATCAGAAGCACAGCGGCGTTTTCGATACCGCGATTGCGATTGCTTGCTATGTAATCGGTGACTCTTCGCTCAATCGCCCGCTGCTTTTCAAAATCGAGCGTGGTGATGATTTGATCACGCCCATGTGAACTTTCGAGCACATGCTGAACAAAATGAGGCGCGAAGAATTTTTGTTCCGTTTGCATCCGCGGCTGAAAATCACGCATCGAAAATTCCGCGTTGCTGCCGATTTTCGCACGATCGTACCAGCTGGATTGCGCGAGATTGATGGAATGATTGTCGCGATCGATATATAACGCGCGGCGGGTTGGGCTTTGCGGGATCACGCTGAGCGCGACTGCTTCTGGCCGGCTTAATTTCGACGCCAGCTTATCGAAATAAATCTGGCTTGCGGCGCCGATGCCCTCGATGTTGCGCCCGTACGGCGCGAGATTGAGATATGCTTCCAGGATTTCGTTTTTCGAGTAATGCCTTTCCAACTCGACTGACCGGATGATCTGCTCGAGCTTTCCGGAAATGTTTCGTGTGTGAAGGTGAAAGCGGAGGCGCGCCAGTTGCATGGTAATTGTCGATCCGCCGGCAGTAACACGATGAAAACGGAGGAGATCCAAGGCGCAGCGTGCAAGAGCAAGTGGATTCACACCGGGATGATGCGCATAATATTTATCTTCGTAGCGTAACGTTGCGTTGATCAGGTCCGGTGAAACTTCAGCCAGCGGCGTCCAAATCCGGAATTTTTGATCGGCGCTGAGCGTAACGCGCAGCAATTTGCCATTGCGATCGCGCACACATTGCGAAAAGGAAATTCCGTCGAGCAGCGGCGGCTTCGGTAGTAAGAGCCAGGCAAACCACGCGGTCATCCCGAGCAGGGCGAAGGACCTCACCGATGGAGCGCGGATCATCCGTGATAAGTACCGTGAAACAAGAGCTTTTGAGAGGTCCCTCTCCCGCGATTGCAGGATCGGGATGACACGCGTTTTCATTTTTCTGGCGGTGACTCAGCTATTCCGTCACCGTGATTTTTCCGCCAACGCCGCGCCCTTTAACGTTGCGATCGTACATCGACTGCGCGAACACCGGCGGGACAATGAACTGGCCGCGGTTGCACGACTTGATTTGGTAATCGATCTCCAGCGTGTTTGTCGGCGCGGTCACGAAAAACACCGCGCGATCTTCCCGGACATCGACATAATCGACGCCATGGATTGCAGACGCGCCAGTGCGGGCCGACGAATCGATAACCTCAAATCCGCCTGGCAAAAGATCGATGATCGCGACATTGGTGATTGGTTGCCGTTGCAAACTGCGGATGTGCAATCGCACATGGATTGGCTCGCCCAGATGCGTGCTTGTGACTGGTTCATTATTTTTGCCAAGAAATTCGTGATAAATTTCCAAGCCGTTGGTGAGCGACTCAGTTGGCGCGTGACGGTCGAAGCCCGCTTCAACGACTTGGAAAAACGCGCCCGGCCCGCTGAGTTTCCGGTTGCTCGCGAACCGCAACGCGGTGGTATTGCCAGAAAATTCCGCGCGCAGAAGCGCATTTATTCCACTCGTTAGCCGACTTTCATTCCTATTCTTCCGCAGTTCCGTGATTGTGAGCTCTGGCGGGTTTTGCGCGACCGTACGCGAGTACGCCTTCAAAGCGCGCACCGCATAAGCAGAGGAAAGCGTGTTGAAATCGCCGTCACCGATCGGTTTGAGAATGTTTTGGAATTGCTCGGCTGAGATTTTGCGCAACCGCGCGTGGAACTCGCGGGCGATCACGGCAATGTATTGCGAATTCATGCCGAGCGGCTGGCAGAAATCGTCGCGCGCAATCGTTTTGCGATTGTCGAGCTTGTAACTCGCGATCAAACGCTCAGCGTCCGCATCTTTGTGGAGCAGATGCAGCGCGCCTGCGAGATAGACGCCTGCGATGTCGTTTTGCCATTGCTCTTTCTCGTTCTTGTCGAGCCAGTCACGCAAATTCAGAATGTAGTTCGTCGTGATGACGCCCTCTCGAGTGAGAATGTAGATGGCATAGGCGAGCGTCCGGGCCTCTGAAAAATTCGCCGGATCGCGCGTGACCATTTTTTGCAAGCTGCGCAGGCCACTCGCAAACATTTCCGGGGGCGGCGCGAATCCACTCGCTTTGGCTTCGCTTAAAAAATCCATTACATATGCCGAAACGAAGCTGATTGAATCGCCCGTTTCCGGCACCCAATAGCCGAACGCGCCCTGGTCATTTTGCCGCCGTGCGAGGACGGCGAACGTGTGTTCGAGTTGTTTGTTAATCTCGGCGCGGTTTAAACCGAAGTCGGATTCCTCAGCCAGCATCAGTCGGCAGAAGGCGCCGCTGGTGATTTGTTCGCTGCAGCCGAACGGAAAATCTTTCAGGTAAGCATCGAGTCCGCGGGCGAGACCGAGCGGCAGCACCGAGACGGTCGCATCGAGTTTGCGAAATTCCGGGTGCATCTCTCGACTCACCGGGATTTCGATCTTCTCTTTGAAACTTCCGCTGCGGACATCCGTCATGTAGGGCACCGGCGGCCGCACGCTCAGAGTGGCGCGGCGCTTTGTTTGCTGACCGTTTCCGCGCGCGATGAACGTGATTTCTCCGGAGCCGAGTTTGTCGGTTGCGCGAAATTTAAAGATCGTTGTCTGTTCCCGGCCCTCGGCAATATGCAACGTCTGCGAGGCGTCGCCCGAAATCGACAATCGCTCATTGGTTTGCGCGCGCAGTTCGACCTCGGCGTTTGGTCCGGAGCCTTCGACGTTGTTGGCAACGGTCACGCCAGCTTCGAATTCGTCTCCAGGCGCGGCGAGCACCGGCACGCTCGGTGTAATTACAAATGGCCCGCGAATCAGCGCCTCGCGCTCGCTCGAGCCGACCGCGTCATCCGCGATCGCGACCGCCATAATCTTCAACGTGCCGTCGAAATAATCAGGCACCTCATAAACGACTTCACGCTTCGTGCCGTCCGCATCGACGATGCCTGACCAAAACACGACAGGCTTTTCCGTTACCCGCTTGAACGGATTCAAGCGTTGAATGTCGCCGCCGCCGCCAAATGCCGACACCGAGCGCAGCAGCGAAAATTCCGGAATGATGAGATCGACAATCTGCGCGGTGTCGACGCGCAGCATGCATTTGCGGAAGTAAAATCCGAGCGGATCCGGCGTTTTGTAATCGGTGACTTGAAGAATTCCTTCGTCGACGGCGAAAATGACAATCTTACTCGGCCGATCGGTTTTGTAATTGATGTGCAGTGGTTCGCCCGGTTTCGCAGTCGCCGATGCGTTGATTTCAACTTTGAGCCGGCGCTTTTCCTTGTTCGAAGTAAACGGCACGACGCCGTAGCTCAGTGGACTGACGAATATTTCCTTGGAATCAATCGCGCGGACGAACGCCACGTTGACGTAACCGCTACCTTCGAAGTTTTCCGGAATACGAATGTGCTGCACGCTGCTGGCCGAGTCTGCTCGGAACCACTGCTGCGCATAGACGCGGTCGCGCTCGATCGTGATTAGTCCGCTACCAGCGTAGGGAGCAGTGATGCTAATCGCGATTTCGTCGCCGCTATTGTACTGCGCGCGATCGAGTTTCACTTGCAGCTCGGCATTCTTTTCCGGCGATCGCGAAACTGCGCCGCGGCCGACGACGCAAAATTGCAGCTTCGTCAGACGGCGATCCTGATCGTCGCGCAGTTCGAAAACGTAATTGCCGGGCTCATCCGTGGAGAGGGCGTAACGAAGGCCATTTGCAGAAACGGAGATCTTTTCTGATTTCGTGACGCGCTCCTTCAAAACCGATTCGTAGGCAAAGTTGCCGTTCTCCTGCTTGGTCAGAACGGACACTTGTTCCTGCGCAATCACGTTCACAGTTACATTTGCGATCGCGATGCGGTTGAGTTGTGAATCGACTGCGACGAGATCCACCGCGCGCGGTTTGTTCATTTCGATGTAACGCAAGTCACCGTCCGGTTTGCAGCCGATCACATACGGCAGAGCTGAGACAAGCGCAGTCGTTGTGCCGGTCACGCTGCGGCCGCCTTCCGCTTCGAATCCTTCCGCGATAAAGCGCATCGAGTAGGTCGCATCGGCAAAGCGCTCCAGCTGCAAATCGAACTCCGTTTTGCCGGAGTCGTCGGTTTTGTTTTCGCCGAGCTCGACCGTTTGTTCATGTCGTTCTTTCTTATCGTCGAAAAGCGGATCGAAGAAGATGTAGTCTGGAAATTCTGAGAAGGAGAATGCGCTCGGCGCGAGCTCGAGACGCGCAGTTATCTTGCGATCGGTCGCCGGGGTTCCATAAAGATTTGCGAGCACAACTGAGGCGCGCATTTCCTTTGGCTGGATCCAGCCGCGCGGCGCATTTTGCGAAAGCCGCGTCTCGATCTTCATTCGATCCGGCAAAAATTCCTTTACGTTTGCCGTGGTCGAACCAAGCAGCGTTGAGCGCTTGCTGTTTTTAACAAGGTAAACGTTGAAGGTGTAGAGGCCGGTCGGCGATTCACTGGCCGTTTGATAAGTCAGCTCGGTGAATCCGCTGTTAGTCAAATTGATTTTCCGGGTTTGGACCGCGTGATCTCGCGCATCTATCACTTCGGTTTCAAGTGGGAGCCCTCCAAGCTGGCCATTCCAGTTGCGCTGCTTCACCACAATGCCGATGTGAACGTCGTCGCCGGGCCGGTAAACGCCGCGCTCGGTAAACACAAACGCGTCGAGATTTTCCGGTAGAACATTGTCGACTCCGTCGATGTCGAACCGCGAAAAGTTTAGCTGCCGATCTTCGCGAGCGTACGGAATGAACGAGACATCGTCCCCGTTGCGGGCAACGAATGCGACCGGCGTCTTCTCGCGTGTCGATTTCTCGACCGACCCGAACGCGCAATGGCCATTTGCGTCGGTCGTAGCGCTTTGAATGGGAATGCCGTTTTTGCCTAAAAGATCGACAACAAGATTCGGCAGCGGCTTGCCTTCCTTGATCGATATCAGAAAAACATCGTGAGTGCCGTCCGCATTTTTCTTGGTCAGGATCCCGATGTCGGTCACGAGAATGAACCGCGAATCTTTGGCCGCCTTGATCGGTTTTTTCGTCAGCGGATCCCAGCCGCGCGCAGTCACGAAAAACAAACCGCGCTCGCTGCCGCCGTCCGCCGGCTTGCGCAGATGCTCGGAGAAATCAAACGCCGAATAGTTTGCCTTCCATTTGTTCTCAAGCGCGATGGGCTGCCTCTCGAGAGCGATCCGCGAAATGTTTTCCTCATTGAAAAGATCGGAAACCTGAAACCGAGGATGCTGGAATTTCCCTTCGGTTTGGCTGACAAGATGATTAATCTGCGTGGTAGCGACGCGCGCAATTTCATATTCGATCGCATTGAGTCCGCGGGAGCGAATCGATAGTTTTCGTTCGCCGTTGAGCGCAAGCAGACCGCCCTGGCCTTCGATTTGGACTTCGCGTGGCAACGCCGGGACATTGACCACCGCGCTGTAATCTTCACTCAGCGGAAAACCACCAAATGCGCGGACACCTTTGTTTACGCGGACATAAAGCTCGCCATCGCTCTCGACACGGAGGCGAAACGCATGTTGCCGACCTTGTGGTTTCTCGGATTCGACCGGCGCGAATACCACTGGACGCGCAGCCTCGAGTACGTCGTCGGGAACATCAGTCGCGCTTTTCCAAAGTTCGGTTTCCTTTACTTGCGATCCGACCGAATCATCATCCGAATCAGTCTCTTCGTTCGAAGCACCGGAATCCTCGGAGGTTTGATCGCCCTCTTCCGAGCTTTCAACCTCCGCCTCTTTTTCAGCCTCTGAAACCTTGCGCTTCGGCAGCAATCGGATTTGGAGCGCTTTCGCCAGTTCGCGCGTACTGATGTCGGCGGTAGTTGTAAGAACGATGAGTTGCTCCGGCTCACCATTCTTATCGCGCGCGATCGTTGTTTGAATGGAATCGATCTGAAACATCGACGCGACCGAAGGAATCCGCAGTTTTTCTTCGATTGCGTCGCGCGTCTGCGCGCCACCTTGCGCGGTGCGGACGCCTTTCGTCACGGTGAGCTTAAGAAAATCGTCCTGGTCCGGCAGCGCGATAGGGGAGCTGTGTACGTAAGCAACCCGCCGATGCAGCCCGTAGGTAGTATTAAAATGCGGCGCCGGATCGTTAGCCGAGAAAATGTTTGAACCGCCAACCATTGTGAGTTGGACGTGTCGATCCAACTCGCCGGGATCAACTGCGTGCGTCAACTCCAACGTCGCGCTGATTTCGCGGCGTGTCGGATTTGTCGGGTCCTGATAGATTTCGAGTTCTTTAATGGCGATAGAGAATGGCGGCGTCTGCGTTTCATGGATGAGTCGCTCCATCAAGACGTGCCGCGGGAAAAAACTCTTGTCGAAGATGACGCTGAATTTCTGATCTGCCGGCCAATCTTCGCTCGGTTGGAACACGAGGATGTCGCCCTGGACCCAGTGCCATGCGCCGCTCAAATGCGGCTCGAGTCGCACGCCTTGGACGGACGGCTTCTTTAAATCTTCGAGGCGCGCAGCTGATTCGCTGAAATAAATTACCAACCGCGGGAACTTTAGTTCTTTCTCCAGTTTCGTGACTTCAATTGGGACGATCTTGGCCGAAACTTTTCTGGGTTTCGGAAGATGCGAATACCAATTCCAGGTCCACGCACCGCCGCAGGAAATCACAAAAATGGCGATCATCGCCGACAGGATTAGCCTCGGATGGGCGCGCTGGAAGCGACCCCACCCGGCGGCGGTTCGGCTGAGCCAACCCGGCGGTCGCCAGGAAAAATTGCCGAAGTATAGCTCGGCAAAGCGCCGCATCGCTCTGGCAATGCGAGACGTGGAGTCATTGAATTTTGCGAGAATCTCTGAGGTTTTCATGAGGGGAATACGCGTACTGCGCCAAAATCTTTCAGAAAATTTGGTAGGGACAGCGCGCTGCGCTGTCCTGGACGCCGCAGCGCGGCATCCCTACCGTATGGACGTGAAGCAAGCCAGCTTTCTCGCTACCCGACGTAGCCTGGTCGAGCGGTTGGCCGACTGGGGCGATCGCATACGCTGGCAGGAATTTTTCGATACCTACTCGAAGCTGATCTACTCCGCCGCACGCCAATCCGGTCTGACCGATGCCGAAGCGCAGGAGGTCGTGCAGGAAACGGTCATCACCGTGGCCAAGAACATCGGCAAGTTGAAATACGATCCGGCAATCGGCTCGTTCAAAGGCTGGCTGTTGCAGATCACGCGCTGGCGCATCGCCGATCAATTTCGCAAACGTGAACCCGGCAATGCGAAACGCCCTCGTTCCGCGGACGATCGCGCAACGGCGACGATCGAAAGGGTTCCCGATTCGCAGAACGTCGATCTTGATGCCGTCTGGGAAGCGGAGTGGAAAGAGAATTTATTTGAAGCAGCGATCGCGCGCGTGAAGAAGCAAATCGAGCCGAAACAGTTTCAAATTTTCGATTGCTATGTACGCAAGGAATGGCCGGCACAAAAAGTTGCCGCGCGATTGCGAGTCAATGTTGGCCAGGTGTACCTCGCACGACACCGCGTCGGCGGGTTATTGAAGAAGGAAATTCGGGCCCTGGAAAAGATGCAGAGTCACGCTTCGTTGTGACCTCTGCCGTGGAACGCGAACGGGTTCATGTTCGCCCGCCCGCCTCGCCCCTGAATGAGGGAAGAGGACTGAGGTGAGGGGGACCGCATCTGGGGGAGCGCACGCGTCGCGCGTGCTGGCGAAGGCCTCTGGCGTTCGCGAACTTGTCTTTTGAGTCTCATTTTGCGCGAGCAACGAGCTTCAAGAGGAAGTTCGTTTTGGTGCGATGCCAAAACCCGACACGCGGGACGCGTATGCTCCCCAGAATTGCTTCGCGCCGGGGGCTTGTGTAAAATTCGAGCCATTCCCGATCAAGTTTCCGCTCAGATACCGATTATTCCCGATCACGAGTTGGTGCGCGTGATTGGCCGCGGCGCTTACGGTGAGATTTGGCTGGCGCGGACGGTGACCGGCGCGTTTCGCGCGGTCAAAGTCGTTTATCGGAACACGTTTGAAAGCGAGCGCGCATTTCTGCGGGAATTCGAGGGCATGTCCGCGTTCGAGCCGATCTCTCGCGCGCACGCCGGATTCATGAACATTCTGCACGTCGGGCGGACTGCCCATTATCTCTACTACAGCATGGAGCTGGCCGACGATCATCTGGCCGGGCGCAAAATCGATATCGTCAGTTACCAACCGCGCACATTGAAAACCGATCTTGCTCGGCAGAAACGTCTCTCCGCTGACGAGTCGATTCGTCTGGGCCTTTCACTGACGGAAGCACTCGGCGCGTTGCATGGTCGCGGCCTCATCCATCGCGACATCAAACCCTCCAACATCATTTTCATCGAGGGCGTGCCGAAGCTGGCCGACATCGGCTTGGTCGCGACGAGCGGACAGCAATCATTTGTGGGAACGGAAGGCTACGTGCCGCCAGAAGGACCGGGCACCCCGCGCGCCGACATTTACAGTCTTGGCAAAGTTCTTTACGAAACTTGCACCGGAAAAGATCGACTCGATTTCCCGGAAATCGATTCGCAATTGAGCACCCGGCCGGATCGCGAGCATCTGCTGCAACTCAACGATGTGCTCATCAAGGCGTGCGCGAACGATCCGAAGAAGCGTTACAAATCGGCCGCGGAAATGCATCAGGGCCTCGCGGAACTTGGGCGCGACGAAGGACCCGCAAAATCTCGCGCGAAAATTCTCATGTCAGCGGGATTGCTCCTGGTGCTTGGGATAGCAGGAATCTGGTTTTGGCTGAGCCGGTCGCAGCCAGGCATTGATCTGCATCTGCAAACGACCATTCAAACTGAGCCTGCTGGCGCGCTCGTCGTTTTAGGCGATCACGCGCAAAAAAGCCCGGCCACATTCGCGGATTTGGAAGCGCGCAACTACAGCCTGCGCATCATGAGCCCGGGATATGAGCCGGTGGAGACGAGCATCGACTTCAGGCGCAAACGTTCGCTTGATCTGGCCACGTTTCGCCTCGTGCGGAGTAAAGGCGCGATTCGGATACAATCCGAACCGCCCGGCGCGCAGTTCTCTGTGCGAAGTGAAGATGGTCAGATTTCCCGCGAAGGCGCGACGCCGCAAACAATCGCCGATCTTCCAACCGGTAAATATTCGATCGTAGCGCGCCGTGGCGATTGGGAACTCCACGGTGACGTTGAAGTGCCGCGTGGCGACACAATCAGCAAGTCGTTTGCGTTTGTCAGCGCGATCACAAGTATCACCAGTGACCCCAACGGCGCGGAGATTTATGTGGACGGAAAATTGCGTGGACGCGCACCGCTGCGACTGGATCTGCCCGCGCGCGAACACGAGTTGGTCGCGCATCTCGATGGCTGGCCTGACGAAGAACAAAAGATCAACGTTGACGCCCGACGGGAAAACGCGGCTCATTTTGTTTTCGCCAATGGGAGTGTGAAGATCACCAGCGCACCGGGTGGCGCGACGGTGATCGCGAACGGAAAAGATCTCGGTCAAACGCCGTTGGTGATCGAGGAAGTGAAACCGGGCGACGTGGACTACGAACTGTGCCTGGCTGGTTACAAGCCGGGTTCGGTCAGCGGCAAAGTTGAGCCGCAACAGCAAACGTTTCTGGCGGCGCGTTTGGAAAAAAATGTCGGCCCTGCGCCTGGGCAACCGTTCACGAATTCGCTGGGAATGAAGTTTGTTCCGCTCGGCGATATCCAGATGTCGGTTTGGGAAACGCGGATGCAAGATTACGAAGCGTTTTGCCGTGCCACCGGACGGCATTTCGAGCCTGCAGACTTTTCGCAGACGCCGACTCATCCAGTGGTGAAAGTAAACTGGTTCGATGCAATGGCATTTTGCAAATGGCTAACGGAAAAGGAACACAACGAAAATCTGATTGAAGACGGACAAGCTTACCGGCTGCCGACCGATGCCGAGTGGAGCATGGCTGTGGGTCTGATGAGTGAAAGCGGCACGACTCCGCAAGCGCGTGATGGCAAGATTAAAGATGAATTCCCGTGGGGAAAGCAATGGCCACCGCCCAATGGCGCAGGAAATTATGCCACGGCCTCGGGAAAGCGTCGCAGCGCAACGATGCCCGTCGGAAGCTTCAAATCAAATTCAATAGGGCTGTTCGATCTCGGCGGAAACGTTTGGGAATGGTGCCTCGACCCTTACAAAGGCGGTAGCAGCGAAACGAGTCGCGATTGGGGTGTGCTGCGCGGCGGCTCATGGGCGACGAGCAACCGTCTTGAGATGCAATCCTCCTACCGCAATGTCATCGATCGCAATGATCGCGACGTGATTTACGGATTTCGGTGCGTGCTAGCAACACAGCCTGTCAGCGAGATTAAGAACAAATGAGTTCGTCTGCCTTTACGAACTGCGCCCATGGAAGATAAACACAGCATAACGCCTGCAATTGCCATCGACACGAGCGTTTAGCGAAGTCTACGTAAAAATCATCGTGGCGTCGCATCAGCACTGGCGAAAAACCAGTCGTGTGCGTAATATGTGTCATGAAACCGAGACACAGCTTCATCAGCAACGTTCTTCTGATTCTTGTTTTTCTTTGTGCAGTCTCGATTGGAACTGCCACCGCTCAGCCGAGCGGGCGTCTAATCGTTCTAAGGCCGGCGAACTTTGGATGGAATTTGGGCTTCAACCTCGCGATCGACGGCAGGCCCGTCGGGAGCATCGTACAGGGTCGCAACTATCACACATGGTTGCCAGCCGGGCACCATGTCTTAACCGTGTTCAAGGTCCCGCGCACAGGGTTTGCTGGGCCCACTTCGACAACCGTGAACGTCAAGCCGGGATGGAGCTATGCATATACTGCGATGTGGGATTCGGATTTCGTTTTTCTCCGCCCATCTGGGGCGTGGTTGACCCCCGGGGACGAGTGGCAACTTGGCTGGCCGGCGAGACCTTTCCGCGGCGGGGTAATCGACTAAGAGAAATCCAGAAATCGATCAACACCCATTGGCCAAAAAGCCGTCCCGAGCGTAACGTCTCACTTGGACTGGTTTTGCGGTGCTCCAATGGAAAACCGGACCATACGAATACGTGTCGCTGTAATCTGCGGGCTGCTGATTTGCGCCGTGGCAATCACGACGCGCACAGTGACCATAGCGGCTGCCAACCAGAACTCTTATGGAGCGCACGGTGTCTACACCACAGCAGCCACTCCAACGCCGACTGCCACGCCTTGCGCCTCGGTTGGCTCCTGGACTGAGCAGGCGCCTTATCCTATTGCCATCTGGGGACATGCTGTCGCCTCAGTAGGTGGCAATGTTTATGGCTTCGGTGGCATCGTTAACAACACCGCTATCACGAACGCGTACAAATACAGTCCAGCGAGCAATACCTGGACGCCTATCGCTCCATTGCCGGAACCGCGTGCTTGGTTCAGCGGTACAACCGACGGCACCTATATCTATCTGCTTGGTGGCGAAGACCAAAACTTCAACACCACAGCCACACTTTGGCGGTACGACCCGATCAGCAACACCTATAACACTAGCCTGCCATCCTATGCCATCCCTACATACTTCCATGCCTGTGCTTACCTCAACGGCAAGATCTATCGCATTGCGGGCCGCGCTATCGGCACCGATTTTCACGTCGAGGTTTACGACATTGCCACAAATACGTGGTCGATGGCAGCGAACTACCCCTTCGCCAACCATAGCCTTATGGCAGTGGCTCTCGGTAACTACATTTATGCGGGCGGTGGCAACGCTTCACCTAACAAGACCTGGCGCTACGATCCAAGCACCAATACGTGGGATGACGCTGCAATCGCCGATCTGCCTGCAGGCCGCACCGCGGCGGCATCCGGCGCCTACAACGGTCGGTGGATACTTGCAGGAGGCGACGTCAACTTCGCCATCAGCACCAGCGCGATTGCCTGGGATCCAGCTATGAACACTTGGAGCGACCTCCCGAATATGGTGCAGGCGCGCGATTACCTCGCAGGCGCAACTGCGAGCCAATCCTTTTATGCCGTCGCCGGCAGCTCCGCCCCCGGCACGGGTACCAATGACAACCAGCAGTATACCGAAACACTGTGCGGAACGCCCACACCAACAGCTACAGCTAGTCCGACGTTAACGCCTACAGCTACGCCAACCCCGACGCCAACGTGCCCGACGGGCTATAGCTATACGACTACCACTAGCACCGGCACCATCACGCAGGTGACCACGGACACAGGCAACCATTGCGATGATTGCATGACCCCTATTATGTTTCCGTTCTCGATCAGCTTTTACGGGGCGAGCTATACCGGTGCGAACCTTAACTCGAATGGCGATATACAGTTTACCAACAATTCAGCTGTTGTCGGCACATTGTGCCCCTATCCGTATCCAAACTTGGGTCCCACCATCTTCCTATATCAAGACGACCTGCGCACCGATGTGGGTCTCAGTGGCTGCGTGGCCTGGGCAAATGGTTGCGGTATTTTCACCGGGATTTCAGGCACTGCGCCCAACCGGGTGTTTAACATCGAGTGGCACGCGGTGCGCCATAACGCCACCGCGAATACGGCCGACGTTGAAATACGCTTCTATGAGAATACCCCGAGCTTCTTTGATGTATTCTACAATTTCGTCGGTGACAATGGCGGCAATGAAGGAAGCGGCGTGCAGGCAAGTGCCACCGGCCCCGCCACGACCTACTCGTGTCTCCAGCCCATCCTCACCGATGGGTTGAAAGTCACTTACACCCTGGTCTGCCCGAGCCCCACGCCAACGCCCACTGCGACCTCAACGCCAACACCAACTGTTATGCCTAGCGTTACACCTACGACAACTCCGACTCCCACGCCCAGTGTGACGCCGACGCCACGGATCCAGCCGACCCCGCGCCAGCGTCCGACACCAGCACCGCGCCCATAATGGTGTTTACGAAAAAGAAGCGCACATTAATGGCGGTCACTAATATGAATGACAGCGGCCGCGGCCGGCGATTTAACCAGTTCTAAACTGTGTTTTTGGGATTTTCGGAACTTCGTTGCGCGGTTTCCGTATAAGAGATTGGGGCGGCCAACGTGCTGCCAGCCCTCTCCACGTCATGCATCAGGACAAAAAGCGCGGCCGACCGCAAATCCGCACCGCTGAATATTGGCGGGAATATTATGCGCGCAAACAGCGGGAATGGCGCGCTGCACACCCGCGAATCAGAACACGCGGATCACATGGAAACTCACAAATAACCGATGTTCGAGCGAGCGCAGCGCTGGCGGCCAGACGCACGACCGAGAGAGAGTAGCTACGGTCTCATAGTTCGCGTTTTGGTCGCTACATGGTTCACCGCTTCCAGTTCAACACGCACTTAGCTTCTCGTCCACACGCGCAACGCACACCGTTCCGCCACTCCGATGCAGGTCGCGCGACTGGAAATTTATTTTCGCGCGCCGCGCAACAAGCTAGAATATGGAGCACCGCGCCGATGTGGCGAAATGGTAGACGCAACGGACTTAAAATCCGTTGGGCTGTAACAGGCCCGTGCCGGTTCGAGTCCGGCCATCGGCAATTCGATTGCGGATTGGGGATTTCACAAAAAACTGATCAAGGATAAAGATGGCGAACGATTCTGTTGAGCAGCGCATGGCGCGGCTCAGCATCCGAGAGACCGATCTGGAAGAAAGCTTTGCGCGCTCCAGCGGGCCGGGTGGTCAAAATGTCAACAAGGTTGCAACAGCAGTCACGCTGCGCCACTGCCCAACCGGTATTAGTGTCACCGTGCAGGATTCGCGGTCGCAAGCAGTGAACCGCAAGCTCGCGCGCGAACGTTTGCTCGCTGCGATCGAGAGCGCGCAACAAAAGCGTCGCGCTACTGAAATCGCGGAGCGCGAAAAAGCGCGCCGAAGAAAATCGCCGCGGCCAGTTGCGCTGAAAAAGAAAATTCTGGAAACGAAACGCAAACGTGGCGAGCTAAAGAAGCAGCGAGGCAAGATCCAGTTGGATTAACTCACCAAAGCAAATCTTGTAACGCACGAATTTTATTTTCGGTCAGCTTGGATTTCTCCTCGGCTGACTGCGTGGCATCTCGAGTTTTCAGCCACGCAATTTGCTCCTGCTTCACTTTGGCAAAGCGGCCGGGTGGCAGAAAGGATCGAACAGCCGCGTAAACATCGTTCATGATTTTGTCTAGAGCGTCCGCTTTTTCTTCTTCAGATGAAAACATCGAGCCGGTAAAGTTTTCCGGCACTTTCGTCGAGTCCGCAGCAACGATCATGTGCCTGGCGAAATCCTCCTGATAGGCAGTGGTAAGAGCATCCTGATCTTCGCTTTTGATTTTACGTGCGTTGGAGTCAGTCCACTTTTCGGACTTCAAGTCAAACGTGCCCTGAAATCTCGCGTAGTTGCTCGGCTCGTCCGGCAGCTGCTTCGGATTCGTGTAGCTAAGTGCGCGTACCTTAAGCTTGTGATCCGGCGCGAACCTAAAGTACGCGTTCACATATCCATCGAACAGTCGTCCCAGACTTTTTTGGATGTGCTCGCCGAGGTCGATCTGGCGGAAGCCTTCGCCCTTCAATTCCAACGCGAACACCGAATCAAAGCCGTATCTTCCCTCATACTCGAGTACGCAGACGCTTGAGTCAGGCGACCAGACGACTTGCAGATCACGATGGTTCTGTCCCTCGAAATAATCTGTTTCGCGAACTTCGCCGAGCACCTGCCGCGTCTGCAGATTCGCCAAATATGTGGTGTTTCCATCGGTTTGATCCTGCTCGATCGCAGCTTCCTTCGACAGCACGAGCACTCCGTAGCGGTCATCCGGCGATTCGGAGTGCTCGTGAACAACGTAATTTTGTGGCCAATCGGCAGCGGCGACGGCCCTCGCGAGGCCGAGGTGTAGTGCTAAGACGAAACAGAGAATTAGAACTCGCCCTCTAAGACGCATGTCCAAATGGTAGCTGATTCTGGGTTGCCCGGAAAAAGAATAATTCTTTCCGCTAATACATCTGTCGAAGCGACTTGTGACGAATCGTTTGTTGAAAGAAACAATTCACGCCATGAAAAAAGCAATCATACTTGGTTCGGCGCTCTCAATTGTTGCGTCGATGTTGATCTCCTGTTCCAGCACACCAGAGAGCACCACGACCACCACGCGTCAAACCACGGTGACTACCCAACCACCACCGCCGCCGACCGGCATGACAACGACCACAACGACCCATCAGATGGGCGGCGGCTACTGATCGGTACACCCGGCACTTTCAACGAATCACTTGCTGTCGGTGGCAGAGGTGTCTCCACTAGGGAACGATTTCGACGCACGGTAAATTCGCCGCTTTCCACTCCATCGCCATGCGTATGCGGGCGCGCCCGCTGGGGTGATCGAAAAAGATGAATTCCTCGATCGGTGTTGGATCGAGCTTTCGGTAAGCGCCGAGCTTGAGCGTCACCTTGGCCATGCCATCTGGCTCGCGCGCGGTGTTAATTCCGAAAGCGTCTGCTTCTCGTTCCGTCACTCTTACGACGGTATTCAGAAGTGGCGTCGCGATGAAAAGTAATGTGCTCAGTATCAAAACGAGCAGCGGCAGTCCGGCTGGATCCGCAATGCCGCGCACGCCCCACTTAACGCCCCGACGCCTCACGGCGGTGTCGAAGATCTGGCGAGTAAGCGCGAGTCCGATGACGATGAAGATTGCAGAATAAGTCAATAGTTTCGCGCCATGATTCAGCACGTAATGGCCCATCTCGTGTGCCATCACGGCGCGTATTTCCGGCAGCGTGCATTGCTTGATAAGATTGTCATTCAGGGCAATTCGCGTTGTTCCCAGAAAGCCCGCAACGTTTGCGCTTACTCGCGTGGTCTGACGTGAAGCGTCAACTTCAAAGACTTGTCTTGCCGGAATTTGGTTTGCCTGGGCCATCGCAAGGATCGGATTCCTGATTTCGGGGTTGGTTATCGGCTTGTACGTATTGAAGAGCGGTTCGACGAAGACAGGCGTGATAACGACCACAACGGTCATAAAGAGAACCGCCACGACTGTCCCCCAAACCCACCACGTCCGCGGTGCGCGTCGGAACACGGCATAGAGAGCAATTAGCAGTATCGTGCCGCCAAACATTGTGAGGCCAAAGCCGATCCACTGCTCGCGAAACCACGGTAGAAAACTCTGTGTCGCCAAGCCGTACTGATGTTCGCGCGCAAAGTGTTCATAAAAATCCAGCGGAAAACCGAGCGTGCCGACAATCAGAAAATATGGAATCGCGTAGCAGGCGATTTGGAGGGGAAACTGAGGAAGCCAACTGCTTCCCGTGCAGATGCGTTCGGCGAAATCGCGCAGGCGCGCGGAGATTCCTGATTCAAGGAGAAAGATAGAGATTGCGACGGCGACCAGAAAATTCCACAGAAGCAGCCAGTAACCGCCCTCAAAATATCTGTCCGACTTTTGGCGTTTCTCCTGCGGGACAGTAGCCAACCACGCTTTTGTGGCGGCGGCTGGATCGAATGATTTTGTATTCACTATGCCCGCGGGTGAGCTGAGGCCGGAGTCGTTGATCCCAGCACGGGGTTCGACGGAGCTAGACTTCTCTGAGATTGCAGGGGGGGCAGTTTCTGCTGGACTCGCGAGTCCGCCGACAGACATCAAAGCGCTGACGACTCCAAGGCTGAGCAATATTAAAATCGGAGACTTCGTCATCACCGCGTGGATATTAATCATGAATTCAAGAGAGAACCATCCGCTGCGATGGTTTGGCCGGGATACGGGATCACCGATCCCGTCTACAGCTCCGCTTTCCGGTGTCGGGCAGGAAGATCAGATGTCGTTTCATTAGGCTGGACAACGACGCCCCAAAGTAGAAGATCGAAACATGAAGTCGCCTGTACTGCCGGTTTGCACGCTCTTGATGCTGTGCGCTGTCTTGAGTTTAAGCGCGCAAACAAACCCGGCGGATACAGAACAGTACGGACCGTATCCTGCGAATTACAAGGAAATCGCAACGAAATGGCTCGAGACGCAACTGATCGATTCGGAGAGCGCGAAGGTTGAATGGGATGGTGAGCCGAAACCGGCAAACTTGGGCACCAAGGATAAACCGCTTTACGGCTATCTGGTTAATTTTAAAGTAAACGCCCGAAATCGCTTCGGCAGTTACACCGGACTGCAAAGCCATGGTGTGTTAATCCGCAACGGCGAAGTGATAAAAGGCCTCGGTTTCGGTTATTAATGATCAAGACAAAATGAAATTAAATACTCGATTGAGATCATCGGGCCAGGTGGTGGTTATTTTGATCATCGTGCTGGTGTTACTGGGTATTGGTTATTGGTGGCTCAACTCTACGAAACAGGAGATGGCCGGGGAAGGGAAACAGTTCGCCAACGAAGCAACACAGAAAATTGTAGTCCAGCATGACATTAATTTTTTCGCCTCGCATCTAAGCCCGCAGGCGCGCATGAATTTCCCAGTCTCGGCGCAGCAGGAATTTATGAATGAAATTGTGCAGATGGGAGCGCCCGCCACCGCGATTGATCTGCAGGGCCAAATTGAATTCCAATCGCAATTTTTCGAGCCGCACGGTAGCTTCCATGCACGCATAAATTACCCGGCAAAGTACGCCGATTTTGACCTCATCATTTCGCATCCGGTGGGCCGCTGGCAAATCGACACGATCGCATTTGTGAAGCAGGCCGAGCAGTTCGCACCTGCACCTGCCGCTCCACCTCCACCTCCGCCTGCAGCATCACCTGCACCTTCCGCGCCACGTCCAAGTTCAGCTCCACCTGCAGGTTCAGCTCCACCTGGGGGCTAACTAGCTCAGTGCTGCGCTTCCCCGGCGAAGCCGGCTATTGCAGTAAACGGTCGAGCGAATCCACGCAAATCTGCGACCATGTCTCCATGGTTTCGCGACGCGCAAGCAATTCGTTTTTTGGAAGGAATGTCAGCGCGGTGATCATCGCTTCGCGTTTTTCCACCTTCGGCTCGGTCAGTTTGAAGACGTGAACGATACCGAGATGGACGCGTCCTACTTCAGTAGAATCGTCGTTCAAAAGAGCCACGATTTGATCTTCAAACGGAGTGTCGATTTTGATTTCCTCGTTTACTTCGCGTTCTACTCCCGCGCGATACGCCTGCTCATCCATCGCGAAGAGCGATTCGTCGCCTTCATTCATGTGACCGCCGACACCGATTGAGCCCTTGGCGATCAGCCGCTGCTCACCTGCCTTTTTGCCTCGCACGTAATGCAGCACCGTCTTTCGAAAGACGATTAGTGCGTACGGGATGATTTGTTTGTAGTTGGGATTATTTTCAGCTTCGGAACGCGGAAGGAAGAAATTGTTTCCCCTCGATAGAAACGCGTCGAGGTATTTCTGCGGCTCGAAGTTGAGGCCTTGGAAACTGGCGAGCTGATCGAATAAGCTACGCCTGACAACCAGAACGTTTTCGTTAGGCGGGTTCATTACAAAACAATACAGGATGGTCATTCCGAGCCGCACAGACGGCGAGGAACCCCGCAAAATCTTGCCGAGATCGCTCAAATCGCGTGTGTGCCACAAGAGCGATCGTGAGATGTTTCGCTTCGCTCAACATGACAACGGCACATCAAAACGAATAGGTCACGCCGACCTGTGGCCCAAAAAGGTTCACGCTCGGATTCGGATCGGTTTGTCCACCGTTGGACAGATGCTGATAAAGCGCTCCGACATCAATTTTCCAATGATCATTCACGTTGTACGAAATGCCGGCGGCCGATAGAATGTTGAACGTAAAGTCCTGGCCTTGTCCACCAGGAACCTCGGGGTGACTATCGATTGCGCCTGCGCCAACGCCTCCCGAAATGTATGGAACCAACCGGCTGCCGGGTTGAACAAAGTTGTAGCGCATTCCGAGATTGAATCCGAAATAATGATTTTCAATTCCGCGAAAAATCGGTTCCAGCACAGCACTCACGTAAAATTGATGGTAGCCACGGAGCCAGCTGTCGCTCCTAACAACGCCCCAACGAACGCGCGCCGTCAGGAACTCCGCGCCAATTTCGTAACTCGCCGGTGGGTTGATCGCGCCAAATAAAAACGCGGACTCGATTGCAAATTCGAATCGTTGCGGATTGAACTCTTCAGTTGCTGTGGCGACGCGTGATTGTTCGGCGCCGCCAAACGCTCGCATGCAATTGAAAATGAGCGCGCAAGCCGCTAACGCGCGAAGCCTTTTCATATGGCCCGCCTACGATAGAAGCGACCGATCAGATTGCAATTCGCAGAGTTTGCTGTAGCGGCGCTCTATGAGCGCCCCTAAAAAATTCCGCAAGATCCAAAGGTAATGGACTCGTCCATTCTCGCTCGCCTTCGATCGCCAGTTTCGCCGAATGAAGTGCATGACGTGGCAGGAGTAACCGTTGCTGGAGTTCACGTGTCCATCCTGTCTCAATAAAACGCAGGTAAAACTGCTCGTCGGGGCCGTAGATTTTGTCGCCCACAACGGGGTGCCCGACGGATGCGAGATGCACTCGTATTTGATGGGTTCGTCCCGTAAGCGGAATTGCACGAACCAAACTGAACTTCTCTTCAGCGCGCGCCGACTGGTTTGCATGGAATTTTTTCCGGTCCTCACGTTCATCCTCTTCCTGGCCCGGGAGCGAAAGTCGCGAAGCGGCAGATGAGGATGCAACTGACCGTTTTGCGAATCGCCGCTCGACGCGAAACTCCGTCTGCGCTGGCGCGCCACCCTGGTGAATCATTTGCTTTAGCCAAATCACCGATTCCTGGTGTTTGCGCTGTCGATCTAGCGGTGCGTCAACGACGTGGTGCTCCCATTCGGGCCAACCCCAAACGATGGCGAGATATTCCTTGTGAACCTTTTGTTGTTGCATCAGCAGGCCGAATTCTCTCGCCGCCGCGGCCGTTTTCGCCACCAACACCAGCCCACTGGTTTCCCGGTCGAGCCGGTTGACAATTGAGACTTGTCCGCCGCCGGCGATTTCGAATGCCAGAAGTTCCCGAAGCTCCTTCCACAAAGTCGGTTGCGTCGTCGGCTTGGTCGGATGACTCAGAAGAAAGGGCGGTTTATCGATGACAATGTAATCACCGGTTTCATCAATGATTTTGAATTGAAGTGACGGGGACGAAACCGGCATGAGGTTCACAATATCCGTAATTGCTCATGCGGTCGACCAGGCGAGACGCCCGACTGCTGCCACGGCTTCGGCATGGCGAATCCGTCCTGCGGCGGGAAAGGATGCCTGCGCTACGATTGCCTTGACCTTACTCCCAAAACTGTTTTACCTAAAGCCCCTCAGCCTCAACCAGGAGCAATACTTGGACCCTAAAGACGTCAAAGAGATTAAAGCCATCATCAGTTTGATGGAGAAGCATGACCTTTCGGTCTTTGAGATCGAAAAGGAAGGCTTCCGTCTTAAGCTTGAAAAAAGTCCGTCGACTCAGCGAACGGCGGCTGCGCCGCCTGAAGCAGCATCGCCGACCAAGGGCGCTTCCACTGCGCCTGAAACTACGCCTGCCGCACCCAGATCCATCGAAACCGTACCGCTGAAAGACATCGTTTCACCGATGGTGGGCACGTTCTACTGCTCTGCGTCGCCGGACAGTCCGCCGTTCGTTGATGTCGGAAAATCTGTCACCGAAGACACCGTGGTTTGCATCATCGAAGCGATGAAAGTCATGAATGAAATCAAAGCAGAAACAACTGGAGTCGTTGCTGAAGTAGTGGCCGAAAACGGCAAGCCCGTTCAGTTCGGACAGGTGCTTTTCAGAGTGCGATGAGCGTCAAGCAAATGCTAACTTGTAAGGCAGCCGCATCGCCTGCCAAAGCGCATCGCTAGGCCGGCAAGCGGAGCGCTTGCCCTACAATTACTCATGTTCCAGAAAGTACTGATTGCCAATCGTGGAGAGATTGCGCTGCGCGTGATTCGCGCCTGCAAGGAACTTGGCATTCGGACACTGGCCGTCTATTCAGAGGCGGACGTCGATTCGCTGCACGTCCAACTTGCAGATGAATCCATCTGCATCGGCGCAGCGCCTAGCTTGGAAAGTTATTTGAAAATCGATCGGATCATGAGCGCTGCCGAGATCGGCGACGTCGATGCCATTCATCCCGGCTATGGATTTCTAGCTGAGAATCCGCACTTCGCGGAGGTGTGCGAAAGAAGCAACATCAAATTTATCGGTCCATCGT
>Ga0209377_1000688_pt1 | contig 22848 bp, 24 predicted proteins | sample GraSoiAngelo_141_FD_185898 | JGI IMG/M metagenome (GOLD analysis project Ga0209377, IMG submission 185898) | Grasslands soil microbial communities from the Angelo Coastal Reserve, California, USA - 14_0929_12_40cm (SPAdes) (version 2) | ecosystem: Environmental > Terrestrial > Soil > Grasslands ...
TACAAGGACATCGAGCGTGACCAGGTTCAAGGCGTGGAACAGACGATCATCGACTACGACAAGATCCTGAGCGAAGACATGCGGTTCAGGCGCTCGTCATAAAACGGAACAACGTGGGGAGGCCGCGATGTATCTCATCAAGAAAGGCAACGTTCCAAACCAGGCCCACGTAGGGATTCCGGAGGGCCTGCATGAGGAAGAGCACGGCCGCCGGGGGTTTGTCGGACCGGCATCGCACCTGTACCGGAGGCACCCTCCGACCGGATGGGTACGGATTGACGGCCCGCTCCGGCCCCGTGCCTTTGCCTGCGCGGACCTCCCCACCCCCGACCTGCGCGCCGTCGACGCCCGGCCGGTCGAGATCCTGGCGAGCCCGGACGCGCGGGTCTCTCTCTCCCGCAGGGCTGAGACAATGCCGCACTTCGTCCGCAATGCGGACGGCGACGAGGTCCAGTTCGTCCACGCCGGCCACGGGCGATTCGAGACCGACTACGGGGTGTTGTCGTTCGAGCCTGGCGACTACATCGTGATCCCCAAGGGCACGACCTATCGCATCGTCATCGAGTCGAGTCCGGTGCTCTTGCTCATCGTCGAAACCCCAGAGCCGGTCGAGCTGCCCGAACGAGGCCTGCTGGGCCAGCATGCGCAGTTTGATCGTGGGGTGCTGACGGCCCCGGAGCCGGCTCCCGCCTCCAATGGCGAAGGACGCGAGTGGGAAGTTCACATCAAGCGCTTCGGCGAGTACACGCGCGTCGTTTACCCCTTTCATCCCATGGACGTCGTCGGGTGGAAGGGCGATCTCTGGGTGGCCAAGCTCAACGTGCGCGATTTCCGGCCGGTCATGAGCCCGCGCTATCACCTGCCGCCCAGCGTGCATGTGACCTTTCAGGCTGGAGGCACGCTCATCTCGACGTTCGTCCCGCGCCCGTTGGAGAGCGATCCGCAAGCGCTGCACGTCCCCTTCTACCATCGGAACATGGACTATGACGAAGCTCTCTTCTACCATCGGGGGAGCTTCTTCAGCCGGGCCGGCATCAAGCCGGGCATGCTCACGCTGCATCCGCAGGGGATCCATCACGGGCCGCAGCCTCAGGCTGTCGAGGCGAGCAAGACCAAGACCCAGACGGACGAAGTAGCCGTGATGGTCGAGTCTCAACGGTCGTTCACGGTGCTACCTGTGCTCGAGCCAGTAGAGATCAAGGACTACGCGCTGAGCTGGAGCAAGTCATGAAGCTGGTCAGCTTTCGGGTACAGACGCCGGTCGGACGCTTCGTCAGGGCGGGCGCCCTGCACGGCCACCGCATCGTCGATCTCAACATGGCCTGCGCGCGGCTGCTGGCCGATCAACACGAGGCGCGGCCCGCGCGTCTAGCCAACGCCATGGTCCCGGCCACGATGCTCGAGCTGCTGGAGGGGGGGGCGTCGGCCATGGCCAGGGCTCGTCAGGCGCTCGAGCACGCGATCTCGCTCGGCGAGGCCGCGCGGGGCCCCGAGGGCGAAACGATCGTCTATCGTCCTGAGCAGGTCCGTCTCCTGGCTCCGCTCCCAAACCCGACGTCGCTCCGCGACTTCATTGCCTTCGAGGAGCACATCGTCGCCACGTCAAAGAAGCGCGGCCAGTCCATTCCGCCTGAATGGTATAAGGCGCCTGTCTATTACAAGGGCAATCACCGGACAATTATCGGACCGGATGAAGACCTCCAGTGGCCGCTGGAGACGACCAAGCTGGACTACGAGCTGGAACTGGCCTGCGTCATCGGGCGCGCCGGGCGGGATGTCTCCGAAAAGGACGCGCCGGCCTACATCGCGGGCTACACGATCATGAACGACTTCAGCGCGCGGGACATCCAGTTCCAGGAGATGGCCTGCCGCCTGGGGCCGGCCAAGGGAAAGGACTTCGCCACCGCCATCGGTCCTTGCCTTCTGACCCCCGATGAGATCCCCGACCTCAACGCGCTTACCATGATCGCGCGGGTGAATGGCGAAGTCTGGTCGCGAGGACAGTTCGGCACCATTCACTGGTCGTTCCCCCAGATGATCGCGCATGTGTCGCGTGGAGAGCCCATCTATCCCGGCGACCTTTTCGGATCGGGGACGGTCGGCGGCGGGTGCGGCCTGGAGATGGATCGCTACCTGAATCCCGGTGATGTCGTCGAGTTGGAGATTCAACCCATCGGGGTGCTGAGGAACCGGGTAGTCAAATCAGAGAGGCAGCCATGAGTAGCAAGACGATGGACGAACGTGCGTTCAAAGAGATGCTCGACCGACACCGTGACCTGTACGACGGGCCGGCGATCGACCCCAAACTCAAGGGCATCATCCGGGACGCGCCGTGTTCGAAGCTCTCGGACTGGGACATTCACCGGATGCTCCGGACGTCCCGATCCGTCTTCTTCGACACGCACGTCGAAGTGGTCTCGGGGCACCACACGGCGACCTATCTCCGGTTCGCCTCTATCGCGCGGTTTCCGCAACTCGTCAGGCTGATCGTCCGGGACATGGCCGATTGGATTCGCCAGACGTTTCAGAAGAACCCCATTGTCGGCATCGTCGCTACGGCGTCGGAGGCACGGCTGCTGGCGGACGGCGTGGCGAGCATCCTACAGGCCGAGATGCCGGTCCGCGTGGTCCTGACCCCGTACAGTCCGGAGACCGGCAAGATCGGCACTGAGGTGAGCCCCGGCTCGATCAAGCCCGGCGAGCGGTTTGTCGCGCTGAACGACGTGACGACGAGGGGCAATTGCGTCAGCAAGCTGGGATCGGTCGTCACCGATCACCGGGGCGTGCTGGCCGGCATGATGGTCTTCGCCCGACGCGACAGCGGGCAGTTCCCGTTGATGGGCGAACTGACCGCGAAGTACCCCTTCTACTACACGGCGGATTTGGACATGCCGCAGTGGGAGCCGAAGGCGTGCCCGCTGTGCGGTGCGAAGAAACCGCTGCTGTCCTGGAGAGACATGCCGGAGTTTTAATCGCAACCGGGAGGTCGCTTATGGAAGTCTTGGAGACTTGGAAGACAGTAAAACGCGCCGACCTGTTGCAGATGTACTACTACTTGCGCCTGACGCGGGCGCTGGAGGACCGGATCACCGCGCTGTACCGGCAGGGCCGGATCGTCGGCGGCGTCTATACCGGCAATGGGATGGAGGCGATCTCCGTCGGCTACGCCTCGGCGCTGGAGCGGGACGACATCATCGCGCCGTTCCATCGGGACATGGGGGCGTTCCTGGTCCGCGGGATCACGCCCGGGGAGGTCGTCGCCCAGTACCTCGGCAAACGCACGGGTCCCACGAAAGGCAAAGACGGCAACGTCCATATGGGCGATCTCAAGCGCGGCGTCATTGGGTTCGTCAGCCACTTGGCTGACAACCTGCCGGTCGCCACCGGAGTCGCGCTGGCGTTCCGGCTGCGTGGCGAGTCCCGCGTGGTCGTGACCAACACCGGCGACGGCGGCACCAGCCGGGGCGACTTCCACGAGGCAATGAACTTCGCAGCGGTCCGCAAGCTCCCGGTCGTCTTCTTCTGTAACAACAACCAATACGCCTACTCCACACCGCTAGGATTGCAGATGGCCGTCAAGGATGTGGTCGACCGCGCCAAGGCCTACGGCATGCCGGGTGAGATCGTGGACGGCAATGACCTGGCCGCCGTCTATCTGGCCGCGCGGCGCGCCATCCAAAAGGCCCGGGCCGGCGAAGGACCGACCTTCATCGAATGCAAGACGATGCGCATGCACGGCCACTCCGAGCATGACTCCGCCAAGTACGTCCCGCGCGAGCTTTTGGAGGAATGGAAGAAGAAGGATCCGATCCTGAAGGCGGACCAGATGCTCAAGCAGATCGGCTATGCCGATGAGAACACTTTCCGGGAGGTCGGGGAGCGGGTCACGAAAGAAGTGGAGGCCGGCGTGGAGTTCGCCGAGAAAAGTCCTCTACCGGAAGGGCCGGAGACGTTGAACGGGGTGTTTGCGACGGATGAGGAGATCAAACCATGACCACGGCCACGGCAGGACGGGAGGTTACCTACCTCGAGGCGATCTCGCAAGCGCTCGATGAAGAAATGGCCCGCGACGAACGGGTATTTCTGATGGGCGAGGACATCGGCCCGTACGGCGGGGCCTTCCGGATCACGGAGGGGTTCCAGCAGAAGTACGGCGAGTGGCGGGTGCTGGACACGCCGCTGTCCGAGTCCGGGTTCGTGGGCGCTGCCATCGGCGCGGCCATGATGGGGATGCGCCCCGTGGTCGAGATGCAGTTCGCCGACTTCATCTCCTGCGCCTTCGACCAGATCACCGAGGTGGCGGCGAAGAACCACTATCGCTGGGGCGCGCCGGTGCCCCTGGTGATCCGCGCGCCGTTCGGCGGCGGGGTGCATGGCGGACCGTTCCATTCGGAGTGCCCGGAGGGCTGGTTCTTCCACTCGCCCGGCCTCAAACTCGTCGCGCCGTCGACGCCATACGATGCCAAGGGGCTGCTGAAGGCCGCGATCCGGGACCCCAACCCGGTCATCTACTTCGAGCACAAGTTCCTCTACCGCCGGATCAAGGGGGTGCTGCCGGCCGAGGACTTCATCGTCCCGATCGGCAAAGCCGACGTGAAGCGAGCTGGCTCGGATGTCTCCGTCATCACTTACGGTGCGATGGTCCATCTGGCACTGGAGGCGGCAGAACTGCTGGTCAAGGACGGCATCGAGCTGGAGATCGTGGACCTCCGGACGCTCATTCCGCTCGACAAGGAGGCGATCTATCAGTCCGTCCGCAAGACCGGCAAGGCCATCACGCTCCATGAGGACAACAAAACCGGCGGAATCGGCGCCGAGGTCGCCGCGTTGCTGGCGGAAGAATGTTTCGACAGCCTGGATGGCCCAATCATGAGGATCGCCGCGCCTGACACGCCGGTGCCGTTCAGCACGCCTTTGGAAGAGTTCTTTTTGCCTAAGGTGAGCGACATCGTCGCGGCTGCCAAGAAACTGGCGGCGTACTGAGAATAGCCGTGCCGACCGACATCATCATGCCCCAGCTCGGGGAAAGCATCGCGGAGGGGACGGTCGTCAAGTGGCTGATCCCGACGGGCGGTCGGGTCGAGAAGGACCAGTCGCTGCTGGAGGTCGAGACCGACAAGGTAGCGCTGGAGATTCCCTCACCCGCGGCCGGCTACCTCACCGAGGTGTTCGTCCAGGAAGGCGAGACCGTGCCCGTCGGCACGCTGATCGCGCGGCTGGAGGAAGTGAAGCCGGACGGGGTCGTGAACAAGGTCGCCGGTGTGATCTTGCGACATATGGAGCCGCCTGAGGGCGGCCGGGACTACTATTCCCCGGCCGTCAGACAGTTGGCCAAGGAGAAGGGCGTGGACCTTGCCCAAGTCACTGGCACCGGCGCCGGCGGTCGGGTGACCAGGAAAGACGTGTTGGACTATCTCGCGAAGCGCGAGGCCGCTCAGCCCACATCGACTCGTTCCGCGGCGGCTCCCTCCGCCAGTGAGGAGGTCCTTCCGTTCACGCCGATGCGGAAGACCATCGCGGAGCGGATGGTCAAGAGCCGCCAGACGTCCGCCCATGTGGTCACGTTCTTCGAGGCCGACTTCTCTGCGATCGCCAGGTTCCGGGAAGGCAAGACTCTGACGTACCTCCCGTTCGTGATCAATGCCGTCACCAGAGCGATCAAAGATGTGCCGATCCTGAACTCGTCCTGGGGAGAGGCCGGCATCGTCGTCAAGAAGGACATCCACATGGGAGTCGCCGTGGCGCTGGAGGACGGGTTGCTGGTCCCGGTGGTACGACACGCGGATCGCAAGGGCCTCACGCAACTGGCCAAGGAAGTCACCGACCTGGCCGAGCGCGCGCGGACCAAGAAGCTGAGCCCTGAGGAGGTGCAGGGGGGCACCTTTACCATCACGAACCACGGCGGGTTCGGTAGTCTCTTTAGCACGCCGATCATCCACCAGCCGCAGATCGCCATCATGGGCGTCGGCGCGGTCCAGAAGCGGCCCGTCGTCATCAACGACGCCATCGCCATCCGGCCGATGTGCTATCTGAGCCTTTCGTTCGACCACCGGGTCATTGACGGCGCGACGGCCGACCAGTTCATGAGCAAGGTGAAGGCGTATCTCGAACAGAGCCCGTGGGAGAAGTACCTGTGAACGCGAAGCAGAAGTCGGTCATTGTCAGCGCGGTACGGACACCGATGGGGGCGTTCAACGGTGACTTCAGCCCGGTGCCGGCCACGAAGCTCGGCAGCACTGTGATCGCCGAAGCGCTGAAGCGGATCAACCTCCCCGGCGAGCGCGTGGACGAGGTCTACATGGGCTGCGTGCTCAGCGCGGGTCTTGGCCAGGCGCCAGCCCGGCAGGCCTCGATAGGCGCCGGCATCCCGACTTCGGTGGGCGCGACGACGGTGAACAAGGTCTGCGGCTCCAGCGTCATGACCACCATCATGGCGGCTCGGACGATCGGCATGGGCGAGTCGCGGATCGTGGTGACCGGCGGCATGGAGAACATGACGCGCGCGCCCTACCTGTTAGAGAAGGCGCGCCAAGGCTATCGGCTCGGGCACGGCGAGCTGACCGATAGCCTCGTCAAGGACGGCCTGTGGGACGTCTACAACAATTTTCATATGGGCAATGCCGGCGAGCTTTGCGCCAAGAAATACAAGTTCACGCGGCAGGAGCTCGACGACTTTGCGCTGGAGAGCTACCGGCGGGCGCGTGAGGCGATCGCGTCGGGCGCTTTCAAGCGCGAGATCGTGGGGGTGGAGGTGCCGCAGAAGAAAGGCCCGCCGATCGTCGTGACCGAGGACGAGGAGCCGAACCGCGTGGACCTCAGCAAGATGCGCTCCCTGAAGCCGGTGTTCCAGGAAGATGGATTGCTCACGGTGGGCAACTCGCCGTCCTGCAACGATGGCGCCGCGGCGCTGGTGGTCATGGCGGAGGATGAGGCCGAGCGCCTCGGGCTCAAGCCGATGGCGCGGATCGTGGACTATGCGGGCGCCGCTCTCGCGCCGGAGTGGTTCACGATCGCGCCGGTCGAGGCCATCAAGCGGGTGTTGAAGCTGACCGGTCTCTCCATCAAGGACATCGACCTGTTCGAGATCAATGAAGCCTTCTCGTCCGTGTCGCTGGCGATCAACCGGGAACTGGGGCTTGATTCCGTGAAGGTCAACGTGAACGGCGGCGCGGTTGCCTTGGGCCATCCGATTGGCGCGACGGGCGCGCGCATCCTGACTACACTCCTCTATGCGATGGAGGCACGCGGCGCCCGACGAGGGTTGGCGAGCCTTTGCATCGGCGGCGGCGAGGCGTTGGCGATGGTGGTGGAGAGGAGTCCATGATGCTGAGCGACATCACGCGGATTGGGGTGCTGGGCGCCGGCCAGATGGGGCGCGGTATCGCCCAGGTTGCTGCCGCCAGCGGGTGGGACGCCTGGCTGTTCGACACCAAGCCGGAGGCGATCGAGAGTGCGCTGGGCAGGATTCGGCAGGGGCTGAACCGAGCCGTGGAGAAAGGGACGGTAAAGGCCGATCAGATGGACGCGATCCTGGAGCGTCTCCGGCCGATGAGCCGCCTGCGGGATTTCGATGAGGTCCCGCTCATCATCGAAGCCGTCCCGGAGAACGCCACACTCAAATGCGACCTCTTCCGGCAACTGGGCTTGTTGTGCCGGCCGGAGACCGTGCTGGCGAGCAACACGTCCTCCATCTCGATCACGAAGCTCGGCGCTGTCTCCGGCCGTCCCGCGCAGGTGCTCGGCTTGCATTTCATGAACCCGGTGCCGGTCATGCGGCTAGTCGAGGTGGTGCAAGGGATGGAGACGTCCGAGGAGACGGTGGCGCTCGGCGTGGGCGTTGCCAAGCAGATGGGCAAGACGCCGGTCGTGTGCAAGGACTCGCCGGGCTTTATCGTGAATCGGGTCCTGATCCCGATGATCAACGAGGCCATCTTTCTGCTGCAGGAGGGACAGGGCGGAACGCTGACGCCCCAGGCGATCGATCAAGCGATGACAGAGGGCGCCAACCATCCCATGGGCCCGTTGGCCCTGGCCGACATGATCGGCCTGGACACTGTCCTATCGATCTGCGAAGTCCTCTATCAGGATCTGGGCGATCCCAAGTTCCGGCCCTGCCCGCTCCTGCGCAAGTACGTGGAGGCGGGCCGGTTGGGCCGCAAGACCGGCCGAGGGTTCTACACCTATCCGTGAACCGTTAACGGATAACGCATAACGAGGGTCACGAATGACGCAGGAACGCAAACCGAGGTTCACGTCGCTCTCAGGATTAGACATCGCCCGTGTTTATTCGGCGGACGACCTCAAGGCCTGGGACCCGAAGAGCGACCTCGGACGGCCCGGCGAGTTCCCGTACACCCGCGGCGTCTATCCGACCATGTACCGCAGTCGGCTCTGGACGATGCGCCAGTTCGCCGGCTTCGGGACGGCGGAAGACACTAACCGGCGCTTCAAGTATCTGCTCCAGCACGGACAGACCGGCCTCAGCGTGGCCTTCGACCTGCCGACCTTGATGGGCCTGGACTCGGACGACCCGCGCGCCCGCGGCGAGGTCGGGTATTGCGGCGTGGCGGTCTCGTCCCTGGAGGACATGGAGCACCTCTTCGATGGGATCCCGCTCGATCAGGTCACCACGTCCATGACGATCAACGGCCCGGCGGCAGTCATCTTCGCCATGTATCTGGCGGTCGCGGAACGGCGCGGCATTCCGTTCGAGCGCCTTGGCGGGACGCTGCAGAACGACATCCTCAAGGAATACATCGCGCAAAAGGAATGGCTGTTCCCGCCGGAACCGCACCTCCGCCTGATCGTGGACACCATCAGCCATGGCGCCAAGCATGTCCCGAAGTGGCATCCCGTCAGCATCAGCGGCTATCACATCCGCGAAGCCGGCTCCACGGCCGTGCAAGAACTGGCCTTCACGCTCTACGACGGGCTCACCTATGTGGAGGCGGTGGTCAAGGCGGGTCTGAACGTGGACGCCTTCGCGCCGCAGCTCTCGTTCTTCTTCAACGTGCACAACGACTTCTTCGAGGAGATCGCCAAGTTCCGGGCGGCCCGCCGCCTGTGGGCGCGCGAGATGGAGCGCCGGCACCATCCGAAAGACCCGCGGTCCCTCCAGCTCCGCTGTCATGCCCAGACCGCGGGCTGCTCGCTCACGGCCCAGCAGCCGATGAACAACGTCGTCCGCACCACGCTTCAGGCGCTGGCGGCGGTACTGGGCGGGACCCAGTCGCTGCATACCAATTCGATGGACGAGACCTTGGCGCTGCCGACCGAAGAGGCGGTCAAGCTGGCGCTGCGCACCCAGCAGATCATCGCGCATGAGAGCGAGGTCACGAACACCGTGGACCCGCTCGGCGGGTCCTCCTACGTCGAGTCGCTGACGAACCGTTTGGAAGAAGGGGCCCGCGAGTACTTCCGGAAGCTCGATGCGATGGGTGGGATGGTGCGGGCGATCGAGCATGGGTACCCGCAGCGCGAGATCCTGGACGCGTCACAGCGCTACCAGCGAGAAGTGGAACGGAAGGAGCGGATCATCGTCGGCGTCAACGAGTACGTGGAGCCGGACGAGCAGCGCATTCCAATCCTCAAGATCGGGCCGGAGGTGGAGAAGGCCCAGGTGGACCGGTTGGCCTCGCTGCGCGCTCGCCGGGACTCCTTCAAGATGGCAGGCACGCTGGAGGAACTGCAGGAGGCGGCGGCGGGAGATGACAACTTGATGCCGTATCTCCTTGACGCGGTGAAGGCTGAGGCGACGCTGGGTGAGATTTGCGCGGCGCTGAAGGAAGTCTTCGGGACGTACAAGGAGCCGGTGGTGTTATGAGCAGCAGCGAGCGGGTCCTGTCGCCGAGCAGCCCGGACGTCCCTCGTAGGGGCGGACCTGCGTGTCCGCCCAGAAGAAGGCAACCACACTGGGTTGCCCCTACAAAGAAATCGCGGGCGCCCGCCCGGCGCCACCCGCAGGCGCCGCTTTATGGGAGAGGTGAATGAGGCTAGGAAAGTTAGAGATATATCCGGTGACGGACGGGCGGTTTCGGCTGGATGGAGGCGCGATGTTCGGGGTCGTGCCCAAAGTGCTGTGGGAGAAGTGTTGCCCGGCGGATGAGAAGAACCGCATACAGCTCGGCCTCAACTGCCTGCTGATCCGTGCGCAGGGCAAGAACATCCTGGTGGACACCGGGCTCGGCTCCAAAGTTGACCCCAAGTTTCAGGACCGCTTTGCGGTGGAGCGCAGGCCGCCCCTCGATGATTCACTGAAAAAGGCGGGGCTGGCGGTCGAAGACGTCCACATGGTCATCAACACGCACCTGCACTTCGATCATTGTGGCGGCAACACGCACAGGGAGAACGGCCAGGTCGTGCCCGCGTTCCCAAAGGCCAAGTATTTCGTGCAGCGCGGCGAGTACGAAGACGCCGTCCGTGCCAACGAGCGGACGAGGGCGAGCTATCTGAAAGAGAACTTTACGCCGGTCGCGCACGTGAATCTCTGGGAGTTCCTGGACGGTGACACCGAGATTTTCCCCGGAGTCTCGGTAGTGGTGACGGGCGGACATACCGCCCACCATCAGGCGGTGAAGATTCAATCCGAAGACAAGACGGCGCTCTACCTCGGCGATCTCATCCCGACCGTGTCGCACCTGCCGCTGCCATATGTCATGGGCTACGATCTGTATCCCTTGCAGACGCTGGAAGCGAAGCGAGGGATTCTGGACCGGGCGTTCGAGGAGAAATGGCTGCTGGTCTTCGAGCACGATCCGAAGGTTCAGATGGGGTACGTGAAGAAAGACATCGAGGGGAAGTACTACTTGGAGGAAGTTCGGTAATAGGCTGCGGGTGGCGCCGAGCGGGACCCTGGCGGAGCGGAAGAGCCTACAGCCGAGTCTGCGGGGCTGCGACGGCGAAAGGCTCTGAGCACGTCAGGGTGGCTCGGTGACAGGACCCGCAGCAAGGAGTAACGACATGACGGTGGCGGCGAAACCCTTGCGGGTGTTGATCGGGAAGGTGGGGCTGGATGGGCACGACCGGGGCGTGAAGCTGGTCGCGCGGGCGCTGCGCGATGCGGGCGTGGAGGTCATCTACACCGGCCTGCACCAGACCCCGGAGCAGATTGTGAACACGGCGATCCAGGAGGACGTGAACGCCATCGGGCTCAGCGTCCTGTCCGGCGCGCACAACCACCTGTTTCCACGCGTGCTGGAGCTGCTCAAGGAACAAGGGGCGGAAGACATCGTGATCTTTGGGGGCGGGATCATTCCCGACGACGACATTCCACGCCTGAAAGCGGCCGGCGTCCGCGCGCTGTTCCGGCCCGGCACGGCGACGGACGAGGTCGTGAAGTTCGTCAAGGGGCTGCGGCCATGAGACCGGTGTACGTGATCAGCGGGGGCATCACCAAGTTCGCCAAGGCCCATCCGGACAAGGACTTCCGCTTGATGGTCAAGGAAGCGTATGACTACGCGCTGCGGGACGTCCCCAAGTTCTCCAAGGACATGATCGCGGGGGCGGTCGGCTCTTACTTCTCGGATCACTTCACGCGGCAACTGAAAGCCGCCAGCATGGCGCAGGACTATCTGGGGCTCTGCCCCAAGCCCTCCAAGCGGATCGAGGGCGGTGGCGCGACCGGCGGGCTCTGCTTCCAATCCGCGTGGGAGGCGGTGGCGTCCGGGCGGATGAACTGCTGTGTGGCCTTCGGCTTCGAAACGATGTCGCGGGTGAACACGTGGAAGGGCAACGAGTTCATTGCGCTCGCGTCCGACACCAACTTCGATTTCCCGGTGGGCGGGTTCTACACCGGCTACTACGCGATGATGGTCCGGCGCCACATGCATGAGTTCGGCACCACGGTCGAGCAGATGGCGATGGTGTCGGTCAAGAACCACATGAACGCGCTGTACAACCCGTACGCCCAGAAGGCCAAGCGGCTCACGATCAAGCAGGTCCGGGAATCGCCGATGGTGGCCACGCCGTTGACGATGGAAGACATCTGCACGATGTCAGACGGGGCCGCAGTCTGCATCCTGGCCTCCGAAGAGGTGGCCGCCAAGGTCTGTAACCGCCCCGTGAAGATTACCGGCGTGGGCTCAGGCTCCGATGCGATGCGTATGGCGGACCGGCCGCACGGGAAGGTTATCCTGCTGCCGCACGAGCGGGAGTCGGACTACGCCCATCTCAAATATCCCGGCGTGCACTCGTTCCGCGGCGGTCGCATGGCGGCGAAGCTCGCGTACCAGATGGCTGGCATCCGGAACCCGATCCAGGAGCTGAGTTTCGTCGAGCTGCACGACGCCTACACCTCCTCGGAGATCCAGACCTACGAGGACCTCGGCCTCTGCAAGTACGGCGAAGGCGGCAAGTTCGTGGAGAGCGGCGTGCCGTTCATGCCAGGCGTAGATTACGGCCTGGAATTGCCCAAACAGGGGCGGCTGCCGGTGAATCCGTCCGGGGGGCTCCTGGCCTGCGGCCATCCGGTCGGCGCGACGGGCTTGATGCAGGCGGTCTTCGCCTTCTGGCAGTTGCAGAGCACCATCAAAAAGCATTTGGGTAACGACAAGTTGCAGCTCAAGAAGCCCACGCGGGGACTGATCCACAGCCACGCGGGCACGGGAACGTATATCACGGTTTCGATCTTGGAGGCGGTCTAGTCTATCTAATGGACCCGCTCATCATCCACGACCACTACGAGATAGATTACCGCCACAGCTACGCCGAGGACTCGCCGTTCTTCGTCGGATTGAGCAAAGGCAAGCTGCTCGGCTCCCGCTGCACGGCATGCGGCTACACCTACGCGACGCCGCGCTCCCATTGCATGGGATGCGGGGCGCCGACGGCGTGGCATGAGATGCCGCTGACCGGCCGAGTCCATACTTATACGACCTGCCACTACGGCGGTGAGGCGTTCCTCAAAGAAACGCCGTTCACGTTGATCCTCGTTGAGTTCGATGGCGCCGATACGCTGTTTCTGTCCCGGCTCAAAGGCGTCGAGCCCGACGCGGTGCGGATCGGGATGCCGGTGGTGGCGCGCTTCGCCAAGACGCCGGCCTTCAAGGTGACGGACGTCTGGTTCGAGCCGGGTGAGTAAGGCGGGGCAATGGATCCTATCGCACTGGCGGAGCATGTGAAGGCGGGTAACGTCCGGGCGGTTTCTCGCTTGATCACGCTGTTGGAGAACCAGGAACCGGTCGGCCAGGCCGCGTTGGAGAGACTGAACGGCTCCCCTCGGCCCGCGGCCGTGATCGGGGTCACCGGCTATCCTGGCTCCGGCAAGAGCACGCTGATCGACCAACTGGTCACGGCCTACCGACGGCAGGGCAAGAAGGTCGGCATTGTGGCGGTGGATACGACCAGCCCACGGACGGGCGGAGCGCTCCTTGGGGACCGGATCCGGATGCAGGACCATGCGGTGGACGGCGGAGTCTTCATCCGCAGCATGGCCACCCGCGGGGAGCGAGGCGGGCTGGCGCGCGCGACGCGCGGCGCGGTACGGGTGCTGGAAGCGGCAGGCTACGACGTCATCCTGGTGGAAACTGTCGGGGTGGGGCAGCTCGAAACGGACGTGGCCGATGTCGCGCCCACCGTCGTCGCGATAGTGGCGCCGGGCCTCGGCGACGAGGTCCAGGCGCTGAAGGCGGGCCTACTCGAGACGGCTCATATCGTCGTGGTCAACAAAGGCGACCGCGACGGCGCGGACGCGACGGTCAAAGACTTACAGGAATGGCATCCCAGGGTGATCCGAACGGTGGCGATCAAAGGCGAGGGAATGCCTGAATTGATCGAGGCCATCGCCGAGCACCAAAGGATTGTTGACCTTCACGCGAAACCCGCCACCTAAACTGGCGGAACTAGTGTTTCGGCTTTCTCCCGGTCAAGAGATAGGTCACCATGTCCCCCTTACCCTTGACCGGAATCTTGCCCCGCTCCTGAAACAGGTAGCCATCGCGGACCCGATTGTACGTTTCTGCCGTGACCTGGATGCTCCCGGCGGGCGCTGATGATTCCATCCGGCTGGCGACGTTCACGATCTCGCCCCACAGGTCATAGCTGAATTTCTTGGTGCCGATCACGCCGGCCACCACGGGACCCGTGTGGATGCCAATCCGCATCTGGAGCGGTTCGCCGGAGGGCGTGACCTGGCGCGCCAGGGCGGTCTGCATGTCCAATGCCAGATCGACCACCGCCCATGCGTGATCCGTGCTGGGAGTCGGCAGGCCGGCGGCCACCATGTATTCGTCGCCCATGGTCTTGATCTTCTCGACCGCGTACTTCTCGGCCAGGCGGTCGAATTCAGAGAACACGTCGTTCAGCAGACTGACCAACTCGGTGGGAGAGATGCTGGCTGTCAGCCGCGAGAAACCGACGATATCGGCGAAGAGCACGCTGACCTCGGCAAAGCTGTCGGCGATGGGCTCTTCACCCTGCTTCAACCGCTCGGCAATGGGCTTCGGCAGGATGCTGAGCAGCAGGTGCTCCGACTTCTCCTGCTCCTCTTGCAGCTTCTTGACGTAGAACTGCTCCCGGTCCCGTAGTCGCTTCTTCTCGAGGGACGCATTGACCCGCGCGTTCAGCAACACCTTCTGGTACGGCTTCAGGAGATAGTCTTCCGCGCCCAGTTCGATGCACCGCGCGGCGCTGTTGAGCTCGTCCGATCCTGACAGCACCACCACGGGCAGGTGACGCAAGGCCTGGTCGGTCTTGAGACGTTCCAGCACCTGGTAGCCGTCCATTTCCGGCATGCCAATGTCGAGCAGGACGAGGTCGAACGGCCTCGACCATAGCAGCTCCAGCGCAATACGCCCGTTTTCGGCGAACGTAAGGCGGTGCCCCTGCCGCTTCAGATGAAGCGCGAGCAGCTCACGGTCGTCGGCGTTATCGTCCACGATCAGGATAGAGGCCGGTTCAACGTTCATAGGTCTCAGCACGCAGGAATGGCAGGGTTCAGTTCTCCTCGTTGTTGAGGATGCGAAGGAACCGGGGCCGGAGCACGAGGTCGAACACGTCCTCCTTTCCGGGAAACAGCTCGAGAATTTCCTTCTTCGTCCGCTCGATAAGCTGGAGCGCCTGCTCGCGACTCATTGGCTGAAAGCGGAGCCGGTAGGCGGTCAAATCCGCTCGCAGCCGAAGCCGCAGCATGCGAATGTGTTCTTCCCGAATGTCCCGAGGGTCAGCCACGTGGCTTAGGAGAATCGCGGCGGGCGTTTCTCCAGGAACGCTCTCGTCCCTTCTTTCTTGTCGGGCGTCTCGCACAGCTCGCCGAACAGCTCGGCCTCGCGGGCCAGACCCTCGGCCAGCGGGCTGTCGAGACCGGTCCGGATCGCCCGCAGCGCGGCCTGGGCTGCCAGCCGCCCCTTGGCCATGATCATGCCGGCCAGTTTCTGAGCCGTCAGCAGGACTTCTTCAGGAGGGACGACCCGGTTCACCAGCCCCCACGTCAACGCCTCTTCCGAGTTGATGGTTTCGCCGGTCAGGATCAATTCGGCGGCTTTGGACGGACCGATGATGCGGGGGAGCCGTTGGGTCCCGCCGAATCCGGGAATGAGTCCCAGCTTGATCTCCGGCAGGCCAAGCAGGGTGCCCGCCGCCGCCACCCGCATGTGGCAGGCCATGGCCAGCTCCAGGCCGCCACCGAGACAGGCCCCGTTGAGCGCCGCGATGACCGGCTTGTCGAATCGCTCGATCCGGTTGAGCAACGCCTGCCCGCGCCCGGACAGCTCCGAGCCCTGATGCATGGTATTGAGGTCGGCGAGCTCTTTGATGTCGGCGCCAGGGCTGAAGAACTTCCCGCTGGCGGTCAGGATGATGACCCGGACGGCGTCGTCTGCTTCCAACTGCCCAAAGGTCTGATCCAATTCTTTCAGGACCGGCGTGCTGAGGAGATTCGACGGCGGGTTGTTTAACGTGACGGTGGCGAGGCGTTCGGCGATGGTAACGGTCACAAACTTGGTAGCCATGACATGGTCCTCGGGATTGTCAATCTACGCTTCTACCATAGCAAAATCCCGCTCTTTGCGCTATCGCTGATGTGGTACAATTTTCTTTGACCAAGTTCAGTTTGGGAGGGGAACCTGCGTGATTGCCGATCGCCTCGCCGCCTACGCGCAGTCGCTCCGTTACGAAGGCCTGCCCGCCGCCGTCGTCCACGAAGTCAAGCGCCGCGTTCTGGACAGCCTGGCCTGCGCCTTCGGCGCGTGGACAGCCGAGCCCTGCGTGATCGCCCGCCGGATCGCGCAGGCGGTCACGGTCCCCAACGGCGCGACGCTGTGGGGCACGGGCCACACGACCCTCCCGGACCTGGCCGCCTTCGCCAACGGCGCCCTGGTCCGCTATCTGGACTTCAACGACACGTACCTGTCCAAGGAGCCGGCCCATCCCTCCGACAATATCTCAGCCGTCCTCGCGGCGGGAGAAAGTGTCCGGGCCTCCGGCCAGCAGGTTATCGAGGCGATCGCCTTAGCGTATGAGACTCAGTGCCGCCTCTGCGACGCCGCGGCGCTGCGGCCGCGGGGCTGGGACCATGTTACCTACGGCCCGTTTTCGTCCGCCCTGGGTGCGGCGAAGGTCCTGAGGCTTTCGAAGGCGCAGACGGTGCAGGCGATCAACCTGGCCGGGGTGGCGAACGTGGCCTTGCGGCAGACGCGGGTCGGGGATCTCTCGATGTGGAAGGCGTGCGCCTTCGCCAATGCCGCGCGCAATGGCGTGTTCGCCGCGATGCTGGCACAACTCGGGATGACCGGCCCCTCGCCGATTTTTGAAGGCCAGAAGGGCTTCATGGAGCTGGTGTCCGGCCCGCTCGATCTGCCACCGTTCGGCGGCGAACGGGGACAGGCACCTGCCTCCGGCAGGAGCCAGTCCCCTGCGCGGGCCCCTTTTAAGATCCTGGAGACCTACATCAAGCATTACCCGGTGGAGTACCATGCCCAGTCGGCGGTGGAAGCCGTCCTGGTGGTCCGCGAGGAATTGCTGAACAAGGAGGGGCGCTCGGCATTGTCCGGCATCGCCGAGATCGAGATTGGAAGCTATGACGTGGCGATCGAGATCATCGGCCGCGACCCGGAGAAGTGGCGCCCGGCGACACGGGAGACGGCCGACCACAGCCTGCCCTATTGCGTGGCGGCGGCCCTGTTGGACGGCACGGTCACCGTGCAGTCCTTCGACGCCAAGCGCCTGACCGATCCGCAGCTCCGGGCGCTTATGCAGAAGGTCCGCGTGATCCCGCAGGAAGAATTCATCGGATGGTATCCAAAGGCGATGCCGTCGCGCGTGACGGTCCGGACGGCCAGCGGGAATGAGTACGTCAAGCAAGTGGATTATCCGCTGGGCCATCCCCGGAACCCGCTCTCGGATCGCGAGATCGAGGAGAAGTTCAGGGGCCTGTCCGCCGGCCTGTTCGACCGGGCCAGGGCCGGCAAGGTGATTGACATGGTGTGGAAGCTGGAGACGCTCAAGGACATCGCGGCCTTGATGCCGCTGTTGAAGGTCGCACGCCGTGGCTGACGTACAACGCCCATCGAACCCACGCCGCCTGCGCGAGTTGATCGCGCGAGGCACCGTCGTGCTCCCTGGTGCGTTCAACGCGCTGACGGCCATGCAGATCGAGCGCGCCGGCTTCGACGCGGTCTATGTCTCTGGTGCCGGCATCGCGGCCGTACGGGGGCTGCCCGACATTGGCCTGCTGTCCATGGCGGAAGTGGTTGCCGACGCCGGGACCATCGCGCAGGCGGTCGCCATCCCGGCGCTCGCCGACGCCGACACCGGCTATGGTCCGCCCCTTTCTGTGATGCGGACGGTGCAGGCGTTCGAGCAGGCGGGCCTGGCCGGAATTCATCTGGAGGATCAGGAGAGTCCCAAGAAGTGCGGGCACCTGCCGGACAAGCGTCTGGTGTCCGTCGCTGAAATGGCGCAGAAGATCGGCGCGGCGGTGGGAGCGCGCCGCGACCCGGATTTTCTGATCGTCGCGCGGACTGACGCGCGGGCGGTCGAGGGGCTGGATGGGGCCGTCAAGCGGGCGCGAGCCTATGTGGATGTGGGGGCCGATGTGGTCTTTCCCGAAGCGCTTGAGTCCGCCGAGGAGTTCAAGGCGTTCGCGCACGCACTCAATAAGGAGGGCGTGACCGTGCCGCTCGTCGCAAACATGACCGAGTTCGGCAAGACCCCGTACCTGACCGTCAAAGAGTTCGAAGCGCTGGGCTATCGCCTCGTGCTCTTCCCCGTCACGGCGCTGCGAGTAGCCGCAAGGGCTATCGAAGCGCTGCTGGAAGAGCTGAAGAGCCTCGGCACCCAGCAGCGGTCGTTGGACAAGATGCAGACCCGCCAGCGGCTCTATGAGCTCCTCCGCTACGCGGAGTACGAAAAGCGGGACGACGACATCGAGAAGTGGTATGGCCGATAAAGCCAAGGAAGAATACAGCCCCGGTCTTGAGGGCGTGATCGCCGGCGAGAGCGCCCTCTGCGAAGTGGACGAAGGCGCGGCCGGTCTCCGCTACCGCGGCTACGCGATCGGCGATCTGGCCGAAAAAGCCACGTTCGAAGAGGTCGCCTATCTATTGCTGTTCGGCAAGCTGCCCACGCGCAAAGAGCTGGGCGACTTCACTGCGCAACTGCAGACGCAATGGCCCTTGCCCGGTCCCGTGGAAGCCTTCATCGGAGTCGTCCCGCCGAGCGCGCATCCGATGGATATCTTGAGAACCGGCGTGTCGCTGCTGGGGATGACCGATCCAGACGCAGCCGACCACTCCCGTGAGGCGAACCTCCGAAAATCCGTCCGCCTCCTTGCCCAAATCCCCATCCTCATCGCCAACGCGCATCGCCTCGCGCATGCGAAACGGCAGGTGCAGCCCAAGCAGGAGATGAGCTTCGCCGAAAACTTATTGTACCTGCTGACCGACCGGCACGGCGACGAGCAGGCGAAGGCGATGGCGCGCGTGCTGAACCTCTCGCTAATCCTCTACGCCGAGCACGAATTCAATGCCTCCACCTTCGCGGCGCGGGTCGCCGCCTCCACGCTGACCGATCTCCACGCCGCGGTGACTGCAGCCATCGCCGCGCTCAAGGGGCCGCTCCACGGGGGCGCCAACGAGGCGGTGGCCGCCATGCTGCTTGAGATCAAGAGCCGCGACCGAGCCGAGCGGTGGGTGCGCGACGCGCTGGCGAATAAGCGGCGCGTGATGGGTTTCGGGCATCGCGTGCTGCGCAAGGGCGACGCGCGCGCGGCCATCATCCAGCGTCATGCCGAGGCCTTGAGCCGGATGTGCGGCGATACGCGGTGGTACGACATCGCCACCATCGTGGATCGGATCATGCAACAGGAAAAGGGCCTCTATCCCAATCTGGATTTCTACACCGCCGTGGCCTATCTCTTGATAGGGATCCCCCGCGATCTCTACACGCCGGTCTTCGTCTGCTCGCGCATCGCCGGCTGGTGCGCGCATATCATCGAGCAGCAGGACCACAATCGGCTCATCAGGCCGCGCGCGGCCTATGTCGGGCCGCCACCACAAACGTATGTGCCCCTCGAGCGACGAACGTGACCGCATCCTGCAGGCCCACGAGATGGGCGGGCCTCCGTTCCATCTACCCTGGCGTTCCTTCGCCGAGTTCTTCAATGAGCGCGTCCACGACGCGCATCGCGCCGACAAGCCCTTCCTGACCTATTACGACGAGAGTCGCGGCGCGACCGAGCCGGTCCGCCGGGTGTTCAGTTACGCCCGCTTCGGCGAGCTGGTGGGACGGGCCGCCACCGTCCTGCGCGAGCGCCTGGGCCTGCGGCGCGGGGATCGGGTGGCGACGGTCCTCTTCAACCACGACCAGACGGTGTTCGTGTACTTCGCCGTCTGGACCCTTGGCGTGGCGGTCGTGCCGATCAACGTCGAAGAATCCACCGAGAAGAAGCGCTACATCCTGGAACACTCGGAAGCGTCGGTCGTGTTCTGCTGGCAGGATTCCCTGGACGAGATCAGGAGTCTGCTCGGCGGGCTCCCGCGGCTTCGTGAGGTAGTCGCGGTGAATGATGAAGGGTTTTCGATGCCAGACGCGGGGACGCGGAGACACGGAGACGCGGCAGGCAGCCTCGACGACGAGGCGCTCATCGTCTATACCTCCGGGACCACCGGCCCGCCGAAGGGGGTCGTGCTGACGGCGCGCAATCTCCTGGTGGACGCCGACGGCATCGCCGACTGGCACGGCTTCAGGCCGGACGACCGGCTGATGTGCGTGCTCCCGATCCACCACGTGAACGGCACGGTGGTGACGCTGGTTACGCCGTTCTATTTCGGCGGCGGGGCCGTCCTGAATCGGAAGTTCAAATCATCTGTCTTCTGGCGACGGATACACGATGAGGGAGTGACCTGCGTGAGCGTAGTGCCGACGCTGCTCGAGTTCCTGCTGGATGCGGATGAAGACCTGAAACCGTATCGGCTAGACCGCTTCCGCGGCGTGATCTGCGGCGCGGGGCCCTTGCTCAAGGAGACGGCCGCGCGCTTCGAAGACCGGTTCCGTTTTCCCATCCGGCACGGGTACGGGTTGTCGGAGACCACGTGCTATTCGTGCTTTCTGCCGAACGATCTCCCCGCCGGCCAGCGTCGCCGCTGGCTGACGGAGTATGACTTTCCCTCGATCGGCCTGCCGATCCGGCACAACGAGATGGCGATCTTGGATGGGTACGGCCGGGAAGTGCAGGAATTCGTTCGCGGGGAGATCTGTATCCGTGGACGGACGGTCTGTACGGGCTATTTCAAGCGGCCGGACGCGAACGAAGCAGCGTTTCAATGGGGCTGGTTCCGATCGGGCGACGAGGGCTTCTACATCCGTGACGAGAAGGGGCGCCCGTTCCTCTTCATCTCCGGCCGGATCAAGGAGCTGATCATCCGCGGCGGGGTCAACATCTCGCCGCTGGAGATTGATGACGTGCTGAAGGGGCACCCCGGCGTCCAGTTCGCGATGGCCGTGCCGTTCGAGAACCGATACTACGGTGAGGAGATCGCCGCATATGTCGTACTGCGCGAGGGGATGACGCCGCCGACCGAAGCTGTCTTGCTGGAGTTTTGCCGGGGCCGCCTTCCGTTCTCCAAGCGGCCCAAGGTCATCCTGTTCGGTCAGGATGTGCCCTATACCACAACCGGCAAACCCAAGCGCCTGGAGCTAAAGACCCGTCTGGCCGAGTCCCTCGCCGCATACCGGGACGTCCAATTCAAAGACAGCAATTAAAATATCGAACGACCCCGTTCAACCTTTTCCCACATTCGCCTGTCTCATTCGTCAGTATGAACCTTGACAAGCACAGAGAATCGCTCGTTAAATACTGTTATGACATCAGCAAGGTCGCCTGCGGGGTGGCAGTGTTGAACCCTGCAGTGGGCAAGACCGGCAGTCTCGGAGATGTCGCGATCGGCTTGGTTGCCACGTTCGCATTCCTGCTGATCGCCATCTTTCTCGAGAAAGGGAACTCGTCGTGACTTGGGAGCTAACACCGAGCGGCTGGGGTTTCCTTTTCATGGCTGTCCTTGGAGTGATCGGCATCATCCTCGTGCTCCTCTTCGACCGCCCCAAGACCCCCAAGACTCCTCCCGCCGAGGGGAAAGGCCCCTCCCAGCAGCCCTGAACATCCGTCCCGCCAGCTTTTCTCTTCCGGCATTCCCACTCCTATCATTAGCATCTATGTGTCGAGTCCACTGACTTTACGTTCGACAAATAACAGACCTTAAGTGCAGGCGCCCTCCTGTACGAAAATGAACTGAAAGTATCATACATAAATGGACGCGCCAGTTACTTATTTAGATACTCGGTTGTGAGGTGTTTGGGGGGAGGGCCTCAACATGTCGCATATAACTATTTAGTTTAGCTGCTGTTTCGCAGAGTCCAAGGTTCAACCTCTCTATGCTTCACGTCGGCAAGGCATTTGCGTAAAAACTACTTGATCACTCCAGAACATGGCGAACTATTCGTCTCGCGAACCATTTGGTACACGAACTGTTCGTCGCCGAATGATGAGGAAGGACCTCGGCGTCGTGGTGATGGAGACCATGTCCTTAGCGCCCCGTGTGGCGGCCGAGCTGATGAAGATCAGCCGGACGCTCACCCTCATGAGCCGCCCCCCGCACAAGAGCAGAAGTCAATGGATCGGCCCGACACAGGGACGGATTCTCGCCTTCTTGCTCAGTCGGCCTCACAGTCAGATCACGCTTTCTGCTCTCGCTGAGGACACAGCGCTCTCGCATGCCACGGCGAGCGAGGTGGTGAAGAGACTAGAAGGGAGAGGGCTTGTCCGCAAAGCCCGTTCCAGGGACGACGCCCGTGTGGTCTACCTGTCGCTGTCCGCAGTGGGCCGGCGCAAGGCGAAACAAGCGACGGCCGGAAGCAATCATCTGCACGAAGCAATCCGAAGGCTGACCCACAGGGAACAAGAACTGGTTCTTCACACCCTGAAGAATATTCAACAAGCAATAAATCGCCGGGAGAAGAAGCCATGACCGCTTGCGCCCAACTCCTCGCCGCGTCTATCAAGACATTTTCGCGGGCTGCGAGCGCGGTCGTCGTCCCGATCGGCTGTCTCGTGCGTGTCGTCTCTGTTTGGTTGCTGGCACTGGCTACAACCATTGTCTGCACTAGTGGGTTCTCTCATGCCGCAACGGCGCCCAGTGAACTCACGGAGCTGAGTCTTGAAGAGCTGATGAACGTCGAGGTCACCTCGGTATCGAAGAAACCCGAGCGGCTGAGCGACGCGGCTGCGGCGGTGTACGTCATTTCGCGCGAAGACATCCGCCGGTCCGGCTACACCAGCATCCCGGAGATCCTGCGCCTGGCGCCGAACCTCCAGGTCGCGCGCGTGGACTCGAGCCAATATGCCATCACGGCACGAGG
>Ga0209377_1000692_pt1 | contig 22783 bp, 16 predicted proteins | sample GraSoiAngelo_141_FD_185898 | JGI IMG/M metagenome (GOLD analysis project Ga0209377, IMG submission 185898) | Grasslands soil microbial communities from the Angelo Coastal Reserve, California, USA - 14_0929_12_40cm (SPAdes) (version 2) | ecosystem: Environmental > Terrestrial > Soil > Grasslands ...
GCCGAGTTGAAGGATGCTCTTAACACTATCTGGGGTGTCGTCGTCAAACCGGGTCGCACATTGCTCCGGTTAATCCGAGATCGGCTTATGACCTTCTCAATGGTTCTATCGATAGGATTCCTGTTGCTAGTGTCATTGCTGCTCAGCGCTATCCTGACTGCGCTCAGCAAATACATGAATTGGCTGCTGCCTTTGCCAGTATTCCTATGGCAGACGTTGGATTTTCTGGCTTCCCTCAGCGTGATCACTGTGCTGTTCGCCATGATCTTCAAGATTCTGCCTAATGTCCGCATCGGCTGGCGTGACGTGTGGCTTGGCGCGGCTGTCACGTCACTGCTGTTCGTCCTCGGCAAATTCCTCATCGGCTTTTATCTCGGCGCCAGCAGTATCACCTCGGCTTATGGCGCAGCTGCGTCGGTGATCATTGTGTTGCTTTGGGTTTACTATTCGGCCTGTACCTTGTTTTTTGGCGCCGAGTTCACGAAGGTTGTTGCCTGCAAGTTCGGCTCTGGCATTGTCCCCGATAACCGCGCGATGCTCTGGAGCGAAGCCGTGCATGCTAGGCTCATCAGTGAGCTCGACAGACCGCAGATACGATCTCGCGTGGCGCGAGTTGAATAAAAAAATCGCCACGTACGCTGGGTAATTGCGCTCACGTGGCTTCAACTGCGTTTCTGACTCTGTGTCTTTTCGCAAACAGTCACACGTACCCGCGCGCGCGATGAACCGTTTTCCGTCGCCGCGATGGGCGTCAGCAACAAAGATTGTCCGTCCGCGAGAATCCACCGCTGAGACGCAGCCCCAACTCCAACCGGCTTTGCTGAGGTTGTCAGCGATGATTTCCCAGTAATATTTCTTTGGCGCGCAGTGGCTCAGTCTGGGATGACCGCGCCTGCCATCCTGTGCCGCCCTATCGCAAATGTCCCAGCGGCAACTTTCCCTGTCCTGTCAATATCCCAATGAAGGAGCGCGCAACTATGATGAGGGTTCTTAAACCATTGCAAGACAAGGCCACAACCGGGGCGGGCAAAAAGCTTGTGCTACCGGAGCCGCGCAGGGTTAGGTTTCTCATCCGCGGAGAAGGGCCGGTATCAGCCGGAGCGGTAACGATTGAGTGTTGCCCGGAATCTACAAAGGCTGGCAGGTTTTGGATGGAGCTGGCAACCATCCGCGTGCCCGCCGATAGTGGTCTGGCGCAATATTACACTGAGGAAGCTTCCGGCCTTTTCAGGGCGCGTATTTCGCAGGCTGTGAGCAACGGGACTGTAACTGTGACACCCTTGGTTTCCCGTGGTCGCCCAGATCGGCCGGACCGGACAAAGGTTGTGTGACACCAGCAAGGGATGTTTCGACTAGTGCCTCGCGTACGCGCGCGCGTAACACGTGCGCGACTGGCTCTGAACTGCGGCGAACCTCGATCCAAGGCTCAGCTCTTTTTTGTGCCGTTGCCCGATTTTCCGGCAGGGCTCAATGGTCCAGCAGGCTTCAAGCGCAGCCCGGCTATTACGGTTTCCGTCATTTCCGTTGCTGCTCACGCGCGAGAGAAAACTTTTTCGGACAAAATCAGACACTCGAACTGCGTAATTCTGCGCGATTCGTGCAAACTGCTCGATTTGCATTTTCCACTCTAACACGCAGCCTAGCGCATGTTTGTGGCGGAATTGCGCAGAGCCGCGCAAACTTCAAAGTGGGTTCGAATCCCGTTAGGGTCGCACTGGTTGATGCTGGTGATCGCCAGCGTGTTGTTCGCGCTGGTCGCGATGCTGGTGGATTTGAAGCCCGTGGTGGATGAGAACTTTTTCTTTTCAACCAATGATCCCGGAATCCTCCAAACCAAAAAGATCGAGCGACGGTTCCCGTCGCAACCGGAAGTCATTTTGGCGGTGTCGTCGCGCAATATTTCTTCGCCGCGATATCTGAGTCGAATTCAAAAACTCACGCAGCGCGTCCACACCATCGGCGGAGTGAACGCGGTCAAGAGCCTGGCGGAGGGGCCAAAGAGTTTTGACGACGCGCTCAAGAGCCCGTTCTGGAGCCGGTTGCTAATCGCGCACGACCGGAAGTCCAGCAACGTCATCATCTTCATCGAAGGCAAGCAGACTGAAAAGCCGATCCTGCGTCTGGAGCAAATCGTGCACGAGCTCGACGCGCGAGATTTTCACATTCACATAGCCGGTCCGCCGTACGTGGTGGAAATGCTCCGGCGCAGTCTGGCGCACGACTTCCGCTACTTCAGCCTCACGGCGATCGTGTTGTTTGGGCTGACGATGGCGGCGCTGTTCCGATCGGTCCGGGTGTTTGTGGGAATGCTTTGCACATGCACAAGCGCCGTCTTATTGACCTTGCTCCTGCAATCGATGCTCGGGCACAAGATCGGTATCCTGACGGTGAACCTCGGCACGATCGTGTTCGTCATTGCGTTGTCGCATCTGGTTTATATGACGTTCAACTGGCAAACGCTCGCCGACCGCGCACACCGCATGGGCAAAGAGTCGCCGGATCTCGCAGCAGCCGCGCGTCGCATGACTTTTCCGCCTTCGTTCTGGTCGATGGTCTGCGCGTCGTTGGGCTTTGCCAGTCTGCTTATTGTGCAGGCCAAACCGCTGCGGGAGCTGGGATTTGGCGGCGTGCTCGGCACGGTCATTGCGTTTATTTGTGCGTATTTGATGTATCCGGCGTTTCTACGCTGGGCTGTGCCGCGAAAAAGTAAAATCGTGGAGGCGGAACCTACGCAGGCATTTTGGTCGCGCCTTTTTGCGCTGCTTTCGTTAGGCGCCATTTTGCTCGGCATTAGTTTGGGATTTGGCCTGACCCGAGTAAACACGGACCCAAGTCTTCTCGATTATTTCAAACCGCATCAGGAATTACGTGATGGATTGGAATTCGTGGACCGCACCGGCGGCTCGAATCCGCTGACGCTCGTGGTCTCTGCAGCAAACGGAAGCCCACTGAACACCGACGAGGCTTACAAGAAGATGTGGACGCTGCACGGCGCGCTGGAGAATGACAAAGACGTCGGGACCGTGATTTCGCTGCCGACTCTTCTAGCCGAAGGCGATCGCACGCCGTTTTCCTTTCTCATCAGTTACGAAAAAATGATGGAAATCATGGAGCAACCAAAGTACGCCCGCGTAGCCAAGAGTTTTGTGACCGAGGACCGCAGAGAGGCGGTATTCATGGTTCGAATGATCGAGGCGCGCCGGACGAAGTATCGTGTCGATGTTGTCAACGATCTTCGCGCGGTCTGCCGCAAATACGGATTTAAGGCTGACCTGGTCGGCGGCATTTATTATTTGCAAGGGCGACTGGCCAAACTGGTCGCTGAAAGCCTGGTGACCGGTTTGTTCTGGCTAAATTTGTTGTTCGTCGTGATCGCGTGGGTCGTCGCTCGATCCGTGCGCGGCGCGGTCGCAATGATCGCGAGTCTGACACTCGTGCCGTTGTCGATGTTGGGCGGGATGGGCTGGTTACATGTGCCGGTGGACATCATTTCCGCGCCGGCCACGAATGTCTGCATCGGCATCGCCATCGATTCAATGATTCATCTCGTCTTCGGTGTCCGCCGCGCGCAGCGCGACGGAAAAAAAGGTTGGACTGCGTGGGTGGCGGCACGCGAAGAACAATGGCGTGGGATCGTTTATTCGGACGTGATCATCGCCGCCGGCTTCGCCATTTTCGTGCTGTCGGATTTTCCACCGACCCAGCGGTTCGGTGTTGTGGTCCTCGCTGGATGCATCATCGATATCCTGGCAAATCTATTCGTTCTGCCGCTGCTCGGCGGCGCCCAGTGGAAACAGAAATCATGACGGCACCGCCCAACGCGTTTAATGCGTTCGCTGATATCATCGCGCACACTTTGAGATAACGCCTCGTGCGTCGGTGCGGATTCCGGCGCGTAATTTATGAAACGCCGCGTGGCGATGCCACGCGATGTCGATTGGAAATTGCGCGGTATTCACGCTAGAAGTTAATCCTCATGCCAGAGCAACGCGGGACTCCAACCATTACATCGACAAGCGATCAGCCAAAGAGCGCCCCAGTTATCACGGTGGAGAACTTTTACAGTTCGCACGCCGAAAAGTTGCAGATGAAATTGGAAGGCCCCCGCGTGGGGTTCCATCGCAAAATTCGCGAGCCGACGATTAACCGTCCTGGTCTGGCGCTCTCCGGGTTCTATACTTATTTCGCGGAGAAACGGGTGCAGGTGCTGGGCGCGGCTGAGCACTCGTATCTGAAAAGCCTAACGCCCAAGACCCGCGTAAAGCGATTTCGCGACCTATGCGCGCGCAAGATCCCTTGCCTAGTGATGTCGCGCGGATTCCATCTGGCGCCCGACCTGCTGGCGGTGACTGCGGAAGCGCAAATCGCGGTGCTTCGCACGCCAATGATCACGATGAAGTTCATCAACGCGGCCACCATTGCGTTGGAGATGGATTTCTCGCCGACCGTGACGGAATTCGGCAGCATGGTGGACATTCTGGGAGTAGGAGCCTTGATCCGCGGGCCCAGCGGCATTGGCAAAAGCGAATGCGTGCTCGGATTGATCGAGCGCGGCTACAGCCTCGTGTCCGACGACGTGACGCGGATCACGCGGCTGGAGGGGCGCGAGCTTATGGCGACGGCGCCCGATCTCACGCGCAATCACATTGAGGTTCGCGGGATCGGCATCATCAATGTGGCCTCAGTTTTTGGCATCGGCAGCATCCGAATCGAGAAGCGCCTCGACCTTGTTGTGACGCTGAAAGATTGGCAGGAGGTCGAGTCGGTGGATCGGATCGGACTTGATCGCGAGTTTTACGAAATCCTAGGGCTCCAAGTACCGCATTTGACGATTCCGGTGAGACCCGGTCGCGACATGGCGCGTCTGATCGAAGTCGCTGCGATGGATCAGAAACTAAAGGGCCTCGGCCACGACAGCGCCATCCAGTTTAACGCCAAGCTGCTCAATTTGATGGAGCACAGGGGAATCAAGTGATGAGCTTGCTAAGTCGAAGAGCCAGCCGCGTCGCGCCGCCGCAGAAGATCGACAAGGAAATTTTAATTGTGAACCGGCTCGGTCTCCACGCGCGCCCGGCTGCGATGTTCGTGCGCATCGCCAGCCGTTATCGCTCGGAAATTTGGGTGTCGAAAGAGGGTGAGGAAGTCAATGGCAAAAGCATCATGGGTCTGATGATGCTGGCGGCGGGGCAGGGATCGAAGCTGCGCATCCGCTGCGAAGGCCCGGATGCGGAGGAGGCCATGGAGGAACTGGAGGCATTAATTAACGCGCGGTTTAACGAAGATTAGATGGCTATATCAGGCGCATGCGACCTGTAAGTTCTTAGCGCTGCCCCGCATCAAACAGAAGTTTCGCCTGTTTGACATCTGCTTTACTCTGGCAGCTGAATGAGCGCCGATAACGCGAGACAAGAAGTTTGCTTCTTCGGAGCGGGCGCTTCACCAGGAATCGCCCGCGGCAAGATCCACGTCGTTCGCGATGAACTCGATGATGTGCCGCGGTATCGCATCGCGCCATCTCAGATCGCCGACGAAATTGGGCGGTTCGAAGCGGCGCTCATTCAAACGCGGATGCAAATCCTCAAGATGCAGCAGCGCATCGCGGAATCGATCGGAGCCAAAGACGCCGCAATTTTTGATGCCCATCTTCTCGTAGTCGAGGACCGCACGTTGATCGACGAAGTGTTGCGGAAACTGGAAACCGATCTTTGGAATGTCGAGTGGGTTTTTCAGGAAGTCGCCACCCGTTACGCCGCGACCCTCAGCAAAATCGATGATCCTTATTTGCGCGAACGCGCTCTGGACATTCAGGATGTGTGCAAGCGGGTGATCCGGAATTTGCAGGGAAAAGCGCCTAGGGCATTTCTAGCCTTGACGGAGCCGCATATTCTTGTGGCGCATAATCTGACGCCCTCCGACACCGCGTCTATGAACAAGAAGCACGTGCTCGGGATCGCGACGGATCTTGGCAGCCGCACGTCGCACGCCGCAATCATGGCGCGCTCACTCAATATTCCCGCGATCGTCGGGTTGCACGACATCACCGCAAAGTTGGAAACGGGTCAGTACGTTCTACTCGACGGCATCGATGGCGTGCTGATTGTCAATCCAACAGCGGAGACGCTTGCCAAATACGCGGAGATCGAATCGAAAAGAGCTAAAGTTGTGGCGCAACTGAAAGAACTGCGTGAGACGACTTCGACCACGCGCGACGGCCGCCATATTGTCCTCTCCGCCAACATCGAGCTTCCCGAAGACGTCGAGGCGGTCTTCGCCAATGGTGCGGAGGGAATTGGACTTTATCGCACCGAGTTTCTCTATTTGAATCGCAACACTCTGCCGACGGAAGAGGAACAATATGAAACGTATCGGCAGGTGGCAGAGCGCGTCCGGCCGCATCCACTGATCATTCGAACATTTGATCTTGGCGGCGACAAGCTGGCCGCGGGCACCGTGGATATGACCGATGAATTGAATCCATTCCTTGGCTGGCGCGCGATCCGTTTTTGCCTCGAGAACATTGACATCTTCAAAACGCAGCTGAGCGCTATTCTTCGCGCCAGCACGGTGGGCAACGTGAAAATCATGTTCCCGATGATCTCCGGCTTGGATGAATTACGTCGCGCCATCGAAGTGCTGGCGGAGTGCAAAGAAGAGTTGCGTAAGGCAGAGATCGACATCGCCGACAAAATCGAGGTCGGCGCGATGATCGAGATCCCAAGCGCCGCCATATCTGCTAACGTGCTGGCCCGCGAGGTGGATTTTTTCAGTATCGGGACCAACGATCTAATTCAGTACGCGCTGGCAGTTGATCGCGTGAACGAGAAGATCGCCCATCTCTATGAGCCGACCCATCCAGCAGTAGTGCGTTTGCTCAAAATGATCGCTGACGCCGCGCATGCGAACAACATTTGGGTCGGTGTTTGCGGAGAGATGGCTGGCGATATCGCGCTCACCCCTCTTTTGCTGGGCCTCGGGATGGATGAGTTAAGTACCAGCGCGATGCTCGTCCCGCGAGTCAAGCGGGCGGTGCAAAGTCTCGCCATTCCCGAGTGCCGCGAGTTGGTCGAGGAAACCCTTAAGCTGGATACGCCGTCAGAGATTCTGGCGCGTTGCCTGGAATTGGCAGACAAACACTACGGCGATCTTTTGGGCTAGTGTTACGGGCGTTAAAATGGAGATTTTTGTGAATCGAGAATCGGAGCCCGTTTAACCAGTTACGAGTCACGAATGTCGCTTCTCACTCTTCCGTTTCCGGATCGGGCTTGAGCCCTTCTTCCTCCATCTTGCGCAAGATGTCGCTCATGTCGTCCACTTCATCCCAGACGTCCTGGCTCACATAAATGGGAGCCTTCTGCTGTGTGGCCATCGCAATGCAGTCGCTTGGCCGACCATCGAGCTCGATGATCTTTTTCTGCTGCAATTCGTTTTCGACGCGGATGATGACCCGCGCATAGTAGGTGGCATTTTTTAGATCATTGATAATCACTCGGTCGACCTTTGCGCCGAGGGCCGTCATCAAGTGCCCCATCAAATCGTGCGTGAGGGGACGTTCCTTGGTGATCTGACGCATGAACATGGTGATCGCGCTCCCCACGGTCTGATCGACATAGATGATGAACACCTTGTCGTTGTTCCCGATAAACACTGCACAACCCCCGCTCGTCGGCAAAACCGCCCGCACTTGCACCTCGATCACCGTTTTGTTCATCATGCAAACGGTACCCGTGCGAAAACGAAAAACAAGCGGCGCTCTCTCAGACCAAAATTTTTCAGGAGCAAACTTGCATGTTCGGCGTGCTGATTGAAAATGCGCTTTGCGGTTTGCGGCCGCGCCACGAAGCGAAATGAAAACCGACTGGGACCTTGAGTCCGCCATCGCCACGTACAACGTGGAGGGATGGGGTAAGGGTTATTTTGCGATCAACGGTTCGGGCAACGTCGAAGCGAAGCCGTTGAAGGAGAACGGCGGCTCCATCGACATCCTGGAAGTAGTGAATGAAGCGCGCGCGAGAAACCTGGGCTTTCCACTACTGGTCCGGTTTCAGGATTTGCTGCGGCACCGCCTCGAATCGGTTAACCGCGCATTTCAAAGCGCGATGTCTGAGTTCGGTTATCGCAATCAGTATCGCGGCGTTTTCCCTATCAAGGTGAATCAATTGCGCGAAGTGATCGAAGAAATCATCGACGCGGGCGAACAATTTCATTTTGGTCTCGAAGCGGGCAGTAAACCGGAACTGGTTGCAGCGCTTGCCATGCATAAGGACCCTGAGAGTCTGATCATTTGCAACGGCTACAAGGATCCTGCTTTTATTCGGATTGCGCTCCTCGGTTGCAAGCTTGATAAATCGGTCATCATTGTTGCGGAGAAACTCGAGGAGCTTGAGCAAACTATTCGTGCGGCAAAAGAAGTGGGCGTCGAGCCACTGATCGGAATTCGGGTGCGCCTCCATACCAAAGGCTCGGGCAAATGGTCGCCCAGCGGCGGCGAGAACGCCAAGTTCGGTCTCGACACAACCAGTCTGGTCGCTGCCAGCCAGATGTTGAAAGAAGCCGGGTTCGCCCATTGCTTAAAGCTTGTTCATTTTCACCTCGGCTCGCAGGTGCCGGACATCTCCACGATCAAACGCGCAGTGCGCGAAGGGGCGCGCTACTACGCAAAGCTTGTCAAACTGGGACACGACCTTGGCTATCTCGATGTCGGCGGCGGCCTCGGTGTTGATTACGATGGGTCGCGCAGCGATTTCGATAGTTCGACCAATTATTCACTCCAGGAATACGCCAATGACGTCGTTTGGAACATCATGGACGTCTGTGATTCCGAAAGCGTCCCTCATCCGGTTATCGTGAGCGAGGGCGGCCGCGCGATCGTGGCGCATCATTCGGTGCTGGTGTTGGAAGCGTTCAGCGCCATCGAGAAAACTGCGCCCAAACTTAAGGTCGAAGTCAGCGAGAAAGATCACAAGCTTGTGCACGACATTCTCGACGTGAAACAGCGCCTCAAACGGGGCAACCGCATCGAGAGCCTCCACGACATCCAACAGATCAAGGAAGAAGCGCAACAAACCTTCGACCTGGGCCTGCTTGATCTCGAATCCAAAGCAAAGATCGACACCGCCTATTGGCAGCTTGCCCACCAGATCGTCAATATGCATCGCGGCCTGCGCTATGTGCCAGAAGAAGTCAAAGAGCTCGAAGTGACGCTGGCCGATCAATACATTTGCAACTTCTCTGTGTTCCAGTCGCTGCTCGATCACTGGGCGCTCGGTCAATTGTTTCCGATCATGCCGATCCATCGGCTTACCACGCCGCCGGATCGACACGGCACCATCGTGGACATCACTTGTGATTCTGACGGTAAAGTCTCCAAGTTCATCGATCTCCAGGATGTGAAGGAAACATTGCCGCTCCATCGCATCCCGCCCGGCGAGATGTATTACATCGGCGTGTTCATGGTGGGCGCATATCAGGATATCATGGGCGATCTTCACAATTTGTTCGGCCGGGTCACTGAAGTGCACGTCTTCCTCGATCCTGATGAAGAATCGGGCTGGTACATCGAGGAAGTTATCGAGGGCAGCACCATCGGCGAAGTGCTTGCCATGACCCAGTGGAACAAAGTCGAATTGATGCGCCTGCTGAAAACGCAGGTCGATGCCGCCATCAAGACTGATCGGCTTAAGCCAAACGATGCGATGAAACTTCTTTCCGACTACGAGCGGCTCCTTCAGGAATACACCTACCTCACTCTCAACAGCACGACACCACCGCCTCAACCGGGTAACTGGCTGCCGTTGAGTTGATATCGCCGTTGTAGGATTTCTGTGGCAAGCTTCAGGGAGCAGTGGTTGTATGAGCTGCCAAGCCGAGCGCCATCCCAAAGTGGAGATTGCGCACGTCCTGACGATGGACGTGGTGGAGTACTCAACTTTGCTGATCACGGAGCAGACGCAGGTGATGGGCGAACTGACGAGCGTTGTGAAGAATACCCAGCGGTTCCAGCGCGGGGAATCGGAAGGGAAGCTCGTCCGGATTCCGACTGGCGACGGCATGGCCCTCGTGTTCTTCGATGATCCACAGGCGCCGATCGAATGCGGGATGGAAATCGCCGCGGCCCTCAAATCTCATCCCGAAATTGGATTACGAATAGGAATTCACAGCGGCCCGGTGAATGCGGTCGTTGATGTTAGCGATCGTGCGAATGTTGCCGGCGCCGGTATCGACATGGCACAGCGGGTAATGGATTGCGGCGATGCCGGCCACATTCTTCTGTCAAAACGGGTGGCGGATGATCTGGCGCCATTTCCGCGCTGGAACCCGCATCTGCATGATCTCGGCGAATGCGAAGTGAAACACGGCCGCAAAATTTCGCTCGTCAATTTTTATACCGACGCAATCGGCAATCCGAACCTTCCCCGGAAATGTCGGGCGCAGCGGCCACCGGCCGCGAGAGCAGCACCGTCCCGTTCGATGATTCTCATTGGCAGCTTGGTTCTTTTGATTGCTCTGCTGATTGGTTTCGTAAAATTTTCGCGACCGACGCCAAATCGCCCGGCAGTTGCGACAGCGAACGCAAAATCAATCGCGGTTCTGCCGTTTGAAAACCTGAGTCATGATCCTGACAACGCCTATTTCGCCGACGGAATTCAGGAAGAAATTCTTACGCGGCTCTCGAAGATTGCGGATCTGAAAGTAATCTCACGTACCTCGACGCAGCGTTACAAAGGCACGCCGACGAATCTGCTCGAGATCGCCAAGCAGCTTGGCGTAGCGCACATCCTCGAAGGCACGGTACAGAAGGCGGCTGACCAAGTTCGCGTGAATGTGCAACTGATCAACGCCCAGACTGACTCACATCTTTGGGCTGAGAAATTCGATCGTAACTTGGCCGATATCTTTGCTGTCGAAAGTGAGATCGCCACAAAAATTGCTGACACACTTCAAGCGAAGCTCACCGGTTCGGAAAAACAAGCAATCGCCGCGCGTCCCACCGAAAACAGTGAAGCACATCAGCTCTACCTGAAAGGCCGCTATTTCTTGAGCCGTAGAACAGAGGAAGGATTGAAGAAGAGCGTCGAATTTTTCAATCAGGCAATCGACAAGGACTCCGGCTACGCTCTGGCTTATTCGGGACTGGCTGACTCAAACATGTATCTGCTCAAGCTCGCTTTTTTGCGCGGACTTTCTCGAAAAGAGAGCTACGAGAGAGCAAAGGCAGCGGCGACGAAAGCTTTGGAGCTTGATGACAACCTCGCCGAAGCCCATACTTCTCTGGCTCTCGTTAAAATGGAGTACGAATGGGAGTGGGCCAGCTCTGAGGGGGAATTCAAACGGGCCATTCAGTTGAACCCAGGGTTCGCCGAGGCTCATCATCAGTACTCCCATTATTTAACGGCTATGGGTCGCAGTAGCGAGTCCCTCGCCGAAAGCCTTCGCGCCTTGGAACTCGACCCGCTTTCGCTGGTTTTGAACGGACATTTAGCGTGGCATTATCTGTATGCACGCCAGTACGACCAAGCCATACAGCAGTGCCAGAAGACCGCCGAGCTCGATCGCAACTATCCCGAAACAGCCGATTTTCGCGGTCTCGCGTATGAGCAAAAAGGAATGTATCGGGAAGCCATCGCTGAGTTGCAAATGGCGGTAAATCTTTCAGGAAACAGCCCGCATATAAAAGCAGAACTCGGACACGCTTACGCGATTGCGGGCGAGACTACACCGGCGCTAGACATTTTAGACGAATTGAAACGCGGATCAACAGAAACGCATATTTCTAGCTATGACATAGCCGTCATCTATATCGGGCTCGGTCGGAAGGATCAAGCGCTTGAGGCACTTGAAAATGCCTATCAGGAGCGTTCGGAGTGGCTGCGTTATGTCAAAGTTGATCCAAGGCTCGATCCGCTGCGTGGCGATCCACGGTTCGAAAAGCTCGCCAACCAAGTTCTGCCGCCTGCTTCGAACTAATGATTTGGCATCCCATCAGCGTTGAAAGTTGAGCGTTGAGCGTTGAGAGTTGCAGACTTCGAAGATGACGCAACTTTCTCCAACTCCAATCAAAGACGCACTGCAAAGCACCGCGCCGATCGACGCGATTCAGGTCCAGGGCTGGGTGCGTACGCGGCGCGATTCGAAAGATTTTTCATTTATCGAGATGAACGATGGCTCGTGCCTGCGCAATCTTCAGATCATCGCGAAAAACACGCTCCCGAATTACGCAGATGTTCAACGATTAGCCACCGGCACTTCCATTAGCGTCAGAGGCGCGCTCGTCCCTTCGCAAGGTAAAGGCCAAACCTGGGAACTCGTCGCGGACAAGATCGACATCGTCGGAACTGCGGATGATTCGTATCCGCTCCAGAAAAAGGGGCACACGCCGGAATTCTTGCGCGAGATCGCGCATCTCCGTCCGCGCTCGAATCTGTTTGGCTGCGTCTTTCGCGCGCGTAGCCGGCTCGCGTTCACCGTTCACGAATTTTTTCAGGACCGCGGGTTCATTTACGTTAATACGCCCATCATCACCGGAAGCGATTGCGAAGGCGCGGGCGAATTGTTTCGCGTTTCCACGATCGACATCAAAAATCCGCCGCGAAAAAATGGAGATATCGATTACGCGCAGGATTTTTTTGCGCGCGCGACCTATCTCACTGTGAGCGGCCAGCTGGAAGCCGAAGCGTTGGCGCTAGCGTTATCCAAGGTTTACACGTTCGGTCCAACGTTTCGCGCGGAGAACTCCAACACGTCGCGGCATGCCAGCGAATTTTGGATGATCGAGCCTGAAATGGCGTTTTGCGATCTGAACGGCAACATGGACCTCGCAGAGGAACTGGTGAAATATCTGATTGCCGATGTGCGCAAGCATTGCCCGGAAGAGATGGAACTCTTCGCGAAATTCGTGGACAAGGAATTGCTACATCGACTCGATTTCGTTCTTAACCGTACGTTTCAACGAATCACCTACACCGATGCCGTCGATCTTCTCAAGAAAAGCGGCGAAAAATTCGAGTTCCCGATCGACTACGGGTTAAATCTGCAATCGGAGCATGAGCGCTGGCTGACCGAGAAACATTTCAAGTGCCCGGTCACGGTTTTTAATTTTCCGAAGGAGATCAAACCTTTCTACATGCGATTGAATGACGATGGGAAAACCGTCGCGGCGATGGATTTGCTCGTGCCGGGTATCGGCGAAATCGTCGGCGGCAGCCAGCGCGAAGAGCGGCTCGACGTGCTGGAGGAAAACATGCGCCGGCACAAAATGGATCCCGCCGATTACAAGTGGTATCTCGATCTCCGCCGGTACGGAACCGCACCGCACTCCGGGTTCGGTCTCGGTTTCGAAAGAATGCTGATGTTTATCACCGGCGTCGCGAACATTCGCGACGTCCTTCCATTCGCTCGCACGCCGGGCAGCGCCGAGTTCTGACCAGAAAAAGCGCTTACCTCATCCTCGTAAACTCGAGCCTGGAACCGCCGGGCTCTTGCAGGACAAGGTGGTCGCCGGAAATTTTCATCTGGTAAACTGTGGTTGCGAAGGGCGTCTCGATTTTGATTCGGTCTTGGTCGCCGAACCTGTATCTGCCTCGAACATCTCCGACGAGGACGGCACCGTTCTCGGAGAATTCCCAGATCATTGCACTGGAACTCCCCGACATCCGCCATTTACCAATGATTTTGGGATGTCCGCACCCGGCCAGGACACAAAGCAGAACTGCCGCCGCGATTATAAGGAATCGCGTTTTCTGCTGAGCTAAAATAAGCGGCATGGTGCCTGGCTGCTCTCTTGCGCAGGGATAACTCCACGCAGTTTCGCAAATCGCTCCAACACAATAAACCTCTTCTTTGAAATGAAGCCGTTGCGAATTGCGAGCCAAGCCCGTGGATCCCATTCATCTTTGATTGGGAAGATGGACCGAGCTCTCCGAGCTCGATGGCAGCCTAGCCAAAGGCGGGGTCTTTAGCGCGGAATCCCTGAAACGCGCGTCTAGTTATTTCTTCGTCTTCTTACCCTCGCGCTTGGAATCTCTTGCTTCCTGCGGCTCGGTTGCGGCTTTTTTGGATTCGCCGGGGCGATATTCTTCCTGCTCGGCGGCGGCAAAGGCCTTTTCCAATCCGACCATGTCTTCGCCGGGACGCAGCGTGTCGAAGGTCTCGACTTCCTTACGCAGTTGTTCTTCGGTGTAGTTGGCGGCTTTGATCGACAAGCCGATGCGGCGCTCGATCTTATCCACCTTGATCACGCGCGCTTCGACTTCCTGTCCGACCTTGAGCACGTCTTTCACTTTCGCCACGTGGTCTTCGCTCAATTGCGAGATGTGGACCAACCCATCAATGTCATCCTGCAATTGCACGAACGCGCCGAAACTGGCGAGCTTGGTCACCCTGCCTTTCACCAAATCGCCGATCTTGTATTTCTCGTCGATGGTCTTCCACGGATCTTCGGTCAGTTGTTTGATCCCGAGACTGATTCGCTGGTTTACCTTGTCGATGTCGATCACGACCGCTTCGATTTCGTCGCCTTTCTTAAACATTTCGCTCGGATGATTGATCTTCCGGGTCCAGCTCAAATCAGAGACGTGGATCATTCCGTCGATCCCTTCTTCGAGTTCCACGAATGCGCCGTAGGCGGTCATGTTGCGAATTTTACCGCGCACGGTGCTGCCGATGGTGAATTTCTTTTCGATCTCGTCCCAGGGATTGGGTTCTAGCTGGCGCAAGCCGAGTGAGATTTTCTGTTCTTCTTTGTTGACGCCAAGCACCACAGCTTCCACTTCTTGGCCGACACTGAGAATGTCGGATGGGCGCATGATCCGTTTCGTCCATGAAAGTTCGGAGACATGGATGAGGCCTTCGACGCCTTCCTCAATCTCAACAAACGCGCCGTAGGGAACGAGGTTGGTAATTTTGCCTTTGACACGTTGGCCCGCCGGGAAACGTTCTTCGATCTGGTCCCAAGGATTCTTCTGGGTCTGCTTGAGCCCGAGCGAGACGCGCTCTTTTTCCTTGTTGATGTCGAGAACGACGACCTCCAGTTGCTGACCGACCTGGACCAATTCGCTCGGATGTCCGAGGCGGCCCCAGGTCATGTCGGTGACATGTAGTAAGCCATCCATTCCATCGAGATCGATGAACGCGCCGAAATCAGTCAGATTTTTCACGGTGCCAATGACGCGGTCGCCCACGTTTACGCTTTCCATGAATTTTTGGCGTTTTTCACTGCGCTCCTGCTCGATAAGCTCGCGTCGGCTCAGCACGACATTGCGACGCTCATCGTTGATTTTTACGATCTTGAAATCGTAGGTGTTGCCGACAAACTGCTGCAAGTCCTTTGGCGGAACGACGTCGATCTGCGACGCCGGCAAAAAGGCCTCTACGCCGATGTTGACCATCAATCCGCCCTTCACCACAGATTTTACCTTGCCTTGGATCAGACCATCACCTTCGAAAACGCTTACGATTTTGTTCCAGTTCTGGCGGTAAGCGGCTTTTTCCTTCGAGAGAACTACCATTCCCTCATCGTTTTCGAGCCGCTCCAGGAGCACGTCCACTTCGTCGCCTACTTCCAGCGAATCGACATCCTCAAATTCTGTGGTCGGAATGACCCCCTCGGATTTGTATCCGATATCCACCAACACCTCCCTGGGGCGGACCTCCAATATTCGCCCCTTCACGATACTTCCTTCGCGGAAGTCCGGCATCGGCTTCGACATCACATCTTGCATTTGCACCATAAAAATAATAGGCCTCCTCCAAGGCCACTGAAATCTCCGCGCATCGCGCTGCTTCGGGAAGCGGGAAAATGGGGACGCCATAGTAGGCGTTTTTCGCGCCCGGGTCAACTCCGCGGAGCGCGGCGGCAGAAGGCAGAACCGGAGTACCGACAAGTTGCCTTTGCGCACACGCAAACGTGCAATAGTGTTTGAAGCAAAACTCGAAAAATAATCAAAGGAGGGAGCTCTATGGCCATGTACATCAGTCTGATTCAATTTACTGAGCAAGGCATCCGCAATATCAAGGACACCGTCAAACGAGGTGAGGCCGCCAAGGCGGAGGCTGAGAAAATGGGTGTAAAGATCATCGAGGAATTTTGGACGATGGGCACCTATGACGTGGTGGTCGTACTCGAAGCGCCCGATGACGCAGCCGCGAGCGCTTTCTTTCTCAAGATCGGCTCCTTGGGCAATGTAAAGAGCCACACGCTGCGCGCCTTCCGCCGGGAAGAAATGGAAAGTCTGCTCGCCAAGATCAAATAGCTGGTGGCTCTGGCTCAGACAATGTGAATCACTTGTTCGCGAGGGAATCGCACCTTCTTTAGCTTGGCGGATTTGTCGTCCGCCGCGCGATAGCCTGCTGCGCAACAAACCACCGAAGCCAATCCTTTAGCGGGAAGATCGAGAATCTTATCGTATTGGCCCGGCTCAAAACCTTCCATCGGGCATGCGTCGATTCCCATCAATGCTGCGCTCGTCAGGAAGTTCCCCAAGGCGAGATAAGCCTGGTGCGTTGCCCACTGTTGCGCGATCGCCCTACGCTCGCCAGTCACCACGTCGCCAACCATTACTTGGCGAAACCGGCTTAAGCCCTCGGTAGTTCCTCCGCGAACTTCGACCGTGCGTGCTATGTGTTTGTCGATGTGCTCTTCGGTTATCTTTGTATTCACGGCAAAGACCAAATAATGCGAACAATCGAGAACCTGCCGCTGGTTCCATGTCGCAGGGAAAAGTTTTTCGCGGCTCTTCTGATCGGTGATCACGATAAATTTCCACGGCTGCAAACCATATGACGATGGCGAGAGAATCAGCGCAGTCTCCAGCACGGTCCAATCTTCCGGTGAAATTTTTTGTGTCGGATCAAATTTCTTTGTGGCGTAACGCCAGTTGAGCTGCGTCAGCAGTTGTTCCCCTTTTATCGGGTTCATCGTTTGCTTCGCGGAAGATGTCTCGCCGACGCAACATTTCCATTTGGAAATCTCTCCCGCTGCAGATTAACCACCAATTAACACTAATGGACCCGAATCCAGAGTTCAGAGTGCAGGTTTCAGGTTTTTAGAATTCGTGTTTATTCGTGGTTAGAAAAGATCATGAGTTCAGCGGAGATCCGGCAATCCTTTCTCGATTTCTTTCGCGAGAAGCAGCACACGATTGTGCCGTCGTCATCGCTGCTGCCCGATGCGCCGAATCTGCTTTTCACGAATGCCGGTATGAACCAGTTCGTGCCGATTTTTCTCGGCCAGCAAAAGCCGCAGTGGAGTCCTGCGCGCGTGGCCGACACTCAGAAGTGCATTCGCGCTGGAGGGAAACACAACGATCTCGAAGACGTCGGTATCGACACTTATCACCACACGTTTTTCGAGATGCTCGGCAATTGGAGTTTCGGCGATTATTTCAAAAAGGAAGCGATCGAATGGGCATGGGAATTACTGGTCGAACGCTGGAAATTTCCGGCGCAACGGCTTTACGCGACGGTTTACAAGCCCGGACCCGGCGAACCGAGCGAGTTCGATCAGGAAGCCTACGAGCACTGGGCGAATTTATTTCGTGAAGCCGATCTCGATCCAAAGATTCACGTTCTCAGCAGTGGCAAGGCCGACAATTTCTGGATGATGGGCGACACCGGTCCTTGCGGGCCCTGCTCGGAAGTTCATGTCGATCTTACGCCGGACGGCGACACGCGCGGCGCACTCGTGAACAAAGAAGATCCGCGCTGCATCGAGATTTGGAACCTGGTTTTCATCCAGTTCAATGCGAATCCCGATGGGACGTTCACGCCGCTGCCGCAACATCACGTCGATACTGGAATGGGTTTCGAGCGCGTGACTGCGATCATTCAAGGAACCAAAAATCTCACTGATTTTGTGGGAACGATCTCTAATTACGAAACTGACATCTTCCGCCCAATCTTCAATGAACTGGAAAAACTCAGCGGCAAAAGATACGGATCGACCATCCCGAGACAGAAAAGCGCTGGTGAGAACGAGCAGGAGAAGATCGATGTCGCTTTCCGTGTCATTGCCGATCACATTCGCGCATTAAGCTTTGCAATCGCAGACGGAATTATTCCATCCAACGAGGGGCGCGGTTATGTTCTGCGCCGCGTGCTTCGCCGTGCGGTGCGTTACGGCCGCGCGCTCGGATTCCACGAGCCGTTCTTCTTCAAAATTGCCGATGTGGTGGTGGAGACGATGGGCGACGTATTTCCGGAAGTGCGCGCGAAACAAAAAACAATCAAGGAAACCATTCGCCGCGAAGAAGAGGCGTTTAACAAAACGCTCGACCGCGGCATCGAACTCTTTAATGACCAGATACGAGCTCTTACAAGAATACCGCTGCCGCTGCTGGACACTCCTTCCGGACGACAAGTTTCTGGCGAGTTTGCGTTCAAGCTCTACGACACTTATGGCTTTCCTCTCGATCTCACCGAACTCATGGCGCGCGAGCGCGGGCTCATTGTCGATGTTGCGGGATTTGAGAAATTGATGGAGGAGCAGCGCGAGCGGGCGCGCAAGGCGCAGAAGAAAGAAACAATCAGCATTGAAGAAGGAGCGTTGAAAGTCGCGCCGACAACATTTCTCGGATACGATTTTCTGGAGACGGAATCAGTTATCGAAACGGTGTTGCCGGGCAAAAAACCGGACGAACTCAATATCATTCTGGATCGAACGCCTTGTTATGCCGAGATGGGCGGACAGGTTGGGGATCGGGGATTGCTGCACGTCCCGGGGCATGATTGGACCGAAGTTGGTCAGTTGCGCGTGATCGACACGCAAAAACACGGCGATGTTTTTCTTCATCGCGCAGCGCTTGTGAAAGGTCGCGCGCCGGAACCTGGCGAAGCAGTGCGCATTTCAGTGGACGCTGATCGACGCAAACTGATTCAGGGACATCATACGGTGACGCATTTGTTGCACTGGGCGCTTCACCAAATCGTTTCTCCAGATGCAACGCAAAAAGGAAGCTACGTCGGGCCGGATAAATTGACGTTCGATTTTTCCAGTGCGGCATTGACGAAGCAGCAGGTGCGTGATGTTGAAAAATTAGTGAACGAAAAAATCGCAGCGAACGCATCGGTTTCGTGGACTGAAATTCCGTATGCGGAAGCAAAGAAGCGAAACGACATCATCCAATTCTTCGGCGAAAAATACGGGGATACTGTGCGGGTTCTGCAAATTGGCGGGGCTCCTCGCGCGCTCAATGGTTTTTCGATGGAGCTGTGTGGCGGCACACATGTGAGGTCTACAGGCGAAATCGGTCCATTCCGGATCGTGAGAGAAGAGGCGATCGCGGCCGGAACGCGGCGGATTGAAGCGGTCGCCGGTGACGCGGCGCGCAATTGGGCGAAGCAGGAAGCGACGCGTCAGCAAGAGAAGTTCGAAGCACTCACACGCAAGAAGCCTCAAATTCCCGCGCTACCTGCTTTTGAAGGCGAAGCGGATACGTCTGAAATGCTGAAACAGATCGATGCGCGCGCGGCGCATCTTGAAAAACTCGAAACTGAAGTCCGCGAGTGGGAAAAGAAGACGGCGAAAGCTGCGGACTCAGAACTGAAAAGTAGGGCTGCTCAAATCGCCAATGAACTGGCGCGGTCGCATGCCGGGAAAAATTTCTGCGTGGCCAAGCTGGCTGATGCTGATGGAAAGTTACTGCAAGCGGTGGCGGACGCGTTAAAGCCGAAATTCAGCGGCCCGATTTTTCTTGTGGGCGCGAAAGACGAATCCGTCGCATTAGTCGCGTCCATCCCAAAAGAAATGACCTCGAAATTCCAGGCGAACAAAATTATTCAGCAGATTGCGCCGATCGTAGGCGGCAAAGGCGGCGGACGACCGGAAAACGCGCAGGGCGGGGGGACCGACGCAGCAGAAATCGATGAGGCCCTGTCGAAAGCGCGTGAGCTCTTAAGCTAAGCCAAAGATTCACTGCGCGCTCGCGCTGGGGGTTCGCGCGTGTTTCACAAGCAGCTTCGGATTTTTGCCGTCCAGCGACATTCGATAAATCGACGGCCGGTTTTCGTTTTCCTTTTGAATGATGCAGAGGAATTCGTTGGTGCTCAGCCAAAATGGTTCCCAGACAAAATCATCTTTGCCCGTGACGCGAACCGCTTTTTCGCTCGTGAGATCGAATTTGTAAATCGCCGGTTGTGGACCGTCCCAGTTTTTGCGTTCGTGCTCGGAGCCGCAATCGACATCCATCAGCAGCGCCTTGCCGTCCGGCGAAACACTCAGTCGATCACCGCCGTTCATGCTCGCGTCAGTCAGAATCTTCGAGAGCTCCCATTTGTTCAGAACGTTTCCGTCCAGATCTATCTGGTAAATATTGTCGAGATCGTGACAAAAAATCGATTTGCCATCGCGCGCCCATTCCGACGCGCCAAACGCTTCGGGCCTTAGCTCTGCATTCTTCACAAACCGGAACGCGGAGCCATCGGCGTTCACCAGACCGAGTTGCCACGCCTTGTCTGCCATGATTGAGAACGCGAGCTTCGATCCATCCGGCGACCAGACAGGACCGAAACAATTGTCGCTCGGAATATTTGGCAGAACCGTCACTTTGCCGCTGGCGACGTCGGCGATTGCAATGTGACGCTCGGGACCAGGGCGATTCTTGGCGTCGCCTTCCGTGTTAAAGGCGATGCGTGTGCCGTCTGGCGAAATTTCAGGCAACGCCCCGGCCGCGATTTTCTTGGCGTGACTGCCGTCAGGATCCGCGACGAAAACGTTGTCGCCGTGTTCGTACGCGATCTTGCGTTGCGCCGCATTGCTGAGCGCGGAAAACGCGACGCAAAGGAACATGAAGAGGGTGAGCGGTTTCATTGGTGCAACTTTACGGCCCGCTGACAGATGGGAAACGCCCATTCTTGATTAGGCGTTTCAAGTTTTTCCCATCAGCAGACATTCGATAAATCGAGTCGTCCTTTTCGCCGGCGGCGCGGCTGAGAAAAAGAATATTGTCGTTGTCGATCCAAATGCCATCCCAGCCGAAAAGTTTTTTCGGAGTGAGCCTAGTCGCTTTTTGCGATTGGAGATCGAACGCCCACAGCGCTGGCAACGGCCCGTCCCAATCTTTGCGGCCGGATTCCTCGCCCATATCGATGCTCAAAAGCAATCGCTTGCCATTCGGCGAAACGTCGATCCGACCGTCGCCGCTCATATCGCCTTTTGGCACTATCTTGTCGATCTTCCATTGCACGCGAACCGCGCCGTCCAGGCCGAGCTGATAAACGTTCGCCATGTCCTGGCAAAAAACCGATTGGCCGTCGCGCGCCCAGATCGGCGAGTAGCGGGTCACTTCATTTTGAACGCCGGGCTTCAGCACATGAAAATTCGCGCCGTCTGAATTGATCGTGACGAGATCCCAGACTTCGTGCGGGCGCGTGGTGAAAAGGATTTGTTTCCCGTCAGCCGTCCAACTCGGGTAATAGGAATTGTCGCTCGGCACGTCTTTGAAGACGTTCACCTTTCCGGTCGCGACCTCTACCACGGCCATGTGACGGACGTAAGTCGTGTCGCTCGTTTTTTCGACGGTGTTAAACGCGACACGAGTTCCATCGGGCGAGATCGCCGGGAAAATTCCATCGGCGATCTTTTTCTCGCCGGTGCCGTCGAGATTTGCGATCCAGACAGCCTGGTTGCGTTCGAAAGCGATGTGCCGATCGCCACAAAATGCTGTGACGGAAAAGCCGGCGAGGACGAAAGCAAGAAGAATTATTTTTTTCATGGCAGGGCCAGTGTAACAAAAAAGGTCGCGGCGAGCGCGACTGAGAGGACGATGAGATAAGCCAATCCGCCAAATAGGAATTTGAAAATGCTAACGAACCAACCTTGGTGATAAACGCGGCGGATAGAAACAAAAACTTGCGCCGAGAAACCGATCCAGAGAAGGGCGATGATCCATCCCGCAAATGCTCCAGCGTCGACATCGTTCAAACCAATCGTGACGAGAATTATTAAGATAGTCGCGAGATAGGCGAAGCTATGGATATGGAGCGCGTAGATGAGATGATCGATGTAAAAGATCTTGCGCCGGACATAGAGAATCTTGAGCACAAGCGCAAAGAGGGGGATGCAGCAAAGCATCATGTAAGGAAGATTGCTGATCAGCGTTTTGACAAACAGCTGTAGCTTAGTCCCATGTTCGCCGATTTTTTCTTTCGCGCGCGTTTCTATCCATTTCTCGAAGGGCGTTGATGGATTCCCGGCCCGACTGAAGCCAACAAATGGCGTTCCGGGTTCTTTGGGTGTTGGCGTGGCTTGCCTAGATTGCTCCGCTTGTTCACCTTCCGCCGAAGCAGCGCGCCTCAATGCGTCCTCAAGTCTGGCGTGCACCTCAGGCGGCACATCCTTATGTTTTAGCTCGGCTTCAATCGCGACGCGCTCCTCGAGCGAGAAGCGATTCAGAGCGGAAGGAATTGCTTTAGCCCAGTAATTGACTGCGAAGAAAAAGAGAATGCTTGCGAGGAGGTAAAGGCGCAGCGGATGCACGTAGCGGACGCGATGGCCGGCGAGAAATTGATTCGTTAGTTTCCACGGACGAGCGACGAGGAGAACGATCGTTGCGAAAAACTTCGAGTCCCAATTCAGAAACTCGTCCAAAAGGTCGGCGATAACATACCGAAACGAGCGCCGATAATCGATTGCCGGTTGGCCGCATTGCGCGCACCAATGTCCGCGCAATTGTGTTCCGCAATTTTCGCAATGCGTGAGCGGCCGATGCTGCGTTCTTCGTCGGCCGAAAAATCGTCTTCGGCGCGATGGCGCTTGTTCGATTGCCGGCATCGGCGTGTCGCCGGAAATGAG
>Ga0209377_1000696_pt1 | contig 22730 bp, 16 predicted proteins | sample GraSoiAngelo_141_FD_185898 | JGI IMG/M metagenome (GOLD analysis project Ga0209377, IMG submission 185898) | Grasslands soil microbial communities from the Angelo Coastal Reserve, California, USA - 14_0929_12_40cm (SPAdes) (version 2) | ecosystem: Environmental > Terrestrial > Soil > Grasslands ...
ATAGTCGCGGTATCGACAGAGGCGCCGGAGGCACGGCGCGCCGAGCCGTCCAACATCTCGAATTTCCTCACCCCGGTATTCCGTCCGTTGATGTTCGTCCTCCCACCATTCTGAGCCGACGAATCCGCCGCGAGCGGGGATTCAGAGAATCTTCACGATGGTTTACACCGTGTGGCTCGAATTCTGCTCACCCCGCGCCGACCCCTGAGCGAGCCCGCACGCGCGCCGGACCGTAAGGGGGTGTGATCCAGACGCGACAGTTGGTTGACGCGGACGAAACGGGGAGGGCGGCACCAATGAGAGCAGTCGCAGTCATCGTATTGTCGGTGGTCACCTCCGTGTTGTTCGCGTTTCCGCCCGACGTGGCCGTCGCGGACTGTCGCGATCGAATCAGTCTTTCTCCAACTCCGGACGGCGAGGAGTTCGCCGCCACCGGACGCGCTGCGATCCAGTCGATCGACTCCCCGGCGCGACAAAGCTTCAGAGTGGAAGTGGGTGTCGACGTTCCTGATGGAACCCTGCTCTACGTATTTGCCAACGGTCAGCCGGCCGGCCTGATGAGCATCGCCCTGGGAGTCGGGACGCTCGATCTGAGCAACGCCGGCGGCGCGCCGTTTCCCATCGAGGTGGACCCTGTCTGCTCGCTCGGCCCCATATGGGTAACCGACGCGGGCGGCACGACCCTCCTCGAGGGGAGCTTCTAAATCCTTCCTTTCGCCAATTTCTAACCGAAACCATCGCAGTACTGGGAGACGCGACGAATGAAGCCGAACTTGAAATGGTGGATCTCTCTGACAGTAGTCGCATGCGTGATGCTGACCGCATCATTAGCATCCGCCCAGCAGGCGTCGGGCCTGACCGCGGTCGGAGCGCCCGACCCGGCCAACGGGTATCCGAAGTGGTATATGGACGGGAACGGCCTGCAGCTCGGGCAGTGCCTCGTCACGCCGGCCGATGACCCGTGCGCGCTGGCCGGAACGTTTCCGAATCCTGCCGCGCCAATCGTGTTCCCGACCAACTTTCCCGACGAGTTCTTCTACATGCGCGCCACCGCCCGGATCGACGGAATCGGCGGGGGCATCGGGAGAGCAGACCTCGGCTACGCCCTCGAGGGCGCCTTCGGCGGCGCTACGGGTACAGCGGCCGACGGCGCCGGCGCTCAGATCGTGTTCGCGCGCTTCCGCCTCCGGGTCACCAGCGGCCTCATTGCCGGCTCGACCTACACGATGACGTCCCCGTACGGTACCCAGTCCTTCGTAGCCGCTGGGACGGGAACCATCAATTTCACGAGCGACCAGGGATGTCTGGCGGCCCCCTGTAACTTCGCGAGCCTCCTCACCAACACCAACGTCGGGCCGTTCGTGAGATGGGACGCGACATCAGCACCGCCGGCCGGGTTCATCGGCCAGCCCGCGATCGCCCACGGCATCACCGGCAGCCCCTTCGGCACCAACTTCTTCCGTCTCAGTGGCCCCAATGTCGGTGGCCCAGGCGTCAACGTTCTCGAGACCAATCTCTTCAACATCACCGGCAGGATCTTCGTCCGGCCGGCGACGACCACCAGCTTGACCTCGACGCCCAACCCCTCGACGGTCGGGCAGGCGGTAACGCTGAGGGCCACGGTGAGCCCGGTGGCGCCGGCCACCGGCGTACCTGATGGAACCGTGACGTTCAGAGACGGCGCCGCCACGCTGGCCACGGCGACGCTGGTCAATGGAAGCGCCTCGTTCGTTACCTCTGCACTCGCAACCGGGAGTCACTCATTGACGGCCGTCTATAGTGGAAGCCTGGATTTCGCCGCCAGCACCTCGGCGGCCGTGACCCAGGTCGTGAACGCGGCGCCTGCGCCGGCTCCGCCGCCGGCGGCGGGTGCCGATACGGTCAGCATTGGCCGGGCCGAACGTGCGGGGACGCAGCTCCGCGTTGAAGGCACCAACAGCCGGACTTCGGCTGGTAATTTCGCGGCGAGTGTCGAGATTCACAACGGTGGCGCGGTCGGCACCACGTGTCCAGGTGCTCTCATCGCAACGACAGCCGTCAGTGCGGCTGACGGGCGTTGGGCGTTCCGGGGTAACACCAACCTGGCGCCTACCACGGTCTGCGTGAAGTCCGCCGGTGGTGGCGTGGCTAGCAGGGCAGTCGTTATCAAATAACGTAGCGCATTGCAGAGTCAACGGGCCGCTTGGGCCTCCTCATCCGGATGCCCGAGCGGCCCTGTCTTTTCAACATTCGCACCCGCGCTGTCCGCGTCTCGATGATCGTGGGCTCGATCAGGAGCACACCAGCCCTCTGATCTAGATCTCATCTAAATCTTTTTAGGGGTTACGCCCCTCGTGGGCAAATGCCGGTGGGGAAATCCCCGCGGCTCGATCTCGTCAGTCCTATCTCTTCCGTTCAACGGCGTCAGATAGCGTTCATCTTTCCGAGCACTTGTTCGACACGCCACCACGCGATCACGCGCGACGAATTTTGGCCCAGCGATTGCGCTAGGGCAGACGGACCCTGGGCACGTCCGCACGCGCGCCGGGCGGAACCAGGGCATCGGACGACATGGGCCGTTTCTCGAGACAACAAACAGAAAGGACACCGATGCCGAGGAGAGCAGCGATTGTGAAAGGCCTGTTGGCAGCAGTGTGTCTGTTGGTGCTGGCGCTTCGACCCATTCCTGCGGCCGCGGGCTGCGCCGACAAGATCGATCTATTCCCGACTTCGGACGGCGAATCGGTAGATGCGAGAGGGCTCGCGTATCTCCGGTCGGACGAAGAAGGGGCAAAGCAGACCTTCACGGTTGCTGTGGATGTCGCTGTGCCGGATGGTACCCAACTCTTCGTATTCGCCAACGGAGCGCCGGTGGGGACGATCACCATCGCTCCCGGAATTGCCACGCTCGACCTCAGCAATGCCAACGGTGTGCGATTTCCGCCCGGGGTGGATTCCGTGTGCTCGATTGGTCACGTGTCGGTCACGGACGAGGCCGGGACACCGCTCCTCGTGGGCTCCTTCTAGCGGACTTTAACGTTTCGACACACAGAACTTTTACGACATGGAGATACGACGAATGAAAGCTGTTGCCTTGAAGTGGTGGATTTCTCTCGCAGTGATTGCTTGCATCGGACTCGCGAGCGGTGTTGCGTTCGCCCAGAATGGGCAGGGCCTGGCCGCAGTGGGCGCCATCAGCCCGGCCAACCCGTTCCCGCGGTGGTACACGGACCGCAGCGGTTTGCAGCTCGGCCAGTGCTTGGACACGGCGAACCCGCCTGACGGGTGCGCGTTGATCGCCGCGGGCGGGCTTCCGAATCCCGCCGCACCGGTCTCGTTTCCCGGCAACTTCCCCGGCGAATTCTTCTATTGGCGCAGCACGGCCGACATCGCGGGGATCGGGGGTAACGCAGCGAACCGGGCGCGCATCGTCCTGAGCACCCAGGGCGGCTTCGGCGGGCCGACGCTCACACCGTCTGACGGTGCCGCCGCTGCGGGCGTGTTCGCGCGCTCGCGCATCAGGGTCCCGGCCGGCCTCACCCCGGGCGCGACCTACACCTTTACCGGTCCCTTCGGCGTGAGGACGCTCGCCGCGGACGCCGCCGGGACGGTGAATTTCACCGTTGACCAGGGCTGTATCCCGACTCCAGGCGCGGTGCCGCCGCCCTGTAACTTCGCCGCGGTCCTTGCCACCACCAACGTCGGGCCATTCCTGACGTGGGACCCGGCCGTGGCCCCGGCCCCACCGGCCGGCTTCATCGGTAACCCGGCGGTCGCCCACGCTGTTATCGGGAGCCCCGTCGCCTCCAATTTCTTCCGTATCGAAGGAGCGGACGTCGGCGGCCCCGGCGTGAATCTCCTCGAGACCAATCAGTTCCTCAATGTCATTGGGAAGCTCTACGTCCGGCCCGCGACGACGACGAGCCTGACGTCCACTCCGAATCCATCCATCGTTGGGCAAGCGGTCACGCTCACCGCGACGGTGACCCCGGCGGTGGCAGATGCGTTGGTTCCCGGCGGAACCGTAGCATTCCGGGACGGCGCGACCGTGATCGGCACGGCAACGCTCGTCAACGGGCGCGCGACGCTCGTCACGTCTGCGCTGGCCGTTGGCACCCATTCGCTCACGGTCGCTTACAGCGGAGACCTCGAGTTCTCGGCCAGCACCTCTGCGACCGTGACGCAGACCGTGAACCTCGCCAGCACCACCACGAGCTTGACGTCTACTCCCAATCCTTCCGCGGTCGGGCAAGCGGTGACCCTGAGGGCGACCGTGAGCCCGGTCGCACCCGCGACCGGCGTGCCCACTGGCAGCGTGACGTTCCGGGACGGCGCGACCTCGCTCGGCGTGGTAGCGCTCGTCAACGGTAGCGCCTCTCTGACCATCTCCACGCTGGCAGCCGGGAGTCACTCCCTCACGGCCGCGTATGGTGGAAGCCCGACCTTCTTGGCCAGCACCTCAGCCGCGGTGACACAGACCGTGAACGCTGCAGCGCCGGCTCCGCCGCCTGCCGCCGGGGCGGAGACCGTGACGATCGGTCGGGCGGAGCGTGCCGGTAATCAGCTTCGCGTGGAAGGCACCACGAGCCGACTCGCGAATGGCACCTTCGCCGCGAGCGTCGAGATCCACGATGGGACCATCGTCGGCGGCGCCTGCACGGGGGCTCTCATCACGACGACTCCGGTCAGTGGTGGCAGTTGGGCGTTCCGGGGTACGACCACGATCCTCGGGACGTCGGTGTGCGTGAAGTCGGCCGGCGGTGGCGTGGCGAGCAGGGCTCTGCAACTGAAGTAGAATCGTCGACGTAGCTGATCGAAAGCCGCAAGGCCCGCTTCGGCGTCCGGCATCCCGGGCGCCGAGGCGGGCCCGTTTTCCGACGCTCCGCTGTGTTTAGGTCTGTAAGGAAGTCGCCGCAGTAGCCGCAGCTCCACGCCACGGTCGCACACGCTGCAAAATCAAAGGCTTACTCCCCCAGGTCTACCGTTCGGAATGGTTTGAAAGCCTCACGCTTTTCGGCCTCCGTGCTCGGGACCCATTCCCCAGTCCGTGTTTTCCGCTCGATTCTCTGAGTCTGGCTCAAAAAGTGCTCTGACCTGGACGATGTTGTGAGCACGCTCGCACGCGAGCGGGGCGAAACGGGGCGATCCCTCGAGGTCGGTGCGAATTTCTCGACACACGAACAGACAGGAGATCTATGCCCATGAGAGCAATTGTGATGAGCCTGGTTGCACTGAGCCTCGTGATGCTTGCGCTTCCGTATGCCGCGACCGCGGACTGCGGCGACAGGATCGTTCTCTCTTCCACCGCGGACGGAGATGCGGTGGCTGCGAGCGGAATCGCCTACGTCGGCTCCGATGAGGCGAGCATGACGCAGACCTTCAGCGTTCGAGTGATCGCCGCCGTGTCCGATGGAACCGAGCTCCTCGTATTCGCCAACGGCCTGCAGGCGGGCACGGTGACCATCGTCGGCGGAATGGCGACACTCGATCTCAGCGCCGCCAACGGCGCGCTTCCGGCCGGGGTGGATCCGGTCTGTCAGATCGGTCCCATCTGGGTGACCGACGCCGGTCAGACGACTACCCTGCTGATGGATTCCAACTTCTAGTCGGATTCTGATTCGACTCGAAATAATTCTCAACGACATGGAGATAAGGCTTATGAAGCGATCGAATTTGAGATTGTGGATCACTCTGGCTGTCATGGCCTGTGTCGTATTTGCCGGCGGTTCGGCCTTCGCTCAGAACGCTCAGGGCCTGGCCGCCGTCGGCGCGCCGCATCCAGCCAACGGATATCCCAGGTGGTATCTGGACAAGAACGGCCTGCAGCTCGGCCAGTGCCTCGACACGACGAACCCCGCTGATCCGTGCGTGCTGGGAATCGTCGCGGGAAGTCCGGCGCCGAACGTCCTCCCGAATCCCGCCGCGGCCCTCTCGTTTCTCGGTAACTTCCCGAATGAGTTCTTCTACTGGCGCACCACCGCCGACATCAGTGGAATTGGCGGTACTGCAGGGAACAGGGCCCGCCTCGTGATCAGCACCCAGGGAGGCTTCGGCGGGCCCAACCTGACGCCGGCGGACGGCGCCGCCGCTATAGGCGTGTTCGCGCGCCACCGCCTCAGGGTTCTCCCGGGCGGTCTCGTCCCGGGCGCGACCTACACCTTTACCGGTCCTCTCGGCACCATGTCGCTCGTCGCCGACGCGACGGGGTCGATCAATTCCACCTCCGACCAGGGTTGTATCCCGACTCCAGGCGCAGTCCCGCCTCCCTGTAACTTCGCCGCCGTCCTGACCACCACGAACGCGGGACCGTTCCTCACGTGGGATCCGGCCGTGGCGCCCCTCCCGGCAGCCGGGTTCATCGGGGAGGGCCTCATCGCCCACTCCATCACCGGGAGCCCCGCGGGCAACAATTTCTTCCGCGTCTCAGGGCCCAACGTCGGCGGCCCTGGTGTCAACGTCGTGGAGACCAATCAATTCGTGAACGTGGTTGGAAAGATCTATGTGCGGCCAGCCACGTCGACCACCCTCACATCGACGCCGAACCCGTCGGTGTTCGGGCAGGCGGTGACGCTGAGCGCAACGGTCCGTGGACCGGTCGGCGATCCGCTCGTACCCACGGGCACCGTGACGTTCAAGGACGGTGCGACGACGCTCGCCGCCGTGGCCCTGGTCAACGGTAGCGCGTCGCTCGTCACCTCCGCGCTAGGCGCCGGGGCTCATTCGCTCACGGCGTCCTATAGCGGAAGCCTGGAATTTGCGGTCAGCACCTCGGCGGTCGTGACGCAGACCGTGAACAAAGGGCAGACCACGACGACCCTGACCTCGACTCCGAATCCCTCCACGGCAGGGCAGGCGGTGACGCTCAGCACGACGGTGACCGCAGTGGCGCCGGCAGTGGGCGTGCCCACCGGCTCCGTGACGTTCATGGACGGCGCGACCCCGCTGGCCACGGTGGCGCTCGTCAACGGTAACGCCTCGCTCGTCACGTCCGCCCTCACCACCGGCAATCACTCGCTCACTGCCGTCTACGGCGGTAGCGCGAACTTCCTGACGAGCACCTCGCCGGCCGTGAACCAGGTCGTGAATTCTCAGACGACCACGAGCCTCACTGCCCCGCCAAACCCGTCGGTGATCGGCCAGGCCGTGACGCTCACGGCGGTCGTCAGCCCAGTGGCTCCGGGCACGGGCGTGCCCACCGGCACCGTGACGTTTAGAGACGGCGCGACCGTGCTGGCCACGGTGACGCTCGCTAATGGCAGCGCCTCGCTGGCCGTCGGAAGCCACTCGCTCACCGCGGCCTACAGCGGCGGGGGGAATTTCCTCGCCAGCACCTCGGCGATCGTGATCCACACCGTCAACCCGGGCAGCACGAGCACGGCCCTCACCTCCACGCCCAACCCCTCCACGCTTGGGCAGACGGTGACCCTCAACGCGACGGTCAGCGCAGTCGCGCCGGCCGTGGGCGTGCCGACCGGTACCGTGACATTCCGCGACGGCGCGACCGTGATCGGCACGGCGACCCTCGTCAACGGTAGCGCTTCGATCTCCATCTCCACGCTGGCCGTCGGAACGCATCCGCTCACTGCTGCCTACGGCGGCAATGCAACCTTCGCCGCCAGCACGTCGGCCGTGGTGAACCAGGTCGTGAATGCTCCGGCGGCCGCCGCCACATCCACCAGCCTGACCTCCACGCCGAATCCCTCCACCACCGGGCAGGCCGTCACGCTCAGCGCGACGGTGACCTCGGCGGCGGGTGTCCCCACCGGCACCGTCACGTTCCGCGACGGCGCCACGGCACTCGCCACCGTCACACTCGTTAACGGCAGCGCCTCGTTCAGCACCACCGCGCTGGCCGTCGGCAGTCATCCGCTCACCGCGGCCTACAACGGCAACGCAACGTTCGCCGCCAGCACCTCGGCAGTCGTGACGCAGGTCGTGAACAACCCGGCTGCAGGGACGGATACCGTCAGGATCACCCGGAACGAGCTCAGAGTCGGCACGGGTGAGCTGCGCATCGAAGGTACCAACACCCAGATCCCCGGTGGCGGGTTCGCCCCGAGCGTCACCATCCATGATGGTGCCGCTGTCGGCACCAGCTGCCCAGGAGCGGTCATCGGTACGACGAGTGCCGCCGGCGGCACGTGGCAATTCAGGCAAGTGACTCCGTTCCGGCCAACCACGGTCTGCGTGCAGTCTGCAGGCGGCGGCGTGGCCAGCGGAGCCGTGACGCAGAAGTAACGTTCTCGACGTAGCCGGCGCTATCGCATAGCGCAACGGGCCGCTCGGGCGTCCGAACAGGACGCTCGAGCGGCCCTCTCGTTTTCACGAACCGACCTTCCAACGACTGATGTTCGGCGCGCAAAGAAATCCGGCACGGCAAGAAGTGATCGCGTCGTTCAGATGGGTCGTTCGGCAGAGTTTGGAAGCTTCGCGATTTTCAGCGCGCGATGCCGGAGATCGTCCGTCGATCTCGGGTTTTCTTTGCGCTTTCTGCGCTTGGCTTGAAACCTGCTCCCGCCCCTCTGACCGGCCGCGCGGCGCTGGAAGATGCACTCATACATTCTGTCTTCGCCTCGCGCGCCGAAAACTTCGCTGCGGAGGTAGGACAGATGAAGCGTGGCGCGTTGACATGGTGCATTACTCTGTCTGCAATCCTGTGTATCATCCTCACCGGAGGCTGGGCGTCGGCGCAAAACGCCCAGGGCCTCTCCGCCGTCGGAGCCCTCGACCCCGCCAATGGGTATCCCCGATGGTACATGGACCGGACTGGCCTGCAGCTCGGGCAGTGTCTCGACACGACGAGCCCTGCTGATCCCTGCGTCATGGGAGTAGTAGCAGGAAGTCCGGCGCCGCCGGCGATTCCGAATCCCGGGGCGCCTCTCTCCTTTCCGGACAACTTCCCAGACGAATTCTTCTATTGGCGCACTACCGCCGACATCGCCAACATTGGCGGCGTCGGAGGCCGAGCAGTTTTGGTGATGAGCACCCAGGCGGGCTTCGGCGGCGCGACCGGTACAGCAGCCGACGGCGCGGGAGCGCAGATCGTGTTTGCGCGCTACCGCGTCAGAGTCCGTCCAAACGGCCTCGTGCCGGGCGCAACGTACACTGTGACCGGCCCCTTCGGCGTCCAATCGTTCGTCGCTTCGGCCACGGGCACGATCAATTTCACCATCGACGAGGGGTGTCCCCTTGGCGCACCCCTTCCCTGTGACTTCACCAGCGTCCTTCCGACTTCCAACGCCGGGCCGTTCCTGACGTGGGATCCGGCCATAGCCCCTCTTCCGACGGCCGGGTTCATCGGGGACGGCCTTATCGCCCACACCATCATCGGGAGTCCCTTCCACACCAATATCTTTCGCATCCAGGGCCCCAATGTCGGCGGGCCAGGGGTCAATGTCGTCGAGACCAATGAATTCGTGAACGTCATTGGGAAGATCTACGTCCGCCCGGCAACATCCACCGTCCTCAATTCCACACCGAACCCCTCGGTGTTCGGACAGGCGGTGACGCTGACCGCGACGGTGACGCCTGTGCGACCGGACACGATCGCGCCGACCGGCACCGTGGTCTTCAAGGACGGTGCGACCACTCTTGGCGTGGTGACGCTCGTCAACGGCAGCGCGTCGCTGGTCACCTCCGCGCTGGCCGCCGGGGCTCATTCGCTCACAGCGTCCTACAGTGGAGACCTCGAGTTCTCGGCGAGCACCTCCGCCGTGCGAATCCAGACCGTGAACCCGGGACAGACGACCACGACGCTGACGTCCACGCCGAATCCCTCGCTGGCCGGTCAGGCCGTAACGCTCAGTACGACCGTGACTGCGGTGGCGCCGGCCGTCGGCATTCCGACGGGCACAGTGACGTTCCGAGACGGCGCGACGCCGATCGGCACGGTGACGCTCGTCAATGGCAGCGCCTCGCTCGTCACCTCCACGCTCACGACCGGGAATCACTCCCTCACGGCCGTCTATAACGGAAGCCAGAATTTCCTGACCAGCACCTCGCCGGCGGTGACCCAGGTCGTCAACTCGCAGACGACCACGAGCCTCACGGCCCCGCCGAACCCCTCGGTGATCGGCCAGGCTGTGACGTTGACGGCGGTCGTCAGTCCAGTGGCGCCGGGCACCGGAGTTCCCACCGGTACGGTGACCTTTAGAGACGGCGCGACCGTGCTGGCTACGGTGACGCTCGTCAACGGCAGCGCCTCGTTCGTCACCTCCACGCTGGCCGTAGGCAGTCATTCGCTCACCGCAGCGTATAGCGGCGGCGGTAACTTCCTCGCGAGCACCTCAGCGGTCGTGGCTCACACCGTCAATCCCGGCAGCACGAGCACCAGCCTGACGTCGACTCCCAATCCCTCCACTCTCGGGCAAACCGTGACGTTGAGTGCAACGGTGAGTGCCGTGGCGCCGGCGGTTGGGATTCCCACCGGTACCGTGACGTTCCGTGACGGCGCAACCTCACTCGGCGTGGTAACGCTCGTCAACGGCAGCGCGTCGTTCCAGACCGCCGCGCTGGCCGTCGGTAGTCATCCACTCACCGCGACCTACAACGGCAGTGCGACGTTCGCCACCAGCACTTCGCCCGTCGTCACGCAAATCGTGAATGCCCCGGCACCCGCCGCGACGTCCACGAGCCTGACCTCGACGCCGAATCCGTCCACCACCGGGCAGGCCGTGACCCTCAGCGCGACGGTCACCTCGGCGGCGAGCGTCCCCACCGGCACCGTGACGTTTAGGGACGGCGCGACCGTCCTCGGCACGGTGACGCTCGTCAACGGCAGCGCCTCGCTCGTCACCTCGACGCTGGCTGCTGGCAGTCATCCGCTCACCGCGGCCTACAACGGCAGTGCCACCTTCGCAGTCAGCACCTCGGCCGTGGTCACTCAGCTCGTGAATGCTCCGGCGGCCGCCGCCACATCCACCAGCCTGACCTCCACGCCGAATCCCTCCACCACCGGGCAGGCCGTCACGCTCACCGCGACGGTGACCTCGGCGGCGGGCGTCCCCACCGGCACCGTCACGTTCCGCGACGGCGCCACTGCACTCGGCACCGTCACGCTCGTTAACGGCAGCGCCTCGTTCGTCACCTCCACGCTGGCCGCCGGCAGTCATCCGCTCACTGCGGCCTTCAACGGAAGCGCGGCGTTCGCAGCGAGCACTTCTCCAACAGTGATCCAGGTGGTGAACGCCGCCAACAACGCGGCGGACACCGTGACGATCAACCGGGCCGAGCTCAGGGTCAACAATGCTGAGCTTCGTGTGGAAGGCGTCAACAGTCGTACCGGCAACGGAAGCTTTGCTCCGAGTGTCGAGATCCACAATGGCCCCGCTTCCGCTGGCACCTGTGCGGGGGCTCTCATCGGCACGACCGCCGTCAGCGCCGCCGACGGTAGCTGGCGGTTCCGCGGGAACACCAACCTCGCGGTGACCACGGTCTGCGTGAAGTCCGCGGGTGGCGGGGTCGCCAGCAGTTCGGTGACCCAGAGGTAAGCGTCTCGAAGTAGCGCAGCACAGGGTCCGCTCCGGCGTCCGGCAATGCCGGACGCCGGAGCGGGCTCCTGAAGAACACTTCAGGGGCGTCCGTCAACCTACCCACACGCGAGCCAAGGGACTATAGCCTCACCCACCGTTCGCAGCGATGCTGATCGTAGCGATTATCGGCGTGACTCAGAGGCGCGCATGACCGAACCGAAGGGCCCCCGTCAGTGCCCGGGCTGCTCACGGCCTATGAAGGGCGCATCTCTCTTCCACCACCGGTGCGTCGCACAGAACACCGCGATCGACGGCCGAATCCATGATTTCCTGCGTCGACATTATCCTTCAGGTTTCTGCGCCCCCTGTCTCAGCACGGCGCTCGATCTCATGCACGAACAGGTGGAGAAATTCGTCACAGCGTCGCGGGCCGACCGGCGGCTTGTCATCTTGCTCGGCGCACGGTGCGCAAGCTGCCGCCAGTCGCGGCTGACCGTGCAGCAGCTTCCGTTTCGCTTGCCGACACGACGACGTCCAGGTTCTCCCTGACCGGACTGATGGGACGGCAGGACGTTAGGGAGGTCGTCAACCTGACAGAGATCACGCCCGCTCGTACGAAAGGCGCTTCACCTTGTCCATGTTCGTGCCTTCGATGCGGATGAGCTTGGTCGAGCCCTCGCGCCGTGGTGAGTGCAGGTCGCCCTCGTCGTAGACGTACGCCATGCCCGGCTTGAGCGTGTAGACGCGACGACGACGGGCCTTGCCCGGCTTGTCGGGTGTCGCCTTCTCCACGAGGTCCCAGTCGGTCATCTCGGTCTCGCCCATCGCCTGGCCGTAAATGGCCCACGAGTGCGCGTGGTCGTGCGGGTTGCTCTCCTTCGCCCCCTTGTAGTTGTGGGCGAGGATGCAGAACCCGAGCTCGGGATCCTCGAAGAGGATCTTTCGGTCCGGGACGTCGTCGCCCACGTGCTTCGTGACGAACGCGCTGTCCTTCAGCACGTTCTGGACGATGGCGCACACCTTCTGGCGTCCCTCGGGCCCGGGCTGGGCCTTCAGCGCCTGGCGGATCTCGGTCGCGAGCTGCTCGAGCGTGTATGCCATGTGTCGTCCTCCTGAGACGCGTATTACGCGAAGTGCGGCATGACCTCGGACGCGAACAGCGCGAGCGAGCGCGCTGACTGTTCATGCGTGAGGGTGCCGTAGGCGAAGCGCGTGACGAAGTAGTTGCAGCGGCTCTCGCTGAGGTGGCGCTCGATCTCCGCCCTCACCGTGGCCGGCGAGCCGACGATCGCCGAGTCCTTGGCGATGGCGAGCTCCAGCGTCTCGGCGAAGTGGAACGGCACCGAGCGGAACTTGCGCCACAGGCTCACCAGGCTGTCGTACCACGCGCGGTAGGCGGGTGCGGCGATCTTCATCGCCTCGGCGTCCGTCTCCGCGACGTGGATGTGACGCCCGCATCCGACCAGTCCCGCGCCGGACGCCTGACCGTCCCAGGCCGCGAGATAGGCCTCGACGATCGGCCGCAAGCCAGCGATCGGGCCGTGACCGACCACGCTCGCGCCGCGCTTCGCGGCCGCGGTCGCGCTCTCCGCCGACGTCACGCCCTGCCACAGTGGGGGGTGCGGGCGCTGCACGGGCTCGAGCTCCATCGGCACGCCGCGGAACTGGTAATGACGCCCGCGATACGTCAGCGTCTTCTGGGTCAGCCCGGCGACGATGACCTGGAGCGCTTCCTCGTAGATCTCGGCCGCTTCCAGGAAGTCCACGTTGTTGTAGGCGAGCTCGTAGGGCGAGATGCCACGCCCGACGCCGAGCTCGAAGCGCCCGCCGCTCAACTGATCGAGCATGCAGATCTCCTCGATCAGGCGGAGCGGAGGATAGAGCGGCAGGATGTAGACGAGCGGGCCGAACCGGATGCGCCGCGTGCGCTTCGCGAGGGCGGCGAGGAAGATGCCGGGCGACGGAGCCATGCCGAGCGACGTCGCGTGGTGCTCGGCGACGTGATACGTGCGAAAGCCGGCGGCGTCGGCGGCCTCCACCAGCCGCAAACGACTCTCGTAGAGCGCCGCCAGCGGCCCCTCGCCGCGGTCCACGTGATCGAAGATGCCGAACGGGACCCTCATCGCCACCACGATGATATCCGACCTGACGGATGATTTCCCGAGCGTCACGGATGCCATGTACGTCGGCTCGATCGACGCCTTCGCGGAGGACCTCCGCCGCGCGCCTGCGTCGCCGGCTATCGTCGCAACAAGGCGAACAGTCCGATTGTGATGAGAGCGGCTACGAGGCCGAATAGCGCACCGAGCATCAGGTCGCTCCGATGCCAGCGGCGTAGAGTGTCGAATGTGATGATGGCGACTTCCACGATCGGATCGCCACGCAGTTTCGGGCGCACCGGAGGCTGTTCACGTGACGTAGGACGGCGCCGGCGTGGAAGTGACACGTGGCGCAGGCGATCTGACCGTCGCCGCCGGTCTGGGTATCCCAGAACAGCGCCTTGCCGAGTCTGATCGCGGCCGCGTTGTTGATGATGGTGCCGCCGATTCGCGGCGGGACACCGACAGTCGACAGCGGGGCGAGATCCCCGTCGGCGGCTGCGATGCGGACGTCCACCGCGATGAGCCATGCAGTCAGCAACGCGGCGATCAGGGCGAGGATGGGAAAGGGTTTGTCGCCAGTCTCCATGAACGGAGCCTCCGCGCCTAGGCCGAACGATTCGCAGCAGCCCGAGCACGATTGGAGAACCTGGCAGAGGGAGCGAGGCCCGAGACGTGCTCGGAACCTCCGCCACGACGCGATACCTCACGGCATTTCTCACGCCATCGCTCTGAAGTCGGGGCCTTGCAAAACGTGAGACGCCGAAGTTTTCGCGTTCGTCAACTTTTCCGACGGGGCACGTCCCGAACAGGATGCGTCATGAGAACCAGACTCGATCGTTCGACTTAGTGACGAGGCCCGATTCGAATGACTTCGATTGCCGGCTGCGACTCCGTCCTACAAGGAGGACGATGCCTTCCGATCGTGACCGTGCTGGAAGGGATCGGCGTTTATCCGTCTGACTTGAGCGTTTTCATACGCGTTTGCCCGCACTTCTGGCACTTGTAGTGAAAAACGGTCTTCCCGTGATCCTTGACGTCGAAACCGATTCGGAGCATCGGCAAGGCACAGCTCGCGCATAGTGTCGACCTTCTCCGAGGAACCCTCCCGCGAATCGTTCCCATGACTCCAACTTCCCGGCCGAGACGACCAGCGTAACACTCGTCAACGCGCTCGGGGCACTGACGAAGAGGCGCCATTACCAGCGCATTGCCCACTGACTGCTGCAAGGAGCCGGCCCCACGGTCGACGACGTCGAAAATTCAGGCGGTTTTCAGATCTGCCGGTTGGGAAGCAGAGGCTCTGTCACGATCGCCGACTATGCCGAAACGGCCGCTGACCGGCGAAGACACAGGAGGTCGGCGACCTGGTGACGGCGTCGTTCGTGAGATCCGGCGCGCCGATTCGATGCCGCCTATCTGTGAAACTCTCCAGGCAAAACACGTGCATCACTGATGACCGGGCGACGCAGAGCCACGCTCGGAGCGTGGATCCGCGGGACCATGACACCCAGCAGCCTGCGGTGCGCGACTGTGGACTTGGGAGCCGGAAATGTGTAAAGAACCGGTCGGCGCGGTGTTCGACGATCGGAGATAATCCCGGCACGACACCCGACAAGGAGACGGCCATGACCGTGCTATTGCGGCGGATTTCGCTGATCGTCCTCGGCCTCGCCCTGGTGACGCTCGGCGCCCGCCCGGCGTCCTCCCAGGCTCCCACGCGTGGTCACGGCGCCGAGGCCCACGACATGGAGCTGGTCGGTCACGACGACCTTCAAGGACGCTCGGCCTACCAGCCGACGATCCATCAGCAGCGTGGCCGCGTCATCGCCTACGTCGGCCACCACGGCGGGAAAGCACGCAACCCTCTGACCGGGACCGAGGAGGACAACGGCACGTCGATCGTCGACGTGACCGACCCGGCGCGGCCGCGTTACCTGGCTCACATCCCCGGGATGCCCGGCGGCCCCGAGCAAGGCGGCGCCCAGATGGCGCGCGTGTGCGACCGGATGGGTAAGACGTACTTGCTGCGGACCTTCGGCAACAACATTCCCGGCTCGGCACACGAGGTGTGGGACGTGACCGATCCGGCGAAGCCGGCGAAGGCGAGCACGGTGGCCTCCGGGCTGACATCGACTCACAAGAACTTCTGGGAGTGCGACACGGGAACGGCGTACCTGATCTCGGGCGATCTCGTCAAAACCGATCCGTTGCAGCTCGGGCCGTCGGGCTGGCGCACGTGGCGCATGACCAAGATCTACGACCTGAGCGACCCGACCAGGCCGGTGTTCGTACGCGATTTCGGTTTGGCCGGTCAGCAGCCCGGCTCCTCCGGCCCCATCCCGGTCGCTCACGGCGTGCATGGACCGATCGTCCTCGGCAACCGCGTCTACTTCGCCTACGGCACCAGTGGCGAGGGCTTGCTCCAGATCGTCGATCGCCAGAAGCTGCTCAGCGGGCCGAAGGAGCCGACGGCCGCGAACCTCAACGCGCCCGAGATCAGCCGGCTCCAGATGGCGCCCAACTGGGGCGGCCACACCGCGTTCCCGATCCTGCGCGTGCCGATCGCCGACTGGGCGCCGAATACGAAGGAGCAGACGCGCGACTTCGTCTTCCTCGTCTCCGAGGCCATCGCCAACGAGTGCCGCGAGTCCCGCCACGCCTCGTTCGTCGTCGACATCACCGCCGAGACGCGGCCGTTCGGCGTCGCCACGTTCCAGGTGCCGGAGTCCAAGGGCAACTTCTGCAAGCGCGGTGGGCGATTCGGGCCCCACTCGTCGAGCGAGTCGTTCGCGCCGATCTTCTACCGCAAGCTCGTCTTCGTCGCCTACTTCAACGGTGGCGTGCGAGCCGTCGACGTCCGCGATCCCTACGCGCCGCGCGAGGCCGCGTTCTACATCCCGGCGACGACGGAGCGGACCGGCGAGCGCTGCGTGACGAACGGGACGCGAAGCTGCAAGGTGGCGATCCAGACCAACAACGTCGAGGCGGACGAGCGCGGCTTCGTCTACCTCGCCGATCGGGCCAACACCGGACTCCACATCGTACGGCTCACCGGCGAGGCGGCCAAGATCACGGGAGGCAACTGAGCGCGACGAAATGAGGACGCCATGCCGCGAGTGACCGGCCTCGGACACGTCGGGATCTACGTGCGCGACCTGGAGCGGATGGTCGCGTTCTATCGGGACGTCATGGGCATGCGGATCACCAAGCAGAACTGGCGTGTCGGCATCGTGTTCCTGAGCGCCGATCCCGACGCGGTCGATCACGAGATCGCGCTGATGCGGGGACGACCCGATGCCACGGATCCGCACCTGATCCAGCAGATCTCGATGCGAGTCGCCAGTCTCGACGACCTCCGCGCGTTCCACCGTCGCCTGGTCGCCGACGGCTATCGCATCGAGGAAGTCGTCAATCACGCCAGCGCCATCGGCTGCTACTTCTTCGACCCCGAGGGCAATCGCACGGAGGTGTTCTGGGTGACGGGTCGGCCGTGCTGGGTGCCCACCGTCAGCCCCATCGACATCCATCAGTCCGACGACGCGGTGCTCGCCGAGGTGGACCGCGTCTTCACACAGCTCCGTGACGTCCCGATGGGAGGACGGATGTCGGAGGAAAGCGCGACGCTCGCGCCGGCGGCCCGGCAGGGCTAGGAAACGGAGAACACCATGGCACAGCGACTCACTCGTCGGACGTTCCTGGTCAGCGCCGCGCTCACCGCGCTTCCCGTGCCGGCCTTCGCCCAGGCCAAGCCGGTCCGTATGGGGCTGCTCACCGTGAAGACCGGGCCGCTGGCCACGGGCGGCATCCAGATGGAGCAAGGCACCATCCGCTTCCTCAAGGACCGGAACTACACACTCGCCGGCCGCAAGGTCGAGCTGGTCGTCGGCGACACCGGCGGTAATCCCGCGGGCACCAAGACCAAGACGCAGGAGCTGGTCGAGCGCGACAACGTCGACATGATCCTCGGCCCGCTCGCCGCCTTCGAGCTGCTCGCCATCTCCGACTACGCCGCCCAGGCGAAGATGCCGATCCTGAGCCTCGCCGCGGCGGAGGACATGACGCAGCGCAAGCCCAACCCGTATTTCGTCCGGGCCTCCGGGACGTCGGCGCAGTACCTGCACCCGCTGGCCGACTACGCGGCCAAAGAGCTGAAGTTCAAGCGCGTGATCACCATCGCCGACGACTTCGCGTTCGGCCACGAGCAGATGGGCGGCTTCCAGCGCGTCTTCGAGGACGCGGGCGGCCGCGTCGTCAAGAAGCTGTGGCCGCCGCTGGTGACGCCCGACTACACTCCGTACCTCGCGCAGATCAGCGGCGTCGACGCCGTCGTCCAGGGCTTCGCCGGATCGAACCCGTTGAAGTTCATGAAGCAGTACAAGGATCAGGGGCTCAAGCTCCCCGTCCTGGCCGGCGCGCCGGCCGGCGACGATGCGCTCCTGAAATCCTTCGGCGACGAGGCGATCGGGATGATCTCGGTCAACTTCTACACGAACGACCTCGACACGCCGAGCAACAAGCGGCTCATCGACGGGATGGTGCGCGACTACGGCAACGTTCCGGGCACCTACTCCGCCGGCCTCTACATCGCCGGGATGGTCGCAGAAGCCGCGCTCGAGAAGACCGGCGGCAAGACCGACGACCGGGAGGCGTTCAACCGGGCGCTGCGCGCGGTGTCGCTCACCGACACGCCGCGTGGGCCGTTCCACTTCGACCACTTCGGCAACGTCGTCGGGACCTTCTACCTCCGTCGCTGCGAGAGGAAGGGCGACAAGCTCGTCAACACGACGATCAAGACGTATCCGAGCGTGAGCCAGTTCTGGACGTACGACGAGAAGTGGTTCCTCTCCCAGCCGGTGTACTCGCGCGATTATCCGCCACTGAAATCCTGAGGGGGCCTCGACGGCCCCCTCCTAGCTCCGCATGAACCTGTGGTTCGTGCTGGCGATCAACAGCATCACGCTCGGCGGCCTCCTCTTTCTGCTCTCCGCCGGCTTCTCGCTGATCTTCGGCCTGATGAAGATTCCCAACCTCACCCACGGCTCGTTCTTCATGCTGGGCGCCTACCTGGCCACGAGCCTGCTCGCGCGAGGGTTCGACTTCTGGACGGCGGCCGTCGCCGCGGGGCTGCTCGTCGCGGCGCTCGGCGGGATCGTCGAGCGGTTGATCCTGCGTCGGCTGCCCGGCGCCGAGCTGGCCCAGGTGCTCGTGACCCTGGGCCTGTCCTTCATGATCGCGGATGCCTGCCTCATGGTCTGGACCGGCGACCCCATCCAGGTCGCCACACCCGGCGCGCTCCGCGGCGCGACCTCGGTCGGGTGGCTCGCTTTTCCGACCTATCGCCTCGCCATCGCCGTCATCGCCGTCGTCTTCGCGGCCGGGCTGTGGGCGCTGCTCGACCGCACGCGCCTGGGGGCGATGATCCGCGCGGGCGTGGACGACCCGGAGATGGCGCGCGTCACCGGCATCCGCGTCTCACGGCTCTTCACCATCGTGTTCTGCCTGGGCGCGTGGCTGGCCGGCTTCGCCGGCGTCATCGGCGGGCCGATCCTCTCCGTGTATCCCGGGCTCGATCAGGAAATGCTGCCGCTCGCTCTCGTCGTCGTCATCCTGGGCGGAAGCGGCAGCCTCCTCGGCTCGCTCGTGGGCAGCTTCATCGTCGGCTTCCTCTACAACTTCGGCCAGGCGATGTTCCCCGAGCTCGCCTACGTCGTGCTCTTCTTGCCCATGCTCATCGTCCTGGTCGTGCGCCCCCAGGGCCTCTTCGGACGGCCGGCGCTATGAAGTGGCTCGCGCTCGCCGGCGCGCTGGTGGCGCTCACCGCGGTTCCGCTGTGGGTCGGCTCCATCTACTACGTGAACATCGCCAGCCAGATCTTGATCGCGGCGATCTTCGCCCTCGGCATCAACGTGCTGGTCGGCTACGCCGGGCTGGTCACGCTCGGTCACGCCGGCTTGTTCGGCATCGCGGCCTACGCCGCGGCCCGGATCATGAACAACGGTCACGATCACGTGGCGGTCGCCGCCGGCGCGATCGCGCTCACGCTCGCGGCCGCCGCCGTCTTCGCGGTGCTGGCCCTGCGAGGCACCGGGCTCGGCTTCGTCATGATCACGGTGGCGCTCGGTCAGATCGTGTGGGGCATCGCCTATCGGTGGATCAGCATCACGAACGGCGACAACGGGATTTCGATCAAGGGGCGCCCGAGCCCGCTGGGGCTGTCGCTCGCGTCCCCGGCGGCCTTCTACTGGGCGACGCTCGTCGTCTTCCTCGTCGCCGTCGCCTCGATGGCGCTCTTCGTGGCGTCACCCTTCGGCGCCAGCGTACGCGGCACCCGCGACCAGGCGCGGCGCATGAACGCGCTGGGCTACCACGTGTGGATGATCCGCTTCCTCGCCTTTCTGTTCTCGGCGTTCTGGAGCGGCGTAGCGGGAGTGCTCTATCTCTACTACAACCAGTTCGTGAGCCCGCACGTGGTCGCGCTCACCGCGTCGGCCGAGGCACTCTTGATGGTGATCGCCGGCGGCACGGCCACCTTGCTCGGCCCGATCGCGGGCGCCGCGCTGGTCGTCATCATCAAGAACGTGGTGAGCGCCCACATCGAGCGGTGGAACTTCATGCTGGGCGCCATCTTCGTCGTGATCGTCGTGTTCATGCCGGAAGGCCTGGTGCCGGGGACCATCCGACTCACGCGCTGGATCCGCCGCACGTCGTAGGCGATTCGCCCGCGACGAGGGGGCGGGACTCCGCCCTTTCCACCTGCGATCGTGGGAACGAGAAGCGCGAGCGATTGCGCAACCAGCAGAGCACCGAGAAGGGCCGAGGACAGATAGCCGCGCACACTGAATCGCACGAAACCCTCCCAGGCTTCCCTCAGCAGGCGCATGCACTATAGAGGGCCCGGCCAACGGGGATCAATTGATTGCTCGTTATACGTCTTCGTCCTATCGAGGCTCCGTGCCCGCCGTGGTCTTCAGTCGCGGCGGGGAAGCGCAGACAGGTCGACGGGCTCGACGACATCTCGCACCTCGTAAGGCGCTTCGTTCACGACGGCCGCGCCTCTGGGCCACTTGTTGGGTGGAAGAATCGTCCGCTCGATGGCCTGGCGGATGCGGACGGGTTTCGAGAGCGTCGAGACTGCTTTCCAGCGCCTTCGCGGCTCGTTGCCGAGCACGACGATCCCGGAGTGCTGATTGCGATCGGCATCCACGATCGGGTCGAGATCGTAGACACCGAGCTTTCGCCTCAGCCGCTCGATGTCGTCCTTGTTTCCAGTGAGGAAGTACCAGCCCGGGCCCACGCCGTAGGCCTTCGCGTATGCCTGCAGCACCCTGGGTGTGTCGTGCTCGGGGTCGAGCGTGATCGACAGGAACGTGACGTCCCGCCCGGCCCGTTCGCCGAGCAGCTTCTGCGCCTCGGCCAGATGCACGGTGCTCAGGGGACAGGAGTTCCCGCAGGTGGTGAACATGAAGTTGATCGCGACGACCTTGCCCTTGACGAGGTCGTCGTAGAAACGGACCGCCCGTCCCTCGTGGGTCGTGAGCTTGATGTTGAGCAAATGTTGATCGCGGATCGCGACCTGTCGATCAGTAGGATGCGGAGCGGGTGTCTGGCTCGGTGACGGCGGCGCCGAGGGCAAGGTCGGGCTGGCGGGCGGGCGCTCGGAGCACCCGCCCCCGACCACGCCGAGCAGCAGCACGACGCTCAGGACCGTCAGCCGCAGTCTCACGTCTGGACCTCGAACTGGCTCATCATCCGCATGTCCTCGTGCTCGATGTTGTGGCAGTGGAAGACGTAGCGGAGCCGATCGCCCGCCCTCGGAACTTCCCTGGAGTCCTCGAACTCGATGAGAATCCTCGTCTCCCGGGCGACATCGCCGCCGATGAGCACCGTGTCTTTGCGCCCTTGCTCGAGCACCGGCGGCCTCTTGCCGTCGCGCGACAGGATGAAGAAGTCGCTCAAATGAATGTGCACGGGGTGGACCCAGCCGCCGGGCGATTCGAGAATCCAGATCTCTGGCTCGCCGGCCCTGGGCCGGGCGTCGACGCGGTTCTCGTCGAAGAACTCTCCGTTGATTTGCCACGCTCCATTGGAGCGGTTGAACTCGAACCGGCGCTGGACCCTGACCTGCGGAAGCAGCTGCGCGGGACCTTCGGTCACGGGCAGAAGGATCCTGGGCACCCGGCTCGGATCCCGGACGGCGTTCTTGGCCACGACGAATTTGAGGAGCGGGGTGCCGGGATCCACGAGCTTATCCGGCTTGCGGCCGTCGGTCTGCTGCAGGCGATTGACCAGGAATACCTCGTCGGGGGCGAACGTGAAGTCGATGACCACTTCCACGCGCTCGGCCGGCGCGAGGCGGAAGCTCTGCACCGTCACCGGGCGCTCGAGGAGCAAACTGTCGGTGGCGATAGCGATGAAGGGCTGATTGTTGCTCAGGAAAAGCTGGTAGACGCGAGCGCTCGAGCCGTTCAGGATCCGGAAGCGATACTTGCGGCGCTGCACCTTCAGGAACGGCTGGATCTTGCCGTTCACCAGGAACTTGTCGCCGAGAAAACCGTTGTGGTCGAAATTGTCGTAGACGAGAAAGCCGTTGCGGTCGAACAGCCGGTCCTGGATAACGAGGCCGATGTCGAAATCGCCGCTCGGCAGACCCAGCGCCGGCGGCGGGTCCGTCTCGTTCCCGGTGTCGAGGGTGTTGAAGGAAACGTAGAACCCGGCGAGCCCCCGATAGACGTTCTCGGCCGTGATGTCGATGGCGTGGTCGTGGTACCACATCGTCGAGTGCTCGTTCTGCAGGAGGCCGCCCTCCGCTCGGTTCGGATAGAAATAGTCTCGCGACTCCCTGAAGCAGAACGTGTCCAGCGGGTAGCCGTCGTCCTCGGGGTTCTGGAAGCCCCCATGCCGATGAATGGCGGTGATGGGCTCTCCGATGTCGAGCCGCCCCTCCACCAGATCGTTGACGAACCTGACGAGCTGCGCCCTTCCTCCGCCCGGAGGCGGGAAGCTCCTGCTCCTTGCGACGAACGTCGGACCGGGAACCCTGCCGTCGTAGCCCCACAGGTCGTTCAGCGGCAGGTCGGGATGGAACGAGTGCTGGGTGTTCCTCTCGTGGATCAGGAAGAACTCGGTATTGTCGGGAACGGTGCGCGGTCCATGGACGTGGAACGCCGTGGTTCCGTCC
>Ga0209377_1000698_pt1 | contig 22703 bp, 22 predicted proteins | sample GraSoiAngelo_141_FD_185898 | JGI IMG/M metagenome (GOLD analysis project Ga0209377, IMG submission 185898) | Grasslands soil microbial communities from the Angelo Coastal Reserve, California, USA - 14_0929_12_40cm (SPAdes) (version 2) | ecosystem: Environmental > Terrestrial > Soil > Grasslands ...
AACCAGCAGATGTGTACGACGTAGAGGTCCCGCGAACCCACCGGTTCATCGCGAACGGCATCGTATCCCACAACACCGCCAAGAGTCAGCTGCTTCAGTACGTTTCTAGGATTGCCCCGCGAGGTCTATACACGTCTGGGCGAGGAACAACCGCCGCAGGTCTTACTGCAGCAGTCTTGCGTGAAAAGACTGGTGGCATGATTCTAGAAGCTGGAGCACTCGTACTTGCCGACAAAGGAGTGGCTTGCCTCCACCCCGACAGCCAAGTGGTAATCGAAGGGGTCTCGACTCGCATTAGCGATCTTTTCGATGCCGAGGACGCGAAGGTAGCTGTAACAAAAGCAGGGCATCGCTTGAACATATCGCAGCTGGGACGCAGAACAATCAATCTCGGCTTAGACAATCTGCTGGCGCGTGAAACTACAGCTACTCTCGTAACCATGCGTGACTATGAGGGTCCGTTGATACGTCTCCGCATGAAGTCGGGATTCGAGCTTCGTGTAACACCCGACCACTTGTTGCTCGACGGCCCAAGCTTCAGCTGGCGGATGGCAGGAGAGATTCATCTCGGCGACCGCCTTCTAACCATTCAACGCCTCCCTGAGCGGAATGACAGCGTCCGGATACTGGACATCTTGCCGGAGGATTGGATCGTTCAGCCATCACCGGAAGAACGAGCAGAACTTCGCAAACGAGTCCTCCAACGCTTTCGAAGCCTTGCTGCAGCCTGCCGACACTACGGTCTTCGGCGCGAAGCGTTCACACTAAGGGGTAGAGACGCCATTCCCCTCGACGCCTTCCGACGATTACTCTCCGACTTGGACCTAAACGAGTGGCATGATCATGCGTTTGCGTATGGTCGCCGCAAGAAAACGGAGCGTTTCCGCGTCGCCCACGTTACGCCAGACCTCGCCTATGTTCTAGGTTTCATTTACGGTGACGGCTACGCCGGATCTAACTCGAAGCACTCTATCGTCAGAATCACGCAAAGCGATCTGCATCGCCGACATATGGACCGGCTCCAACAAGCTTCCCAGACGACTTTCAGCACTCCTTGGCATGATAGCCAAAAGCCCGGCAAAAGCCAACACTCCTTCCGAATCCACAATCTCCGACGCGACTCGAATCTGTTGTTTGCATTATACGACTGGACGACGCGCAACGCGCTTCGAAATCTTCTTCGCCTCGATCAAGAGACGCTTGCCGGATTTCTCGCCGGAGCTATGGATGCCGACGGCTGCGTCTCCACAAAGCACTATTGGAAACGAAGCAGGGAATACCGGATGATTGACATAACCTTCTCGCTCTCAAATGATCTAGACGAGAACCGAATGCTACTTCTGGCGCTGCGACGATTCGATGTGTACGCGAGAATCCGCCAACAAAAGGGAGTGAAGATTGTTCAGACCACTGGTCGCGACGACGCAACGAGGCTTGTCCGCGCCCTATCTCCGTACTCAGTTAAGTGCGGAGGGATTCCTGTTCGATCGACAGCCATTTCCTCGGATAACGAGGAGGTCCCTGCGCCCTTGCTCGCACAGGTCTTGAAAGGGATCCGACCCGTTCCTAGTCAGCTTGTTCGAAGCGGGAGCTGGAGCACTTTCTACGAGCTTCGGGCGGGAAAGAGACGACCCTTCAAGTCAGGTGTTCGGCGCCTGCGAGACGCCCTCGACAAATGGATGTCCCCCCAACAAGTGGCCTCCCTCAACGCGCTATCCGGGTCTGACTACGCTATGGACGAGGTCGTCTCGGTCGAGATGGAACATTACAGAGGACCCGTCTATGACCTACGCGTTCCCGAGGGCTCCAGTTTTCTCGCTGACGGAGTATGCGTCCACAATTGTATTGATGAATTGGACAAGATGCGTCCTGACGACAGGGTCGCGATCCATGAGGCCCTAGAACAACAGACGGTTAGCGTGGCCAAGGGAGGAATCGTCGCCACACTGAACGCTAGGGCCGCAGTTCTGGCAGCCGCAAATCCTTCGCTCGGTCGATATGAGCCTCATCGGAATGTGAGTGAGAACATCAACCTTCCGGTCACAATTCTTTCCAGGTTTGACCTGATCTTCATCATCAAGGACCAGCCTGAACCAGATTACGACTTGAGAATGTCGGAACACATCCTCGCCCTTCACAGGAGCAAAGTCAGTCCCGAAGCTGCTCCTTTCGCTCCAGATTTCTTACGAAAATACATCAGCTTCGCTAAGAGAATCACTCCAGTCCTGAGCCCAGAAGCGGTTAACGAGCTGCGCGATTTCTACCTGAAAATGCGTTCAAAAGGGGGCGCAGAGGCGGCAGTCGCAATTACTCCGCGACAACTAGAAGCGCTCGTTAGAATTTCAGAAGCGAGGGCTCGTGCTTTCTTACGCGATGTCGTCACAGTCGAGGATGCAAAGAGTGCGATCCGGATAATGACCGTGTCACTCTCAGATGTAGGGGTTGACGTCAAGACTGGAGCCATGGACATTGACGTGATAATGACGGGTAAGCCCCGTAGCCTCCGCGACTCATTCCAGAGAGTGATTGAGACCGTTGCAGAAATGGAACGGGAGACAGGAACGGTGGAGGAGACAGTTCTGATCGCAGCTCTGGTCGACAAGGAGAAGATGGAGGAACGAGAAGCCCGCCGACTCATCGGACAGTTGATTAAGGAAGGAATCCTATACTCTCCCAAACCTGGGAGATTGAAGAGAACTGCTGGCTAATCTTTCTCTGAATGAGGTCAACGAGTGAGAATTAGAGAGCTTCCGCTAGATCCTCTAGTCATAACTCTGCTGGAGAACGAGGGTCTCGACCAGCTCTATCCACCTCAAGAGGACGCGATAGAGGCTGGAGTTCTGGAAGGGAAGAACCTAGTTCTCGCAAGTCCCACCGCGAGCGGGAAGACGTTGGTCGCCGAGATTTGCATTCTGAAACACGTCCTCGAAAGAAATGGAAAAGCCATCTATCTAGCTCCACTGCGAGCCCTTGCGAGTGAAAAGTTCAAGGAGTTTCAGAGATACTCCTCGATAAAGAAGCCCGGCGGCGAACACTTACGCATCGGGATGTCCACCGGAGACTATGACAGTTCGGACCCGTGGCTCGGAAGATACGACATCATAATCTCGACCAATGAGAAGGCCGACTCTCTCCTACGACACAGAGCCCCCTGGATGAACGAGTTATCTCTAGTTGTCGCTGACGAGATTCATCTCCTGACTGAACATGAACGGGGACCCACCCTCGAAGTGGTTCTCACCCGGCTAACCGAGATCAACCCAGACATCCAAGTTCTAGCCCTAAGCGCCACTGTCAGAAACGCTGACGAAGTCGGTCAATGGTTGCACGCGGGATCCGTCACCACCGACTGGCGCCCCGTTCCCCTTAGGGAGGGCATCTACAATCTCGGCCAGCTACAGTTCAATGATGGTTCCAGTAGAGTAATTCAAGCGGGAACCAAGACCCCGGTCTTGGACATCGCGCTCGACGTACTGAGTAGTGGCGGTCAAGCACTCATATTCACTGAGACCCGCCGTTCCGCAGTGGAAATGGGACGGAAAGCCGCCATCGCGGTCAAGTCTCGTTTGTCCAAGATCGAGGAACGATCACTCAACACCATCGCGGAACGAATACTATCCTCGGGAGAGAAAACACGACTTGGCGAGGCCCTAGCGAGCCAGGTATCTTCGGGAGTAGGATTCCATCACGCCGGTCTTACCGGTGCACACCGGGGCATAGTAGAGTCAGCCTTTCGAGATCGGAGAATAAAGGTGCTCGCCGCTACGCCGACTCTCTGCCTACCCGCGGGTGAGGAGATTTTCGGGAATCCTGGACCCATTGCGATAGAGAAACTTTCCAGTCTCGATAGAGTTCTGACTCACGGGAGCGTCTTCGAAAATGTTGTGGCACCAACATCCAGACACTATCACGGGCCGCTTGTGAAGGTGACGCCTTGGTTTCAGCTTCCAATGAGGATGACTCCCGAGCACAGAGTGCTCAGAGTGACCCGCAAGAGAGAATCCTTGCACAACCTTACGACGAATCGTCATTGGTGGACATATTCGGAACCAGAGTGGATGGAGGCAAGGAATCTGAAGCTAGGCGATCTGGTGGTGTTTCCGAGGATCAAGGAAGAGGTTGATCTTCGGCACATCGCTCTTCCAAAGCAGGGTGCCTTGTCGAACCAGGTTGGGGTCGTTGGAGAGCATTGGTCGAGGCTGAAAGTGGACCGTCTGGATCTGACTCGTCAGACCCTCGAAGTCTTGGGTCTCTACATTGCTGAAGGGTACACCGGACGAAACGGGCAAGTGACGTTTGCGCTGAACACAAAGGAGACTGATCTTACTGCACTGATAACTGGATGGTTTAATGGAATCGGTTTACGGTCCCGAGTAATCGACAGTGATAGACACAGGCGGGTTGTGAGGGCTTGCTCCAAGCAGCTTGCGGAGTTGCTTCGTGACCTGTGTGGTCACGAGGCGGCTGAAAAGATCATTCCACACCAGCTAGTATCGGCTCCGAACAAGCAGCTCGGTCATCTTGTGAGAGGAATGTGGCGCGGAGATGGCGACATAACAGAAGCGAGGGCAAGAACTGCGAGATACTCGACTACTTCTAGGCGACTTGCAAAACAGCTGTTTGCTGTACTTGTCAAGCTAGGCTACATGCCGACGATCAAGATGACTAGACGGGCTGGGAATACCTCGGGAAGAGGTCTCCTGATTACTCACAGGCACGACCTCTACACTGTTTCAGTTTCTGGGAAACAACTGACCAAGTTTCTTCGGGAGGTTTTGCTAACAAAGCCTGAAGGATTTGAGGGGAATCGTGAATCTAACAGAGGCTATCTGGATTCAAACTACTACTACATGCCGATAAGAAGAATCGAACTGGAACCCTATCGTGGGACGGTTCACAACCTGGAAGTCGAAGGACACAGTAGCTACGTGGGATCTTTCGTGGTGCATAATTCCGCGGGAGTGAACCTTCCAGCTAGAACAGTTATCATCAGTAGCTACGAGCGTTTCGAGTCTGGACACGGACGCTACCCCATCAGCGTTCTCGAGTACAAACAATTTTGTCTGCCCCACAACACGAACGTCACTTTGCACGACGGCTCTTTGGTTCCGATTGGAAATTTGGTCAAGCATCATACTAAGGCCATAGTCCTATCCGTCTCAAATCCTCATGGCGTGGTCGAGCAGCCGGTTACTGAACGCTTTGAACGGAGCGCAGATGAGCTTGTCGAAATATCGACAAACGTCGGCAGAGAACTTGCAATTACCCCGGAACATCCCATCCTGAAGATGGGAACTGACGGCCGTCCCGAATGGACCCCAGCTGCACAGGTCAAGCCTGGTGACCGGGTCGCCTACGCGCGCGACATCGTGCCGCCAGATGGCGAAATCCACTGGTTAGATTTCTTGCCGCCTAGCACGACATACGTTGTGCAGCCAATTAGTTTCCTCAATAGGAAATCTGTTCCAGTGGGGTACAGAGATCTAACTCAGAAACTCGGCATCAAACTAAAGACCTTCAAGGGATACATGGGGCATCGGAGAAATCCACCTCTTCAATTTGTGCTCTCACTAGCCGAGTTTCTTGGAATTGAAAGGAAGAATGTTGCCTCAGAAATCCGCTCTGTAAAGTCGAAATGGGGCAAACCCGTTCAGCTGCCTCCAGTGTTGGATGAGGATTTCATGTGGCTCGCAGGAATCATCGCTTCAGATGGGCAACTAAAGAAATCCAAGAGTAACCGAAGAGGAACGTACTATCAAATTAGGATGTTCAACAAAAACGAGCGAATCATAGAAAAGACTCTTTCCATTCTGAGGAAAATGGGCCTTACCCCAAGCGTAACCACGAGAGGCGGCGGCAACAAAACGGTACAGGTAGGATCCAACCTCCTCGGACCCTTGATCTCACAATTCGGGATTCCCTTCAGAGACAAATCTCTGAGAGTGTTCGTTCCCGATTTCATGCTACGCTTTCCCAGGTCCTTGATCGGCGCTTTCCTTGCGGGAGTTTTTGATGGGGACGGCTCGTATTCAGAGACGAAATATCCACGGGGAATCAATACTAAGGTCAGGGCGATCGTCTTCGCCACCGGTAGTGAAAACTTTGCATGGGGAATACACGAACTATTACTTCGAATAGGCATCGTGAGCACCGTTGCCAGAGATGCACGGGCGCTCACGGTCACACTAAACGGCAGACTAACAACTTTCCCCAATCCAGTGTACAGGATCATAATCCGGAGTATTGCCGACATCCAGAGATTCCGAAGTTGGGCAAGATCTGTCAAACAGATCCCGAAGATCGAATATAGCACATATCACAACGTCAATAATCACAGAGACGCAGAAGCTAAACGTCCATACGCATGGGTGAGAGTGACCCGCAACGTCAGAAAGAAACTCTCGAGTCCCATCAAAGTCTACAATCTATCAGTCAGGGACACAGAGACCTACCTCGCCTCGAACTTCGTTGTTCATAATTGTGGACGTGCCGGTCGTCCGAAATACGACAAGTATGGAGAGTCGGTCTTGATTGCTAGAAACCAGGACGAGGCTGACTGGCTCATGGAGAACTACGTCATTGCCCAGCCCGAGAAGCTATGGTCAAAACTCGCCGTTGAGAAAATCCTTAGACCCCATGTTCTCTCGACCGTCGCGGCAGGCTACGCGAAGACCGAGGAGGGCCTCTACGAGTTCTTCGGACGAACCTTCTACGCCCATCAATATGGTCCGCGAATGATCAAGGGAAAGATCGGCGAGGTGCTCAAGTTCCTCGCGAAAGAAGAGATGGTTGTCATGGAGGGCCGAGATCTCGAAGCCTCGAAATTCGGCAAGCGAGTGTCCGAACTCTACATCGATCCCATGTCCGCAGTCATAATCCGGGACGGGCTCTACAACCGAGCCAAGAAGATGACCGACTTCAGCCTTCTGCACCTGATATCAAGAACGCCTGACTTGGCTCCGCGACCTCGACCGAGAGGATCCGAACTGGACAAGCTCGGAGTAATGGCGGAGAGCCAGAGCAACGAGATCATGGGCTACGTGCCCAACCAGTTCGAAGACCCAATAGCCTACGACGAGTTCCTCTCAGAACTCAAAGCCAGCCTAGTTCTTTCGGATTGGATAAGCGAATTTACGGAAGACCAGATTCTAGAAACAAGAAAGGTTGAGCCCGGTGATCTCCTGAGACTCGTCCAGGGAACGGAATGGCTACTCTTCGCCGCTCAAGAGCTGGCCCGACTCTTCGGCCACAAAGATCTCCTAGCCCATATGGAAATGCTCCGAGTCCGTGTTTCCAAAGGAGTCAAGCCAGAGCTAGTCAAACTGGTTGGGCTGGAAGGCGTCGGCAGGGTGCGTGCGCGAATGATGTACGGCGCAGGTCTGAAGAGCATTGACGACATTAAAGAGAGGAGCCTAACAGAGCTGACAAGCATTCCTACAATTGGACCTTCTTTGGCCAAGAGAATCAAAGAACAGGCAGGCGGTCTCATCAAGGCGGAAGAATGGGAGAAGGCAAAATCAACCAAGCCAGCTGAGGTTGAACAGCAGATAATGCTGACAGAATACGAAGACACAGAATAATAAAAGTCAAGGGCTGGATACCGGGATTGCACATATTCTTGTTACAACATGCCTAACATGTTAGAATCCCTGTTGGCACAGGGTGCTGAGGCCGACTCTTGCGTTCGGACATGATAGAGATTTTCCAGGGGACATTAGTCCAATGTTTCAGCCAGACCCTTGAGAGTCTATTCGGGAGACCTGTCAAAGACCAACTGATGAGGGTTCTTGCCGACCACAAGATTCCAAGGTCAGAAATCGGGACTAGGTTTGACGATGTTGCTAAGGTTCTGACCGACGTTTTCGGAAGCAGTTCTCGACTGTTGATTTACAAGACGGTCGTGGAGTTGTATGATGAGTATTCTGTTAGGGCTAACTTCGGATTTTATGATTCGCTGAGAGACCAGATATTGTATCTTAGGGAGAGAGTGCTTGCGGACATCATTAAGCCTAGACATTCACCGAGCATCGATGACTCCATCTACATTACACCGCGCAGACCCATCGACTAGTCTCTTTCGAAGGGAACGCGTTTTCGCGCTTACGTGTCCCAGTTCAAGAGCAGTGCTAGTAACGAGAAGGTTATGCAGATTGGGTCTTCGGTCTAGTATAGTGAGAATGGTCTGCGAAAGCAGGGAAGAGAAATGCGACAATCTCCAGGGTTTGCCAACGTGTTCGAGGCGTCGGTGGCCGAAGGGCTCGCTAATACTCTCGGGGCGATTGTGATGCAGACATTGAAGAGTGTACTCAGTTACTCCTTTGAGACGTATGCTGAAAAGCCCTCAGAGCTTCACCGTGAACTCTCAAGGGTTTTCGGGTCTGGCGCGACGACTCTGGAACGAATGATTACGAACGAACTCTTCCGTAGGTTAGACTTGCAATACTCAAACGAGCTTGACTTCGAGGCGAGCGTCAACCTCGCCAGACGAGACATGGTCATCAGCGAGCGAGGAAACAATTGAGATGAGCGTTCCCAGTCGACTATTCCAGTCGATGTTATCGTCCGAGATCAAGGGCGACCTGCTCGTTCTCTTTCACAAGAACCCAGGGCTGATCGATAGCCTCGACGGCGTAGCCCGAAGAATTGGTCGAGTCGGTACGGCAATCCAGGCCGACGTCCAAGACATGCTAAGTGTCCATATTTTGGGCAGCAGACAGGTCGGAGGTCGGGAGATAATCTTCCTCGATCGTTCCGGGGACAAGGCCGCTCAAGAATCCATCTTGGACTATCTGAAGAATCTCAAAGGAAAGAGGGAGTAGGTCAGAATGACGCGGCAGAAAACGGGAATCGTTGAACTCGATGCAATGCTGCATGGCGGCTTCCTAGAACGAGATGCAGTTATGGTGGCTGGGAGTGCGGGAACCGGCAAGACCACGCTTTCGCTTCAACATCTGGTAAACGGGATCACGAAGTTCGGAGAACCCGGAATATACCTGACATTCGAACAGCTGCCAGACCAGATCTATCGTGATGCAGAGAATTTCGGTTGGGACCTCAAGAAGCTAGAGGAACAGGACAAGTTCAGGCTAGTCTGCACAAGCCCCGACCTACTGCTAGAACCCGACGGGGCCGGGCAGCTGCTGGATTCTACCATCAAGGACATACAGCCACGACGTATGGTTATTGACTCGCTGAATCATTTGGAAATGTATCTTCCCCGAGGGGGAGATATGAGGAAGGAAGCCTACAGGGTACTCAACTACGTCAAGACGAAGGGCATCAGCCCTCTGGCTATCTGGGAGACACAACAGACGGCTGGGCAAGCCTTCAATGTTACCGAAGTAGGGATGAGCTTCCTAGTCGACTGTATCCTACTCATGAAATTTGTCGAGATAGACTCGGCGATGAAGAAGGCCTTGGTGATAATGAAAATGAGGGGCAGCGACCATGACAAAGAGCTCAAAGAATACGCGATAACACCTCAAGGCTTCAAGATCCAAGGAAGCTTCTCAGACTATGAGGGGGTTATGTCCGGATCGCCTCACAAGGTGGCCTCGGAACGATTCGTGGATATGTTCCAGAAGGCATCTGAGAAGCATAAAGGCGGCTTGTCCCACTGAGCCTCACTTAGGCTCGTTACCGTTAGTCCTCGATTCTGAGAACACCTTGATTATTGTCTAGGTTTCAGAATGTAGAAGCAATGAAGCAGGTTCATGACTCTTCTTTACCAGCAAGAAACGAGTCTAAAGATGCTAAGCTGAACCAAGCTTCCGTTACGTTCGTCGACCTGTTTCGACGTATCGCCGCTGATAGTCATAAGGAGAAGCTAATCCATGACTGATGCTACATTACTAACCGGAATGTGGATCTTCGCAGTTCTACAGCTTATCCTCGAAGCGGGCATTGTGCTGTACGCGTATCGACTGACTCGACTAACCGGCTCATTCAGAGCTTGGACAATGATCATACTCGCATTCATACTGACGACTGCCTCCAGCCTCTTTGGGATCGTCCTATTGCTCATCAACCCTGACCTCATAGCTGGGCTTGTACAATCAATCAGCCTACCAACATTGATCGTTAGCTATGCCGTATCAATCGCGACTTCTCTGCTGTTCTTCTTCGGTGTCTTCGACCTGGTACGAAGATTCAAACTAGCAGCCAAGAAACCTCCAGGCGCAGGCTCATCCACATTCTGATCAGCCTTCGAGGAAGCGCTGAGAAACTCAGAAATTGGTATTTTGATACCTCGCTTCAAGGTTTCCTAGATTTATAATACGACGACCTCAGGGTGGCTCCTAACCAGAGTCGTTTCTTAGATGGGAAAGATCAAAGTCGCACTCGCCGGGGTTGGAAACTGCGCCAGCGCACTCATCCAGGGCATACAATACTACCGGAAGGACCCTCCTACCGAGAACGGTCTCACAACCGGTCTCATGCATCCTAGTTTCGGACCCTACAAGGTCGAGGACATTACCTTCGTCGCCGCTTTCGAGGTCAACAAGAAGAAGATTGGAGGGGACTTGAGCAAGGCCATCTTCACAGAACCGAACAGTGCTCCGAGGATCAGTGATGTCCCGGACATGGGTGTCACGGTCAAGGCGGGTCCGATACTCGATGGTGTGGCGCCACACATGAAAGAGGCCTTTCACGTCTACAGCAAATCTAGAACCAAGCCCGTGGACGTGGCCGCAGAGCTCAAAGACTCGGGTGCTGAAATCCTTGTCAACTATCTTCCTGTCGGCAGCGAAAAGGGAGCAAGACTCTACGCACAAGCAGCAGTAGATGCAGGATGCGGGTTCGTCAACTGCATACCCGAATTCATCGCCTCAACCGACAGTTGGGCGAAAAAGTTCGAGGAACACAAGTTGCCTATCGCGGGCGACGACGTCAAGAGCCAGGTCGGCGCGACAATCGTTCATCGATCACTCGTAGATCTCTGCCTGAAGCGCGGTGTCAGAGTTGATGAGAGTTACCAGCTAAACCTTGGGGGCGACACTGACTTTCTGAATATGACTGTCGAGGAGCGGCTGCATTCCAAGAGGATCAGCAAGACTACCGCAGTCGCCAGCTTGATCCCATACTCAGTCCCAACGCGGATAGGACCCTCTGATTATGTTCCTCACCTAAAGAACAAGAAAATCTGCTACATCTACCTGAAGGGCCGAGGATGGGGAAACATTCCCTTACAGATCGACTTGAAACTTGCAGTCGAAGACTCTCCCAACAGCGGCGGCGTCGTAGCCGACGTCATTCGGGCAGTAAAGATTGGGCTTGACAGAGGAATCGGCGGACCCCTAACCAGCATTTCCTCATACAGTTTCAAGTATCCGCCGGTAAAGATTCCTGATGGTCAAGCTTCGCAGTGGGTTGAAGAATACATTCAGGGAAAGAGAGAACGCTAAGCTGCCGCGTGTCTAGCCTTTCTAGCGGAAGCTGTTGGAGCGGCTTCCATCCAGTCCACCTTCAAAGGTCCTCGTGACTTCCACTCCTCATAGTGCTCCATAATTCCTGTAAACAGTAACGGAAGCCCTATCGTCGCGTCCAAGTGGACAGTGCACTGCTCAGCATTCGGGTCAAGCTTTCCCCACGACTGACTCTCAGGAAGCTCGCAGCCAGACAATCCCCCAAACTTCGGATCATCTGTCGTGACTTGCATAGCGTAGCTGTGCGGGGGAACAGCCCATCCAGAAATCTCTGCCATCGGCACGACTTGTTGAATGTAGTTCTTGGGAGTGCCACCACCGATGAATATCACACCTGACTTCGGGAACTGCCTCTTAAGATCCATGATCTCAATATTGTCCATCAACGCGTCATAAACGGCGGCTGGAGCGTTCTTCTTCATCTTCTCATTACGATAGACGGTCAACGCCATACCGATCGAGCTGTCAGCCAGCGCAGGACAGAAGATCGGGAGTCTCTCCTTGGCAGCGGTTGCGAGGATACCGTAATCGTCTCTTATTCGTTCACCCATCATCTGGAATAATTCCCTGCTCGAGTAAGACCCAGGCTGAAGGCCATCCGCAAAATGCTCCACGAACTCATCCGCCTTAGTAAACGTCACATCGTCAGCATAGGTATCGTAGACCCGGTCAATCCGCATCTTTCGTAAAGTCGGATCGTCAATGTGGCCGTGAGCCATATAGTGACGACCACCCAGTGACTCATACAAATCGTGACTCAGGTTTGCGCCAGTTGACACCAGCACGTCTATCGCATGAAAAGCTATCAAGTCTCGAATAATTCTCCTCATTCCGCCAGCTATCATCGCTCCTGAGAGTCCGAAGAAGATCATCGGTCTCTCGGGGTCATTCAACATCTTGAGCCAAATCTTGTAACAACGGCCCAGCTGCCGGCTCTGGAAGGAAGTGGCGTTGAATGCTTCCAACGCTTCGCTAACACTTCGGACCTTCGCAACATCATAATGCTGCACGGGATGTTTGAAAGCGTCGCCTCTAGGCGAAAAGCGAATACTAGAGGTTGTTTGCGGAGAATATTCTTTCGAGTGAGAACTGGAATTTCTGTTTGGTCTCATCTTGTAGTACTTGGATCCGAAAGGTTGTTTCTATTTCTATTAAAAACTACCCTTCCAACTAGTTTCTGCTTCTGCATTGCAACAAGAGTCTCTCGTCGAGAGATTCAACCCTCTAGTAGTCCGAGTTCGCTCATCAATTTCTTGTAATGTGAATTGATAATTTCCCAGATCTTGTCCCTGATGACTCCAGTCGCTGTTTCGCGTTCGAACGTTAACTCTAGGGCTTGATCTGGAAGCTTGAAGCCTGAAATCCTTACCTCAGGTAAGTTCGCCTTCGATAGATCCTCATTTATCGAATGCTCTAGATCTTTCAGGCGTGGTGGAGTCTGCAAGCTTGGCTACAGCCGAAGAAACTCTTCGGGACTTGGATATCTTTCGATTGTTACTGAGAGATGTTGCCCTTAGGATTGGCTTGACGCTTACTCATGAGATGTCGTCCCTGACTCTATCTCTCGCTTCAAGTCCAGGAATGCTCTATTGACCTCGTCAACGGATGCTTCATCCTCAAGGGTCGTCACATCACCGATGGGCTTCCCAGTTACCACAGCGTGTACAACCCGACGCATTATCTTGGCGCTGCGAGTCTTGGGAAGCTTCGAGACGAAGAATATCTGTTTCAGGGACGCAATGGGTCCCACCTTCTCCCTCACCCAATCACTAAGCTCGCGGTTAAGTTGCCCACTCGGTGCTTGACCAGTCCTCAATATCACGAACGCCACAGGCACCTCGCCCTTCAGCTCATCCGGCACGGCAACGACCGCAGACTCTGCTACGGCTGGATGTTGTACCAGCACGGACTCCAGCTCGTAGGTGCCCAATCTGTGACCGGCCACTTTGATCACCTCGTCGGCTCTTCCTAAGATCCAGAAGTAACTGTCATCATCCCTCACTGCATAGTCCCCCGGATAGAAGTTGCCGGGAAACTTGTTCCAGTACACCTCCCTGTATCGATCAGGGTCCTTGTGAATCGTCAGAGGCATTCCTGGCCAGGGTTTCCTAATCACAAGGTATCCTCTCTCCAGCGATTTCTGTTCCTTACCGTCATCGTCGACGACCTCAGCGTCGATTCCGAGAATAGCCAGTCCGTTCGTCCCGGGTTTCATAGGCACCATGTACAGTCCGGGAGTGTGGCTGACGAGAATGCCGCCTGTCTCTGTCATCCACCAAGTGCTGCCAAATGGGATCTTGTCTCCGCCAACGTGTCGCAGCATCCATCGGAATGCTTCTGGATTGATTGGCTCGCCGACAGAGTGCATGAGTCGAACTGAACTAGTGTCGTGTTTGTTGACCCATTCTTCGCCGTTCTTCATGAAGCTACGGATTGCGGTTGGCGAGGTGTAGAGAATGTTCACTCCGTGTCTCTCGAGGATCGAGACCCATCTATCGGGTTCGGGATATTCCAATGCCCCCTCGTACATGAGCCCAGTCATTCCTTCCATCAGTGGGCCGAAGACGATGTAGGAGTGGCCTGTCACCCAGCCGATGTCGGCTGTACACCAGTAGACATCGTCGTCCCTCGCATCGAAGACCCATCTCATGGTCGCATGTAGCAGAGTCAGGTATCCACCACTATCGTGGACTTGGCCTTTGGGCCGGCCGGTTGTCCCGGAAGTGTGGAGTATGTAGAGGGGGTCTTCGGATTTGACCGGCTCAGGCTCAACGTACACTGTCTCGGGCGTTTCTCGAAGAATATCATCGAGGAACGCGTCTCGATCTTTGTCCATCGACACCTCGTTTCCCGTGTGTCTGACGACAATGATCTTCCTAACACAGGCAGCTTTCTCCGAGGCCCTGTCTGCGACCTCCTTGAGCTTGACTAGGTTGCCCCTCCTTCGGCCCCCGTCAGCAGTGACTAGTAGCTTGGCATCCGCGTCGACGAGCCTGTCTGCGAGTGAGTCAGCACTGAAGCCGGAAAAAATCACGGTAAAACACGCCCCGAGCCTCGCGGCCGCGAGCATGAAAATTGGAAACTCGGGAATCATGGGAAGATAAAATCCTACCGTATCTCCCCTTCTGATCCCATACTTCTCCCGAAGGACGTAGGCGATGCGATTTACGTGACGATAGACATCTTGATAGGTCAACTTACGAATCTGTGTCGGCGCTCCGTTCTCGGTCGGCTCCCCCTCCCAGATGATCGCTACCTTGTTCTTTCTCCATGTCTGGACGTGTCTGTCTAGACAGAGATACGACGCGTTGAGTTGTCCGCCCGGGAACCACTTGTAGAATGGTGGATTAGAGTCGTCGAGTATCAAATCCCATCGCTTGAACCAGTCGAGTTCAGAGGCCATGCCCGCCCAGAACTCCTTGTAATTAGCAACGGTGTTCCCGTGGATCTTCTGGTACGATTCTAGCGGTATGAGTCTCCGCTTGTCCTCTGGGATGATCTTCTCGTCGAAGGGGAGGGCCCAGTTTACGGACATGCGTCGATGGAAGATTGTTTGATTCTAATAGACGTTCTCGAAGAATGAAAAGGTGTGTGGATTTGACGAGGGAACGGAAACGGTCTGTCTAGGGTGATTCGCGCCTTCGTTTCCAGAGCCGGGACGAGTCCTCAGCTAGGTTTTCGTGTCGGTGCTCCCATGCTTTGTGTTCTGGCATGTGCTTCTCGCAGAATGTCTTGTGGCAGTATTCACATTCCATATTGAGGGGGGACTCTGTTCCGCATTCGGCGCACTTGATCACTACCTCACTAGCTCCTGAGCCCAGGATGGCGCCAGTGCCGTTTAAGCGTGTTCTTGGACTTGCTGCGGCATCTGTCCGCTGTCCCATTCCAGTATTAACTGCCTGAGTCTCTTCGCTCGGGGATTATCGAGGTTCAGCTTGAACATTCGGACTCTTCCGTAGTCGTGTTCTTCCACGATCGCAGCGTTGGATAGATCTTCGAGATGGCGTTGGGTCGAGCTGTAGCTCTGGTCGGTCTGCTTGGCGATCTCTGTAAGATGAAGTTCTCCCACGTGGGATAGGACGGTCAGTATTTTGATTCGTCCTGTGCTGGAGAGGACTCTTGCGAGTGAGTGTTTCTCGGGCAAGGAGTTAGGGCCGGCGTACTAGGCTCGATTCTAGCCATCGGCGTATGGCGGAGGCGGGGGCTGTGGGGAGTCCTAGGAGTGTTGTTTTTCCTCTGAAGCCTGCGGTGGAGGGCTGGGTGGAGACTATGCCTGTGGCGCCGAGGTTCTGGACATACTTCCAGACTTGGGTGTGGGCCCGGTAGGGTTCCTTGTATTCTTCACAGGCCATCTTGTAGGCTATCTCCGTCTCGCCCATAGACGCATACGTCTCCTGAGTCCGCTCTAGGGTCCTGGCAAGACCTAGGAGTAGTAGCTTCTCGTGTAGGTTCAAGTGCTGGGCGTAGTCTGTTCTCATGACTGGGTAGACGCTCTGGGCCGCGGCCCGGACGTGTTCCGCCGTCACCTCTCGCGATGTTTCAGTGTCTGCGTATTTTCCGGCTCGCCAGACGAGTTCGATCGCGTATCTTGCATCACCCGCGGGTGCTGCCATGTCAGCGACGAATTCCACGACCTCTTCGGATATTGTTCCCTCTTTGAAGGATAGTTCTACTCGTTCTCTGAGGATTGATTCTAGCTGGCTGATCGTGTAGCGATCTAGTCGTATCACGTTTCGTTGGAGAGTGCTCAGGGTACTCCTATCTAGATCGTCCAGGTTTCGTAGTTCTCGTATGATGACGATTAGTGATAGTCTGACCGGTCGGCCGGGACGCTCCTCCTGTATTCTTGTGAGGTTGTAGAGGCTGGTTGATCCTTCAGCCTTGATCAGTACGTCCGCTTCGTCTAGTGTGAGTATGATGTGTAGGTTCTTGCTCTCTAGCTGGTCTAGGAGTATGTGTAGTAGTTCTTCGCTGGAGAATCCTCGCTGGGGGAATTGGGGTGTGAAGTTCTGCAGGACCCGTTTGAGGATCATGAAGAGGCTGCCGCGGAATTCCCGGCAGTTGATGTGAATATACTGGAGATTCAGCTTCAGCGTCTTCGCTGTCCGCATGATGTCTGTTCCGAAGCGTTGTGTGAGGACAGTCTTCCCCGTTCCGATGTCGCCGGTTACCAGGATCTTCGGGCTGGTGGTTCCGGGCCGGTCTATGACGGACCGGAATAGTTCTGCTAGGAATCTCAGCTGTGTCTCCCGGTGGGGGAGGCGGGAGGGTAGCCATTCGAGGCTTAGTGGTTCTTCGTTTTTGAATATGGTGGGTCTGGAGAGTGCTTCTCGGACGATCTCGCCAGGCTGTATGAGGGTGTTCTTCTGGGTCAACATCGATTACTTCTGGTGAGTAAGCTCTCAAACTATACTGTTGAACGTATAAAATGAGCAGAGAGCGGCGAAAGTAATCTTCTGCAGGGGAGGAAGAGAGTGAAACAGAAAGCCGGTCGGGCGAGCTATTCTACTTTTCAGAGTAGAAAAGATAGCATATCCGGTCCAAGAGATCGTTCAGAACAAGCCCAAATCGGAAATCGGGGCAGGCGAATTTTGATCTCCGGGATCTTCACGCTGGATCACCTGGATAATTCCCACATGGGAGATGGTCCGATCAGCCTATTCCAAGCCGTAAATCGCGAGACTCGTCTATATCCGTTTCATCTGGCGAGAGCTTTCTGCGAAAAAGGGGGCCAGCAATATTATTCCTGTGACACAGAAGAGGCGTTTGGGAGAAACCTTGCCGTGCGAGAGTCCTAGCCGAAGTATTTGCGGACCATCTTCACACCGATATCGCTGGCCGCCCATTTCTCGCCGTTGAACTTGACCGCTCCCAACCTCTCAAGGTTCGCCAAGTGCTCCCCGAGTTTCTCCGCCGGGAACCCTTTCTCCTTATGACCGGGATAGATGTCCCCGAGACCTTTCGAGATCTCGCGCGCTGTCTTCGGAGACTCACAGATCCGGACAATCTGAATATTCGTCTCGGTCGTAGTCAGTATCCGGAAGATCTCCTCCTCCGACAACCGCGGCTTGGTCAAGCTGAAACTCACGGCGCCAGCCGTCTGCGAAGGACCAACCTTCGGCCCGTGCCTCCGATGGCGCATGAACGAGTAACTCACGGCCCCCCAAGTAGCCAACAGCAACGTCCAGACGAACCCGGCATTCGCCAGGAGGCCAGTGATCTCGTCGAACTGGAGAGCAACAGTAGTCATCATTTCTACCTCACCCGATGCAACGCAGCCATCTCAATCCCCGCGGAACCCACACGGTATGCGTACACTTTCATGTCGGTGAACGCTCCAGGCATCTTCAACACCCTCATCTTCCGAGCATAATCCTCGCTTCCAAAAGGCTCAGTCGACAAGTCAACTACTCCATCACTGAGATGCTTCACAGTATTCTCAACATGCTCATTATGAACACCCTTATTGGCCAGCAGAAGATACAATCCCGACGTCTCACGCACGTGAGTCTGCAACGCCTTCAGCGTCTGCTCAACAGCGGGAAACGGCGCGGAACGAATAACGTCACTCAAACTATCCACCACGAGCGTACAGGCTCCTAGTGGAGCAACGACCTGCGGAAACTCCTTCGCCAGAAGATTCGCCGGTCCAATATCCCAGTTAACCATCCCAGACGCTTTCTCCTTCTTCATCCCAAAACTGTCAATGAACCACATCTTCCGCGAGTCGAAATATCTCTCAAGGCCCCAGCCATACAGATTCATCTCCGATACAATATCCTCCCAGGATCGGCCAGTCGTGAAATAGACCGCGGGCCTACCATCAAGCAACCCTCGATACATGATCTGCTGAACGCAAGTAGTCATTCCCGTATCTGCCTCGCCTAAGAAGAGGATGATGCTACCCGAGGGAAGTCCCCCCATGGACTCGTCGAACGCCGATATTCCGCTCGAAAGATTCTGCAAATCTTACACGTGTCCTTGTCTCTGTTGTCCCCGGTCTTGTGCGAGGCCCTGCTGGTCGATGGCGTGGGCTTGCCCTTGAACCCCTTGTTCCACTACCCCCGACCCGTCGGATACTGGAACCGTCCCCGTAACGATCTCTTCTAAGCCCGAGTCAGCGGCTTCGGCGCTTTCTCCGTTGAGTATGGAGGCGCCTACCACCGTGACTAGCGCTCCTTACACCGATCGGTCCCTTGATGTTCACACCCTCGGTTCCGATCGTGAAGGCGAAGTCGTTTAGACTATGGCTGGTTCCACGCATCTTCCGGACGAAGAGCTTCCGAAGTGGCGAGCTCTGCTTGACGAGCGAGAGCACCATGACACCGGTGGCTAGGAACTCCTCAATGCCGTAGCGGCTGATGAGCCCTGAACCCTCGACAATCTCCGTTGTCATCAACGTAGTGCAGCCTACATCCTTCAGCAACAGCCCCACCTCGAGGAATATCTCCCGGAGAGTGTTGAGGTCCGTGACCCTGAATCCGAAGCCCGGCAGCGAATCAACAACCAGCCTCGTCGCTCCCAACTGTTCCACCAATATCTTGACTTCGGAGAGCTTCGACCGCAAGTTGTACAGTATCGATTGCAGTGATTCCTGTTCAGCCATCTCTGACTCGACCCGCTGGTAGACCGCGTCAACCATACCGATCTTTTTCTCAGCTTCGAGTTTCTTGAAGTCCCAGCCGAAGCGCAACATGTTTGCTCGGAACTCCGTCGGAGGCTCCTCCGTCGAGACGTAAACACCGGGCTCACCATATCGTGTCGCGCCTTTGTAGAGATACTGCCCACAACAGATGGTCTTCCCACAGCCGGCACCACCAGCCAATAGCACTCGTGCGCCTTTGGGAAATCCGCCTTCTAGAACGTGGTCCAGACCCGGGATACCAGTGTGGACCCTCTCAATTGCCTCTTCCATAATGTCCCAACGTATCGGTCGGAAAATCCACGATAAGCCTAGAGTAACCTGAGACAGGACGCTGCAGTAACATTGAACGACGTAAGGATTCGCAGTTTAATCACTTCAGCAAATTCTCTAATGATGATTCTTCATCGGGCCAATTTTTTCATCTCGGACCGAGGAACCTTTTTAGGGCAAGATACGCCGGAGTCGGTCCCTTCCGTGAGTAAAATGCCAGAACGGGGATACTCGGTCACTGGGCTGGATCCAGACCGCACTGTAAAGTGCGCAGGCCGAGAACTTCGAATATCCCCCAAGGCATCGGTCGAACTCTGCCGGACAATCCGTGGAATGAAACTCCCAGAAGCCAAGAAACTGCTAGAACGAGTAATCGAGAAGAAGGTGGCGGTAGCGTATCGTCACTATCACAAAGAAGTTCCACATCGTCGAAATCTTACCGAACCCTTCTACGCGGGAAGATATCCGCAAAAGGCGGCTGGAAGACTACTCCGGCTCTTGGAAGAGCTTGAGGCGAACGCGGAATACCGCAATCTCGACACGGAGCGGCTCAAGATAATACACGCCGCTGCCCAGAGAGCGAACAAGATCCCGAAACGCAACCCCCGAGCATTTGGACGCTCCGACCTTCTCCAAGGAACAACCACCCATATCGAACTCGTCGGTTTCGAGGCCGAATAATTGTCAGTTACCAAATATTTCATCAAAGACGTCTCTCGACGTCTCGAGATCGACGAGCTGCTCCAGAGAGATTTGAAACGAGCCGGCTACAGCCGAGTCGAACTCACCAAAAGCCCAGTCGGAACTAGAGTCGTAATCTATGCGGCGAAGCCTGGAATGGTCATCGGTCGAAGAGGCCAGAGCATCAAGGATCTAACAAAACTTCTCGAAACGAAATTTGGCATCGAGAATCCTCAGTTATCCGTAGCAACCATCGAGATACCTGAACAAGACCCGAAAGTCGTCGCGTCCCAAGTCGCACAAGCATTGCAGAGAGGAGTGCATTTCCGAAGAGCAGCCTACTGGGCTATCCAGAGAGTCATGGAATCGCAAGCCCTGGGCGTCGAGATCATAATTCGCGGAAAACTTACAACCGAGAGATCAAGATTCGAAAAATTCCGGGCCGGGTATCTCCCGAGAGTCGGAGACCCAGTTCTGAAAAGTGTGAAAGTGGCAGTGGCAGATGTTCAACTGAAACAGGGCCTGTTTGGCATCAAGGTCAGAATCCTGCCTCCCACTGTGGATTTCATAGACAAGCCCACAATGAAGACTCCACCGCCCAGTGTCACGCCGGCCACTACGGTGCAAGCGCCTATCGTGGAAACCCCAGAGGTAGAAACTGAGAAGGAGGAGCCGATTGGCAATACTGCGCAAGCGTGAGATGAAACAGATGCTTCCCGAAGAGCGGAAGAAAAAGGTCTCAGAACTCAGGGCCGAACTCACTACAATAAGAACCTCTGTAAAGTCAGGAGGAACAGTAGAAAATCCTTCAAGAGTGAGGGAGCTTCGCCGAACCGTTGCCAGGCTCTTAACAGCAGAGAACAGTCCAGTCGTAACGGAGGAAGCCGGATAGATGCCAATAACTCTCCAAAACATTTTGGCTCACGAATGGATTGGCCTCCAAGTCACAATCAGAGCCTCCTCAGACCCAGGACTCACAGGCCTCCTTGGGATCGTTAGAGACGAAACAAGAAACACTTTGCTAATCGAAGCTCGCAATCGACTGGTCAGAGTGCCAAAGGGTAACGCTCAATTCATCGCAACCCTGCCGGCAGGAGAAATAGTTCCTGTTGAAGGGCTACTTCTGAAGCGTCGACCTGAAGACAGGGTAAAGAAGGGGCTCGCAAGATGGTAGTACGCAACATCGGACTCGATGTCAAACCCCCAAAGTCCGGGTGCAACGATCCCGTCTGCCCATTCCACGGAAGCCTATCGGTCAGAGGAAGGGTCTTCGAAGGAACAGTTTCAACTTCAAAGTCTCCGAAAACTGTGTCGGTAGAGCGAGCCTATTTGCACTATTATCCAAAATATAGCAGATACGAGAGGCGAAGAAGCAGGACCCTCGCCCACAACCCTCCCTGCATAGCCGCGACAACAGGCGACCTAGTGACCATAGCGGAATGCAGGCCGCTAAGCAAGGAAGTTTCGTTCGTCGTAATAGATAGGAAAGGAGCAGCAGAGTAAACATGCCCGCGCCGAAGACTAGAGCGGTAAGCGCCCGTGGCATGGTCGAGTACAGGCCTAGAATCGCTCGTGGCCTTCCCGTCGGCTCCCGGCTGACCTGCGCCGACAACACGGGAGCAAAAGAATTGAAACTCATAAACGTCCGAGGATATCATGGACGGCTCCGACGAGTACCCGCAGCCTGCGTCGGAGACATGATAATGGTCTCAGTTTCTAAAGGCAAACCCGACCTCAGAAAACAAGTCTTTCCAGCAGTCGTTGTTAGACAAGCCCGAGCGCTACGGCGGCCCGACGGAACAAGACTCTCCTTTGAGGACAACGCTGCAGTCATAATGACCCCTGAGGGTGAATTGAAGGGAACAGAGATCAGGGGACCCGTGGCTCGAGAGGCTGCCGAGAGATGGCCTCGAGTAGCAAACCTAGCTTCAACTGTGATATAGACTATGGCGAGCTCGAAACCCTCCAAGCAGAGAAAACGGTTCTTTCAAGCGCCCAAGCATAAGCAGCGAAAGATGCTTTCAGCTAGATTATCCGACGACTTGACCGTGAGGCACAAGGTCAGACGCATCCCACTCAGAACTGGCGACACCGTGCGCATAATGCGGGGCGAATTCGCGGATTTGGTGGGGAAGGTGGAGAAGGTGGAATATTCGACGGGAAGAATCTTCGTGGAGGGCATGACTCGGGAGAAGGCGGCCGGCGTCTCGTCAAAGCTTCCCGTTCATTCTAGCAAGGTACTCATCACCAACCTTAACCTGTCTGACAAGTGGCGAAGCGGACTCCTCTCTGAGAAGTCAAAGATGGTGGAGGTATAGGCAATAGCACGCAAAGGGGGATCCAGACAGCTCAAGCGCGAGCCAGCGCCGGGATTCTGGCCAATAAGGCGCAAGGAAAGAACATGGGCGCCGAATACGAGACCTGGCCCCCATTCTAGAGAAAAGAGCATACCGCTCGTAATCGTTATCCGAGAAATTCTAGGATATGCTAGAACATCCAAGGAAGCAATCCGAATCGTCACTAGCGGCAAAGTCAGGGTAGACGGGGTCGGTAGAAGAGACCACCGGTTCCCCGTCGGACTTATGGATGTCTTGCAGATCGAGGGTGCCGGCCAGATCTTCCGGATCCTGCCTAGACCGAATAGGGGACTAACCCCAACTCCGATCCTTGAAAAGGAAGCA
>Ga0209377_1000699_pt1 | contig 22699 bp, 19 predicted proteins | sample GraSoiAngelo_141_FD_185898 | JGI IMG/M metagenome (GOLD analysis project Ga0209377, IMG submission 185898) | Grasslands soil microbial communities from the Angelo Coastal Reserve, California, USA - 14_0929_12_40cm (SPAdes) (version 2) | ecosystem: Environmental > Terrestrial > Soil > Grasslands ...
ATTCCTCGAGGTTCCGCTGGCCGTGTCCCAGTTGCTCTCGAAGATCACCCCGGCCACCGCGCCCATGGTGGCGGTGGCGGTGGCCGCCGACCCCTGGACCGTGACCCCTGCCTTCGGAACAGTCGATGGCGCGCTCAGGGGGATCGTGTTGGCGTTGGGCACGGTGACGCTCACGGGCGCCGACACGGCGGAGTTGCCGGCGGCGTCGCGAGCGACGGCCGTGAGGGTGTGGGCTCCCGGGATGGCTGTCGCCGTGTTCCATGAGACCGAGTATGGAGAGCCCATGCGTTCGGCGCCCAGGTTGGCGCCGTCGAGTCTGAACTGGACTCCCACGACGCCCCCATGATCGATGGCGGTGGCCGAGACCGTGACCGTGCCCGCGACCGTCGTGCCCGAGATCGGCGCGACGATGGCTACCGTGGGCGGCGTATTGTCGGGAAGGCGTCCGGTCAGCAGCGGCGCCGGCACCTTGACGAGGAAGGCATCGAGGCGGCCACGGCCCATGTTGCTCGTCCAGATGAAGTACTGGCCCGTCACGTCCAGGCTGCCCTTCGGGAGCTTCGAGTCGCTGTCACCCACTAAATTCATGTCGGTCATCACTGGGGCGACGACCAGAACGCGCAAGGAGCCATCCAGCGGGAAGCAAATGACTTCGTTCGCCCGGGGACGGTTCACGCGACTGGCCCCACCGCCACACGCATACTGCTGCTCAGGGGGCACGCCCGACGTCGTGTTGGCGTGACTCACGTGCCTGGGCCCGAGGGTGGCCCAGCTCGCGTCACGATAGACGACGGTTCCCGGCCCCGGCGGAGTCGTGCCGAACTTCCACAGTCTGATCGCGCCCGGCAGGGGACTCCCGCTGTCCGATGTGAGCATGTAGCCAGAGCCGATGTCGGAAAGTCCTCCGGCGCCATCACGGTCGAGTCGATCGGTCTCAACACCCGCCGTGAGGTCGATGATGCGGCTATCGATCTCGGAGACCGGATCGGTGCCCAACGGTTCGTTGATCAGCAGCCACCGGCCGCTCGTATCGATCCGGCACTCGTCGTAGAAGACGCCCCTTTGCGGAACGTAGAAGAATTGCCGCGTATCCTCCCGGTACGCCACGCAGCCGAGCTCGGCGAAGGTCGTGCCGTCTCTGAGCGTCGCGGAGTGCACGCGATCGTCGTTGCTCGAGTGCACCTGCCAGATGGTCCGATTCCGCCCGAACAGGGAGACGTCGAGGACTGTCTCGAAGGTCTTGGCGATGACATCGTAGCGCAGAAGGCGCGGGCCATCGTTGAGGTAGAGGGTTGTCGACCGCGTCGCGCTGAAGTACCAGCCCTCGCCGCTGGCCCAGCTGTACGGGCTGGCAGGGTCGAAGAGCGGGCCGACGTTGGTCAGCACGTCGGTGATCTTGTTGTAGCTGAAGAGCGTCGGGCCACGACCGCCCCGATGGCGGTCCAGCGTCAGGAAGAGGAGCATCGTCTCGCTGCCCACATGGTTGTTCGTGTTGCGCCAGTGCGAGGAGCCGACGGAGTGGACACAGTCGCCGCCGTCGCAGTCGCTGGCGTTCGTGAGTCTGACCCCCTGGGTCAGATACGGTGCAGGGAACGTGAACAGTCCTCGGCTGGGCAAAAGCGCGTCGACCTGCACCTGGGTCAGTGGCGGGCGCACGTCGACGCTGGTGGCGAGCTCGACAAAGCCTCCGGGGAACTGGGCGAACGCGGATGTCGCGACCAGCAGCGTGAACGCGACGAATGCGACGCCGATAACGGACCTGTTGCGCAGAGCCACAGCGATCTCCTCCCGGGGAAGACCACCATGTCCCCGCTGAGCTAGTCCTCCCTCCCCTTCGGTCGCCCGCCTGTCAAGCGCTCCCCCCGACCGCCCCGTGTTGGGACGAGTGTGCGCTTCGGAGAGAGTTCCTTTCGGCTCGGGGTGCTGTTGCAGAGGCGGTGCCAGGCCCCCGTCGCACTAGGTCGACGCGCCTCAAATTGCGGAAATTGGGGGCTCGAGCGGCCGCGTGGCATTCGATCAGCGTGTCCGATGAATGACGGGCAGTGTCATGTTCGACGGCGAGTGTAACGATCCTGACGTCACCGGCGCCGCTTTCGGGGAGCGTTTCCGGAACGTTTCAGGAACAGGACACGTTCGTTGTCGGACGGCGGCGGGGCGAGGGCGGCTCGAGATAGGGACGGCGCGACCGCGGGGTCGCGCCGCTTTGTTACCGAGCTCCTGGAGCTGAGCTAGAGAGCCCGGACGGCAGCGCGGAGCTCGTTCAGGTGGATCGCCTTGATGACGGCGAGCCCCGCCCCCACCGTGGGATCAGTGTATGTGGGGGACGTACGGCCCGCCGCCTGATAGGCCTGGCTCAGCGCAGTCCGGAGCTCGGTCAAGTAGACCGCTTTCACGAGGGTGCTTCCGGGTGTAAGCGCGGGATCGCTCCAGGCGAAGGTCGCGAGCCCGCGTGCCGCGCGGACGCTATCAATCGCCGCGCGGAGCTCCGTGACGTGCACCGCCTTGATGAGCGTGCTCTGAGCCACGACGGGGTCGTCGGTGAACGTAGGAGTCCCCGACAGCGTGACCGTCAAATACGGGCGCATGCTGGCGTTGGTATTTTTGGTACTTGCAAAGTAGCGGAAGCGATCCTGGAGTTTTGAGACATCGGCGTTGAGCAAGAGACCGAAGTTCGTTGAGGGGTTAGAGCTCCATTCTTGCACCATCGCCGTAACGTCCCAGGTTTTATACCCGGTCGTCTTGTTGATCGCCTGGGCGGCGTACGCGGGCGAGATGTCGGCCTGGGCCAAGGGGATACTGTTGTAGCAGCAGAGATTGGCCGTCCAGCTCTTGGTGCCGTTGGAGGTATAGCCTGTGGCCCGAGCAAGGTCGGGGTTCTGATTGATGAGCTTATGGGCGGTGATGGTGTAGGTGGCCTCGGGAGCGGTATCGCTCTGGACCAGGAAAAGATTCAGGGCAGCGCTGTAGACTGTGGCGCCCGCCGGAATACTGGACAGGTCGAATCTCATCAGGATCGTATTCCCCGGTTTGTTGTCGGGCCACGTGTAGATCCCGAGTGTCGCATCGGCGCTATAGTTCACGGCATCGAGATTGAGATATGTATCCTGCGGCGCGAGGGAGACACTGACGCTGGCGACCACGGTCACACGGACGGCGGCCGAGGTGGTGAGGTTCCCGGCGGCGTCACGGGCGACAGCGGTGAGGGTGTGACTCGTTTTGGTCACTGCGGTGGTGTCCCAGGCGACGGCATAGGGCGCGGTGGTCACTTCGGCGCCGAGGTTCACGCCGTCGAGTTTGAGCTGGACTCCGGCGACACCCACGTTGTCGGTGGCGGTGGCGGAAACCGTGCTGGCCCCCGTGACCGTGGCACCGGCGACGGGCGCGGTGATCGATACAGCGGGCGGCGTGGTGTCGCTCAACGTCACCGTCAAGGTGTCCGTCGCGGTGTTGCCGGCGGCGTCGCGCGCCGTGACCGTCAGCCCGTTCGCCCCGGGCTGCAGGACGATCCCGCTGGCCGTCCAGCTCGTCGTCCCGGTCGCCGTCCCGCTGCCGCCCGCGCTGTTCACCCACGCCACCTGAGTCACCCCGACGTTGTCCGACGCCGTCCCTCCGAGCGTCAAAGGGGTCGTGCTCGTACTAAAGGTCGGATTGGAGGTGGGCGCGGTGATGGCGACGGTAGGGGGCGTGGCGTCGGCGTTGGCCACGATCACACTGAGGCTGGCCGAGGTCGTGGCGTTGCCGGCCGCATCCCGGGCGCTGGCCTTGAGCGTATGGGCCCCGTTGGGGACCGTCGTGGTGTTCCAGGACACGGAGTATGGCGCCACGAGATCTTCCGCGCCGAGGTTGGCGCCATCGAGTTTGAATTGCACGCCCACCACCCCCACGTTGTCAGCGGCCGCGGCAGAAACCGTGACGGTGTTCGAAACCGTCGCGCCCCCGAGCGGCGCACTGATCGAGACGGTGGGAGGCGTCGTATCGGACGCGGCGGCCACGAGACACCCCACGTAACTCTTCGCCGCCACCACGTGATCGTACTTGATGGTCCCCGTGAAGCCCGCCGGATCGTTGGGGGCATACACCATCAGCCAAATCCAGTTGAGCTTGAGATTGGTCGTACTCCGCCAGCGGAATCCGTCGAAGGGACTCCCACTCGGATCCTGAGTGAAATTGCCCCAGGTCCAAAAGCCGTTCGGAAACCCGGGCCCCAGATGACTGACCTTGACGCCGTTAATCCAGATCGCGTGTTCGCCATTGAAGGCGGTGACCGGGGTGTTGAGCTTGACCATGTGCTCCACACAGGCCCATTGACCGGTCGGAATCCTCACCGCGGGATCATTGAGCAGGGTATTGCCCCAATACTTCCCGTCGGGAGACACGCGCATATCCATCCAATAGTCATAGTGGTCGAAATGCGTGAGGTCGTCGCTCTGCTCCGCGGCCGCCAAGAAGCGATCGCTTCCGGTGGGCCTCACCCCCGCCTGCGGATTCGGAAACGCGAGCGGCGGATTGTAGCCGCCCATCCAAATGCCCTCGTGCTGATACTGGCCGCTCGTGGGGTACTTGATGTAGTAGCGGACATAGAGCGTATCGTCGACGCCGGGGCTCAGCTGTTTGTAGAGATTACCCCCGTCGCTGACGCCACCGCCGACCCAGGGAATGCTGAGGGAGCGTGAGCCGGGGCTCCCCGCGGGGACGTCGGGACTGAAGGCCATGGCCGCGCCGTTGAGGTTATCGGTCCACTGGTTCAACAGATCGGTGAGCGTGGCCTCCTCGAACTTTTCGACAAAGACCACATCGGGGTGGGTCTCAATGCCCACATCGCCGGGGTAGAGGGTGGCGAGGCCGCCCGCCGGCGGGGCGATATTGGAGACGGTGACCGGCACCCCCGCCGAGGGCGTTTGGTTTCCCGCGGCATCCCGGGCAACGGCCCTGAGCGTATGGCTGCCGTTGCTGGCGGTGGTGGTATCCCAGGACACCGCGTAGGGCGCGCTCGTCATCTCGGCGCCGAGGGGGGTCCCGTCGAGCGTGAACTGGACGCCGGCGACGCCCACGTTATCTGAGGCCGTGGCGGAGAGCGTGGCCGCCGAGCCGGAGACGGTGGCCCCGGACACGGGCGCGGTCAGCGAAACCGTGGGCGGCGTGGTGTCCCCGGAGGGCGAATCGGGCCCGGGCCAGGTGTCGTTGCGGATCTGCACGGCCGCGAAATACCAGTAGAGGCCGGTATCGGCGGCTCCAAAATTGCCGTTATTGCCCATGCCGAAGTTAGTCAGGTTGTGGCCGCCGGCATGGGTCGCCACGCCCGGGTCCACGCAGAAGGTGAACCCGCCGGCGTAGTAGGACGCGAGCGTCCAGTCCTGGCGGCCGTTCCAGGTGCCGCCGGCCAGGTAGTCCTCCTGCAGGAAATCGGCGTCGGAAAGGATCAGGGCGCCCGCCGCGTTGTAGACACGGGGATGGACCTGAATATGGGTCGCGTCCACGTAATGGACGTAGTACTCGAACCGGTACCATTGCCCGTTGGCGAGCTTCAGGGACGGCCCCCAGTGACTAATGGGATAGACAAAGCCGCAGCCGTACATGCTGACGACGAAATTCCACCCCGACGCGCCGCTGTACTTGCGCATGTAGGTTAAGTTCGGGTACCCCCAGGTATCCGGGGTCACGATATGGTCGCCCGACCCCGACGTGTCATCGTTGCGCATGTAGTAGCGCACGTAGAAGTCGGTGGCCAGCGGGATGACATCGTTGATCTGGACGTTGGCCGCAAAGGTGGAGCCGCGCTGCTGCACGCGGAGGGCGTTACGGCCGTTCGGGCCCCCTGAAACGACCGAGATGAGCTGGACGCCGGTGCCGTTGTTGAATTCCCAGTAATTGGGCCACCGCCCCCCGTCGGTCACGGCAGTCGTCGAGGTGCCGGCCGCGGTGTCCCAGTTGCTCTGGAAGAGCACGCCGCCCGCGGCGTGGGCGGGGACCAGCAGACCGGGCATGGCGGCGACACCCGCGAAGACAAGCGCCCGGAAGACGCGACTGACGGGCGAGCGATCGCCTGAAAACACCATGGCCCTCCGCTGTGCGGAAGACCCCGATGTTCTCGGGGAGCCTCGATCTCCCTTCCTTCGGTAGCCCGGCCGTCAAGCGCCTCGCTTGACCCGTGGCTTTGCGTCCCCGCCTCACGGCGGGTTTGCCCTTGTCGAGAAGGGGTCTTCCCTCAAGGAGGGGATCGTGCACAGGCGGTGCCAATTCCGGAATCGCGTCGGGCGAGGGCCGTCAGAATAGGCATTGGAAATCGCGGGGACTCAGCGGCCGGCAGAGTCTAGCCAGCGGTCAGAACGCAAACATGCAGCGTCACGATTGACGGTGAGCATGCTCATTCTGACATCGCTGTTTCAAGAATCGACGGCCTCGCAACACACGTTGCGCCATCGGGTCCGTGCAGTATTGCGTATCCCTCTGGTCGTCGCTCGTTCCTTCTCTACGCTCCAGGCCCGCGTTCCATGGAGTAGGGCTGCCAGCGCACCAGCCCAGTCTTCGGGAGGACCGAGGGGTTCACGCAGCTCCTGGGCCATCGCCCGCGAAGCACCAGCGCGATCTCCTGGCCCACCCGCCGCCGCCGCGCGGGATCGAACCGCGCCGAGGCCGACGCCACATGCGCGGTGAGGATGACGTTATCCATGCCCAGCAGAGGATTGGACGGGGCGGGCGGCTCCTGCTCGAGCACGTCCAGCCCGGCGCCGGCGATCCAGCCTTCCTGCAGGGCCTTGACGAGCGCCGACTCGTCCACCGTCGGCCCACGCCCGGTGTTCACGAAGATCGCGCTCCGCTTCATCGACCGGAAGTGCTCCTCGGTCAGCAGATGCTGGGCGTCCGGCGTGGCGGGGGCGTGCATGGAGACGATGTCCGAGCGTTGCAGCAACTCGGTCAGGCCAACCGGCTCCACACCGTACTGGCTCATGACCAGCTCTTCGATGTAGGGGTCGTAGGCCAGCATGTGCACGCCGAACGGCCTGGCCCGGACCGCCACGGCCCTGGCCACGTGACCAAAGGCGATCAAGCCCAGGGTCTGGCCCATGAGCCGGGGAAGCTCGTATAGCATTGGCCGCCCCTCCCGCCATCGTCCTGCTCGCACTAGCCGATCCTGGACCACCAGCCGACGAAAGGTCGCCAGGATCAGCGTCATCGCGTGGTCGGCGACCTCCTCGATGAACGTGTCGGGAACATTGGTGACCGGAATCCCGCGCGCCGTGGCCGCGGCGACGTCCACGGAGTCGACGCCGACGCTACCCAGGGCGATCACCCTGCACCGCTCGAGGCCGTCGACGATCGGCTTGGTGATGTGACGCCCCTTGGCGTAGAGGGCATCGGCGTCGCGCGCCGCCTTGGCGAAGTCGTCGTCGGTCTTGGCCTCGACTTCGACAATTTCCGCCCCGAGCGGGGCGAGGGCTTCCATCTCCAGCGCGTAGCCCGGTACTCCGTAACCGATCCCAGCCGGGGTGACGACCTTGAACTTGGCCACGCCTCTCCTCCATTTTCTTTGCTCGCCTCGGCCGGCGGGGACTCAATCACAGGCTCGCCTCGCCTGCGGCTGCGGCTCGCACTGCGGCCCCGCGACGGCCTCCGGCTCGCACGACCATGTTAGCGGCGGCGGACGGCCGTCGCGCGCATATAGTACCCCGCTCGACCTCGTGTATCCTGGCCAGCAATGGGCGGTGTTGGACGGCGTCCCGGGGCGTGCATGCTCGGCGTGCTCGTCCTCTCCGTGATGATCGTCGCCACCCCTGCGGGACGCCGCCCGTTCTGGTCGTCGGATGAGGCGCGATTCGCGCTCCTGGCGCAAGACGCCCTCGATCACGGCCGGTGGCTCGTCGCCGAGCTCCGCGGCCAGCACTACCTCAACAAGCCCCAGCTCTTCTTCTGGGCCGTGGCGGCGGCTGCGGTCCCCTTCGGCCGCGTGACGGAGGTGAGCGCCGCGATCCCCGCGCTCGTCTCGTCCGTGGCCGGCGTCGCGGGCGTGATCGCGGTTGGACGGCTCCTCTGGGGATGGCAGGCCGGAGCCCTCGCCGGCCTGATCGTCGTCACGACGCCGCTCTACTTCAACATGAGCCATCAGATCCTACCGGACGGGATGCTGAACGCGTGGCTCGTGTGGGCCCTCTACTGGCTTCTCAGAGGCCAACGCGCGGGATGGTCCCTCGGGCCCGTCCTCGCCTTCTACGCGTGCTTCACGGGGGCCCTCCTCAGCAAGGGGCCTCAGGCGCTCGCAGCGCTCGCCGCCGCCGGGGTCGCGGTGGCGTTCACGGACGGCACCGCCATGCTTCGCAGGCTCCGTCCCGTGCTCGGGAGCGTCCTGGCGTTCGGTGTGGCCACGATCGTCTGGTTGCTGCCGTACCAGGCTCGGTCGCAGGGCAGCTTCGACGATCAGGTCCTCACCGGTCACTATCTGACGTGGTACCTGCTCGGGCCCATCCTGCCTCGCTTCACGGCGCTGTGGGCGCCGTTGCCGTCGTTCCTGCCCTGGACCCTGCTCGTCGCCGCAGCGCCGTTCTGGTGGCGGCAGTCTCCCGACGCGGGACGGCGGCGGATCGCGCTCTGGACGGCGACCCTGTGGCTGCTCGTCGCCATCTCCGGGAACTATCGTTCTCGATACATCCTGGTGGTGTTCCCGGGGCTCGCGCTCCTCACCGCGGAGTTCCTGACGGCCCGGGTCACCGGTCCGGCGCGGCGGGTGCAGACCTTCGCGTCGCTCGCGGCCGGCGTGTTTGCGCTCGCGGTGGCGGCCGCCGCCGGCGTCGGGCGCGCGTCCCTGTTGCGCCTCGTCCACGGCGAAGACCGCGCGTACATTCCCGAGGCGGGATGGGAACGGGTCGCGATCGCCGCCCTGGCGCTCGTGGCCTGCGTCGCGCTGGTGCGGGGCGTGCGGCTCGGTGCGCCGCCGAGCGGCGCCGTCGGGCTCGCGCTCGCCGTGGCGGGCGTGCTCCTCGTCGAGGGCGTGGCGTACCCGATCCGCTATACCCGCGCCTTCGACATCCGACCCCTGACGGTCGCAGCCGCCGCGAACGTTGCGCCGGGCGGGACGGTGGTCGGCTATCCTGGCCTCCGGCTCAGCTATGACTTCTATCTCCAGCGCCGTGTCGTCGAGATCGGCGACGAGGCGGCCGTGCGGGCGCGTCTCCGAACCGCCCCCCACGACGCCTTCATCATGACGGCCGAACGCTGGCGGGCGCTGGCGCCGGCGGCGGATCCTACGTGGCAGGTGCTGGCGTCGGCCACCGTCGGGGACAAGAGTATGGTCGCCGTCGGCCGACCGACACGATGAGCCAGGCGCCCGAGCTGTCGGTCATCGTCCCCGTCTTCAACGAGGTGGAGAACATTTCGCCCCTCTGGAGGGAGCTCGACGCCGTCCTCGGGCGGCTCGGTCGGTCGGCGGAGGTCGTCTTCGTGGACGATGGCTCCACCGACGGGAGCGCCGACGCGATCCGCGCCCTGATGGCCGGGGATCCCCGCGTGCGACTCCTCTGCTTCGACGCGAACGCGGGGCTGACGGCCGCGTTCCACGCGGGCTACGGGGCCGCGCGCGGACGGATCGTGGCGACGCTCGACGCCGACCTTCAGAACGATCCGCGGGATCTCCCACCCTTGCTGGCGGCCCTCGAGGGCGCCGACGCGGCGGTGGGCTGGCGGCGCGAGCGCCACGATCCCTGGCCGAAGCGCGTCTCCTCCCGGATCGCCAACGCGCTCCGCAACTGGCTCACGGGCGACGAGGTCAGGGACAGCGCCTGCAGCCTGCGCGTGATGCGTCGGGAGTGTGTCGGCGCGATCCCGCCGTACACCGGTATGCATCGGTTCGTGCCGACCCTGCTCCGGACGGCGGGCTACCGGGTGATCGAAGTCCCGGTGCAGCACCGCCCGCGCCGTTTCGGCCGCTCCAAGTACGGCATCCGCAACCGCGCGCTCCGGGCGTTCGTCGATTTGTTGGCGGTTCAATGGATGATGCGGCGCGCCGTCCGCTACCGCGTCCGAGAAGTGGCGCGTCAAGAGACGGCAACTCAGAGGCGCTCGAGTGGAGGTGAAGCGTGAGCGTCAAGCCACAGGTGCTCGAGTTCGGAATGGGCGTCGACGTCCACGGCGGAGACGGGACGAAGGCGGCCTGCCGCGCGGTGTCGGATGCGATCCGGCATTCGAGCCTGCCGCTGTTCCAGGAGGTGCGCGAGCGCGGGGGGCGGATGCTCGTGGACGTGACCGTCGGGATCCCCGACCCGGCGTCCGTCGACGTCGATCGCGTCCGGCGCGAGCTTCCGCACGGCGAGGTCACCGTCCGCGCCGTCAGCGGCGGCCTGCGTGCGCCGGGCGCCGACGCGCTCATCGCGTGTGTGGCCATCACCGTCAGCGTCGACGACCCTCAGGAGTCCCGACGGTGACCACGGTGACGACCGGGATGTGTTGATGGACCTCGGGATCTTCGATCATCTCGACCGGCAGGACGTCCCGCTCGACGAGTTCTACGAGAGTCGGCTCCGCCTCCTGGAGAGGTACGACGCCGCGGGCTTCGCCTCGTATCATCTCGCCGAGCACCACGCGACGCCGCTCGGGCTGGCGCCGGTGCCGGGCATCTTCCTCGCGGCGGCCACCCAGCGGACCCGGAAGATCCGCCTGGGGCCGTGCGTATACTGCCTGCCGCTCTACGACCCGCTCCGTCTCATCGAAGAGGTCTGCATGCTCGACCAGCTCTCGCGCGGGCGCTTCGACTTCGGCGTGGGCCGGGGAATCGTTCCCTACGAGATGGCGTACTTCAACCTCCACCACCATCGCGCTCGCTCCGCCGGCCCCCTGACCCGCTCGGGGTTCCCGGTCGCTGGACGCCGACCGGCTGTATGCGATAGGAAGGAGCCGCGGAGAAGGCCATGAAGAGCAGCCGACGCTATGCGCTCGCGTGTGTGCTGGTCTGCGCCCTGCTCGGGGCCGGTTGCGTGGAGCCCGCGGCGTCTCAGTCCAAGCCGGAAGGCGAGATGCGCTGGGCGCTGTACGTGACGCTCCCGCCCCTGTGGTTCGACCCGGGTGAGGTGGTAGGCGTCATCACACCCTTCTGGGTGCTCTACGCGCTCCACGATGCGCTCGTCAAGCCCATGCCCGGCAACCTGATGGCCCCGAGCCTGGCGGAATCCTGGACCGTCAGTGCGGATCAGCGCGTCTACGAGTTCAAGCTGCGCGAGGGAGTGCAATTCCACAACGGCGACCCCTTCACCGCCGAGGACGTGAAGTTCAGCTTCCTGCGCGCCAAAGGGGCCAAGCTCCTGCGTGAGAATGTCCGGGAGGTGGCGATCGTCGACCGCTACCGCGTACGCTTCCATCTGCGCGAGCCCTGGCCCGACTTCATGACCTTCTATGGGACGCTTGCGACCGCGGCGGGCTGGATCGTCCCCAAGAACTACATCGAGCGGGTCGGTGATGACGGCTTCAAGAGGCACCCCATCGGTCTCGGCCCTTACAAGTTCGTGAGCCAGAGCCCCGGCATCGAACTGGTCATGGAAGCGTTCGAGGGCTACTGGCGCAAGGTGCCCCAGGTCAAGCGGCTCGTCTACAAGAGCGTCCCGGAGGCCACGACGCGGATGGCCATGCTGAAGAAAGGGGAAGTCGACGTCGCCTATCTGCTGGATGCCCCGATGGCCGAGGAGGTACGGCGGACTCCCACGCTCAAGCTGGCGTTCTCGGGAGGGATCGGGGTGTTCTTCCTGGATTTCTTCGACCAGTGGGACCCCAGATCCCCCTGGCACGACAGACGGGTGCGGCTCGCCGCCAGTTACGCCGTCGACCGCCGGACGCTGAGCGAGGCGGAGACGCTCGGCGCCTCCAAGCCTACCGGCAACATCGTTCCGCGCACCTTCGAGTTCGCGTTGCCCATCGAGCCCGACCCCTACGATCCCGTGAAGTCGAAGCAGTTGCTGGCGGAGGCCGGCTACCCCAACGGCTTCGATGCCGGGGACCTGCACGCGTATCCCCCGTATGTCTCGACGACCGAAGCGGTCGGAGGCTACCTGGCGGCCGTGGGGATCAGGACGAGGGTCCGAACGATGGAGCGCGCGGCCTTCTTCTCGGCGTGGGCCACGAAGAAGCTCAGAGGGGTGTGCATGTGCGTCAACGCCCTCTACGGTAACGCCGCCTCGCGGATGTCGGAGTGGGTGCCGAGCAGCGGCGCCTATGCGTATGGCGCCGATCCCGACATCGAGACCTTGTACAAGCAGCAGGCCCTCGAGACTGACCGTCGCCGGCGCTCGGTGATGCTGCACCGGATCCAGCAGCTCCTCCACGAGCGGACGAGGTTCGCGCCGATCTGGGACTACACGTGGCCGAGCGGGGTGGGGCCGCGAGTCGCGGAGCCCGCGCTGATGCTGATCAACCCCTACCCCTGGTCGGCGCCCCTCGAAGAGGTGCGCCTCAAGAAGAACTGAGCCTCAGCGCCGGTGCGCGAGCCACAGGCCGAGGGCGACGCACGCGAGCCCCAGCAGCGCCGGCGCGGAGATCCTTTCCCCGAGCAGCGTCGCGCCGAGCACGGTCGCCGTGACGGGACTGAGCGCGAGGAACACGGTCACCTGCGTCGGCGTGGCGTGGCCGAGCGCCCACAGCCACAGGTAATAGCCGCCACCGCTGCCGATCCCGATATAGAGGACGGCCAGCCAGCCCCCCGCGGTGAAGCGGGGCAGCGAGCCGAAAAACCCCTCCCCGGCGGCGAGCACCGCGAGGAACCCGACCGAGGCAAGCATGGCGACGGCGCTCACCGCCAGCGTCGGATATCTTTTCAAGTACGGCCGGTACAGGACGCTGCAGACGGCGCCGCTCACCGCTCTCAGGAACACGGCGAGCTCGCCGACCCACGCGCGGACCGCGCCGTCCCACTGGAACGCCTTCTCCCCGAGCGCCAGCCCCACGCCCGCGAGCGTCAGCAGCACCCCGGAGAGCTTCGCGAGGGTCAGCCGCTCCTGACCGAGCGCCGCTGCGACGACCATCGTCAGCAACGGGAGTGTCGAAAATCAGCGCCGCGCGGGCCGACGGAACGAACCGGAGCCCGTAGTTCAGCAGCGCGATGAGGATGCCGAACTGGGTGATCCCGAGCAGCCCGATCGCGAGCAGATCGCGCCGGTCGAACCGCGCGCGCGGCCACCGTCGCCACCTCCCGACTGGCTGACAATGTCAAGAGAGCGTCCCTACGACATCTTGAGGGCCCGGAGGAACTCGGCGCGCGCCTGCCCGCCGGCCATAATAAAGGAGAGGTCGCTGCCGCAGAGGATGAAGCGCGCGCCGACCCCGACGTATTTCTCCATGGTCGGGTGGTCGTAGATTCCTCCCATCCCCGGGTACTTGCCGTGTCGCTTGCAGGCGGCGACGACCGTCTCGTACGCGCGCATCACCCGGGGGTCGTCGTACTTGCCCGGGATGCCCATCTCCAGGGTCAGGTCGTTGGTCCCGATCAGCAGCACGTCCACCCCCGGGACCGCGGCGATGGCGTCGGCGTTGTCGATCGCCTTGGGCGTCTCGAGCATCGTCACCACCAGCGTCGCCGTGTTGACCAGCGCGGTGGACTCGGCCCGGGGGTGAGGCCGGAAGCCGAGCTGCGCCATCGGGCCACCCAGCGAGCGGTGGCCCATGGGCGGGTACTTGCAGTTGCCCACGAGCTGTCGAGCCTGCTCGGGAGTGTCGACGTGGGGGAAGACGATCCCCATCGCTCCCGCGTCGAGCAGCCGCGTGGCCAGGTAGTGCTCGTAGCCCGGGACCCGCACGAGTGGCGTCACGCCCGCGTCGTGGCAGGCCAGCGCGATCTGCGCCGCGGTGTCGACGCCCATCGTGTTGTGTTCCATGTCGATGAACGCGAAATCGAATCCGCACGCGGCCAGCACGCGCCCGATGTCGACGGTGCGGGCCTGCCGTAGCGCCATGCCCAACGCGAGCTGGCCCGCCGCCAGACGCTCCCGCACCGTGTTCGCAATCTGCGTCATGTTCGTCCCCTCGTCGCGGTGGCCGCCGCGGCGGTCATCGGCGCTTCTTGAGGAAGAGGTTGACGTCCTCCGGCGTGATCAGGTCGGGCACGGTCCAGCCGTCGAGGTCGTACTCGGCCATGCACTGCTCGGCGAAGCCCCTGAACGCCTGCGCCTGGCCGCTCGCCTGGGCCATGTCCAGCGTGATGACGCGGATGGCCTCGGCGGCGCCCGCATAGTTGCGCTCGTACAGCTCGTGCCGCCCGCCGAACTCGGTCCCCATGGCATCCCAGAGGAGCTTCATCAGCTTGACGCGCTCGACGGCGTCGGTGCCGTCGGAGCCGCGCAGGTACTTGTCGAGGTAGGGGCGCAGCGCCGGCGTCCGGAAGTCGGCCGCGTGCGAGTTCAGGTAGATGAGGGCGCTGCCGAGGATGCTCTCGGTCAGCTCCTTGACGCGGGGATACGCGACCGTCGAAAAGACGCGGTACGCCTGTGCGTATTCCGGGTTCGGGAGCAGCGAGCCGCCGGCCCACGGGACGGGCGCGCGCGCCATCGCGTCGGAGAGGCCCCAGAAAAGGTTGCGCCAGGCGATCGTCTCGCCGACGGAGGCCTGCACGTTCTTGCTCTCCCGCGAGCCCACCGCGTCCACGGCCTTCAGGAGGAGGCCGGCGATGAAATCGAGCTTGACGGCCAGGCGCGTGCAGCCGTGGAGCATCGCACGCGGCAGGAAGCCGGACCCCGGGAAGAACGTGTTCGACTTCTCCACGTCCTCGTACACGAAGACGTTCTCCCAGGGCACCAGGACGTGGTCGAGGACGAGGATGGCGTCGTTCTCGTCCAGGCGGCTCGACAGCGGATAATCGAACGGGCTGCCCAGCACCTCGGCGGCCATGGCGTAGGACGGGCGGCAGATCAGCTTCACGCCGGGCGCGTCCATGGCGGCGATGAAGACGACCGCGAACTCCTTGGTCTTGATGGGCACGGTGGTGGGATGGGCGATGAAGTTGGCGTGGGTGAGCGCCGAGCCCGTGGCGACGACTTTCGCGCCGCTCACGACGAGCCCCGCGTCGGTCTCCTTCTCGACGTGCACGTAGACGTCGGCGACCTCGTCGGGCGGACGGTGCCGGTCCACCGGCGGCTGGACGAGGGCGTGGTTCAGGTAGAGGACGCGCTCCTGCGCGGCGCGGTACCAGCGCCGCGCGTTCTCCTGATACGGCGCGTAGTACTCGGCGTTGGCGCCGAGCGTCGCGAGGAAGGACGCCTTGTAATCGGGCGACCGGCCCATCCACCCGTAGGTCAGGCGCGCCCAGGCGGCGATCGCGTCGCGCGCGGCGACCAGATCGGCGGCGCTCATCGGAGCCCGGAAGTATCTGTGCGTGTAGCTCCCCGAGCCGGTATCGGTGCCGCACGTCAACAGGGTGTGCGTGGCCGGCGCGTGCAGCGCGTCGTAGAGCCGGGCGAGCATGCGCGCGGGATTGCGGAAGGCCGGGTGCGTCGTCACGTCGGGGACCCGTTCGCCGTAGATCCAGATCTCGCGCCCGCCACGCAGGCTGTCCAGGAACTCCTCCCCTGTGAAGGGTCGGGTGGGCACCGGGGTCGTCATGAGCGCCTCCGTGTCCGGGATCGTAGTGGCACTCGGCTGGCGAGGCAATCGTCCCCGTTCTCCGCTATCCTTGCACGGAAATCACGATTACCCGGGAGGACACGACGATGGCCAACCCGCCCCTGCCCACGCACATCTTCGTCGGCGCCGCGCGCTCACGGTCGGAGACCCGCGGAGGGGTCTTCCGCCAGGCCATCGGCGACGACCGCTGGGAGCATCTCACCAAGGGGCTGCCGGTGGTCACCGATGTCCAGGCGATCACCGTGCACCCGGCGAGCCCGGAGGTGATCTATCTGGGCACGCGGAGCGGCCCGTATCGGAGCACCGACCGCGGCGAGCGCTGGGAGCGGCTCGGATTCCCCGACGACACCGAGGTCTGGTCGATCCTGGTGCATCCCACGAATCCGCGGACCCTCTACGCCGGGACGTCCCCGGTCGGAGTCTACCGGAGCGACGACGGCGGCGACACCTGGAGGCGGCTCCCGAAGGCCACCCAGCCCGAGCGGGTGAAGATGAAGTCGTTCGTGTGCCGCGTGATGCGTCTGGCGGCCGATCCCGCGCGCCCCGACGAGCTGTACGGCGCCCTCGAGGTCGGCGGCGTCATGAAGAGCCCGGACGCGGGCGAGACGTGGCAGGATTGCAGCGCCGATCTGTTGAGGCTCGCGGAGCTGCCGCACCTCAAGAGCCGGATCGACAGCGACACCGACATCGAGGGCATGCTGGACGGTCACGCGCTCTGCCTGAGCGCCGCCAGGCCGGGCACCGTGTTCCTCGCCGTCCGCATGGGCCTGTTCCGGAGCGCGGAGCGCGGTGCCCACTGGCAGACCATGGACATCGGCCGCTTCTCGCCGCTCACGTATAGCCGCGACCTCCGCGTGTCTCCGCACGATCCCCGCGTCCTCTACGCATGCCTCAGCCCGGCCGCGCGCAGCCAGGACGGATCGCTCTACCGCAGCCGAGACCTCGGCGAGACCTGGACGCGCCTCGACCACGGCGTCAAGGCCGAGAGCACGATGATGGCCGTGGCGCTCCATCCACGGGATCCCGATCAGGTCTACTGCGTGAGCCGCACCGGGCAGGTCTTCGGTACGCAGGACGACGGCCGGACGTGGCACGAGCATCGCTTGCCCGACGGCGTCCAGGATGTCTACGCGGCCGCCTGCGCATGACGATGCGATTCACGGACCGGGTGGCGCTCATCACGGCGGCGGCGAGCGGGATCGGCCGCGCCACCGCCGAGATCATCGGGGGCGAGGGCGGCATCGTCGTCGGCGTCGACACCGACAAGGGCCGACTCGAGGAGGCCATGGGCGCGATCCGGCGCGCCGGGGGCCAGGGGCACGCGCGACCGGCCGACGCCCTGGACCCGGCCCAGGTCCGTGACGTGGTCGACGGCGTCGTGCGCGAGTTCGGGCGGGTCGACATCCTGGTCAACGCGGTGGGCGGGAGCACGATCATCGCGCGGCCGGCCGCCCTCGTCGACGAGCTCACGCTCGCCGAGTGGCAACGCCTCATCACCTTCAACCTCGACGGGACGTTCCTCTTCTGCCACACCGTGGGACCGGTCATGAAGCGCCAGCGCGGCGGCAAGATCGTGAACATCTCGTCCATCGCCGGGCGGGGGCTCAGCGCGAGCAGCAGCAGCGCCTACGCCGCGGCCAAGGGCGGGATCATCGCCTTCACGCGGAAGCTCGCGCACGAGCTGGGGCCGTTCGGCGTCACCGTCAACGCCATCGCCCCAAGCCTGACGCTGACCGAACGCATCCGGCCGCGGTGGGCGCAGCGGACCCTGGACGAGCAGGCGCAGGAAATCGCCCGCACGCCGCTCCGCCGGGTCGCCGAGGCGCCCGACCAGGCACGGGTGATCTGCTTCCTCGCCTCCCGCGACGCTGACTTCGTCACCGGCGTGACCATCGACGTGACCGGCGGGGTGTGACCGCCGCCGGAGGAGCCGGACACGCGTCGTGGTGCTACCATGTCGCCCCATGACTGACACGACGCTCCGCGTGGGCTTCGTCGGCGCCGGCAACAACACCCGCCGCCGTCACATTCCGGGGTTTCAGAAGCAGCCCGACGTCGACCTGGTGGCGGTCGCGAACCGGACGAAGGAGTCGGGCGAGCGCGTCGCGAAGGAGTTCGGGGTCGCCCGGGTCTACGCGGACTGGCGGGACCTCGTCCGCGCCCGCGACGTCGACGCCGTCTGCGTCGGGACCTGGCCCGACATGCACTGCGAGATCACCCTCGCCGCGCTCGAGCACGGCAAGCACGTCCTCTGCGAGGCGCGCATGGCCATGGACGCCGCCGAGGGGCGGCGCATGCTCGCCGCCGCACGCCGGGCGCCGCACCTCGTCGCCCAGCTCGTGCCGGCGCCCCACACGCTCGAGGTCGACGCGACCCTTCAGGCGCTCCTGGCCGAGGGCTACGCGGGCGAGGTGCTCGCGGTCGAGCTCCAGGCGGCGCAGGGTCGTTTCCTGGACCGGGACGAGCCGCTCCACTGGCGCCACGACGCCTCGCTCAGCGGGCTCAACGTCCTCAACATGGGCATCTGGTACGAGGCGATGATGCGCTGGCTCGGTCCTGCCCACCGGGTGACGGCGATGACCAAGATCGCCGTGCCGCGGCGCCGCGACGCGACCGGCGCCTGGCACGACGTGCGCGTGCCGGATCACGTCGACGTCCTGGCCCAGCTCCAGTCCGGCGCCGTCGCCCACCTTCGCTTCAGCGCGGTCACGGCCCTGGCGCCTCCGAGCGAGGTGTGGATCTTCGGGAGCGAGGGCACGCTCCGGCTCGAGGCTGACGCCCGGCGCCTGTCGGGTGCGCGGCGCGGCGAGGACGCGCTCCGCGAGATTCCGATCCCCGCCGACCGGCGGATCGGCTGGCGGGTCGAAGAGGAGTTCGTCAGCGCGATCCGCGGCCGCGAGACGGTCCGGCGAACGACCTTCGAAGACGGGGTGCGCTACATGGAGTTCACCGCCGCCGTGGCCCGGAGCGCCGCCCTCGGTCAGGCCGTCGACGTCACCGACCTCTGAACGCCGAAAGAAGGACAGCCGCATGGACACGAAAGGACTGAGCGGGGCCGAAGCCCTCCTGCGCCTCCTGGCCCAGATGGGCGTCGAGCAGATCTTCGCGTCGCCCGGCTCGGAGTGGGCGCCCGTCTGGGAGCACCTCGCAAAACCGTACGGATCCGCCAAAGAGATCCCGCTCTATCTCTCGTCGCGCCACGAGGAGATCGCGGTCGCGATGGCCAGCGGCTACGTGAAGGCGTCGGGAAAGCTTCCCGCCGTGATGATCCACACCACCGTCGGCGCCCTCCACGCCGCCATGGCGCTCCGCGGAGCGCTTCACGAGCAGGTCCCGATGGTCGTGCTCGCGGGCGAGTCCATCGGGTTCAGCGAGGGCTCCGACCACGACCTCGGACACCAGTGGATTCGCCTGCTGTCCGACGTCGGCGGCCCCGCGAGGCTCGTGGAGCCCTCGGTGAAGTGGAGCTTTGCCCTCAACACGCCCGCGGTCTTGCCGGCGACGATCCAGCGGGCGTGTCAGCTGGCGATGGCGACGCCGCAAGGGCCGGTCTTCGTCTCGGTCCCGATGGAATTCCTGCTCGAGACGTTGACGACCAATCCTCCTGCCTCCGCGGGCTTCGCGCACGCGCCCGCGGCCCACCCACGCGCCATCGACGAGCTGGCGCTCGTCCTCGCCCGCGCCGCGAGTCCCCTGATCGTGACCGAAGAAGTGGGACGGAGCGTGCGCGCGGTCGAGCATCTCGTCTCCCTCGCCGAGCGGCTCGGCGCGCCGGTCATCGAGGCCTGGCATCCCGGCTACGCGAACTTCCCGCGCACGCATCCCCTCTACGGCGGGGTCGGCCGGTCGGCGTTCGTGGCGGAGTACCTGAACGACGCCGATGTCGTGTTCCTCGTGGCGACCGTGGCGCCGTGGCACCCGGCCTCGTCCGCTCCCGGCCCCGGCACGAAGGTCGTGGTCCTGAGTGACAACCCGCTCCGCTCGGATCTCCCGTTCTGGGGCTACCGCGCGGACCTCGTGGTCACCGGCGGCGTCGAGCCTTCACTCGCCATGCTGGTCGAGCGTGTGAGGGAGGCGATCCCTCCGGGCGCCCGGACGACCACGCTCGAGCGGTGGCAGGTGCGCCACCAGAAGCGGCGGGACGCGCTGCGCGAGGAGGGGCTGGCCGCGGCGGGGAAGCCCCTCGACACCCGTTGGGTCGCCCACGAGCTGAACCACGTCCTCCGGCCGGACGCGATCGTGGTCGACGAGACCATCACGCACCGCCTGGACGTGCACCGCTTCCTCGACCGCCTGCAGCCTGGGAGCTTCTTCGCGGGCAGCTGCGGCGGACTCGGGACCGGATTGGGGACGGCGCTCGGCGTGAAGGCAGCGGCGCCGGACCGCACGGTCATCGCCCTGATCGGCGACGGCGCCTTCCACTACAACCCCGCCCTGGCGGCGCTCGGGGTCTGTCAGGAGCATCGGATGCCGATCCTGATCGTGCTCTTCAACAACTCGGGCTACCTCTCGCAAAAATCCCACGTCTCAGAACAATACCCGGACGGCTGGGCCGTACGGTCGAACACGTTCGTGGGTACCGCCATCGCGCCGAGCCCGGACTACCCGGCCATCGCGCGCGCGTTCGGCGGGTACGGTGAGCGTGTGGAGGATCCCGGCGAGGTCCGCGCCGCGCTCTTGCGCGGCTTGCAGGCCGTTGCGGCCGGGCAGGTCGCGCTGGTCGAGATGGCGCTCGAGTCGATCAGCAACAGCAGGGGAGCGTGACCAGGGACGCGCGCGCGGTCCGCTACGGTCTCTTCGCCGCTTCCTGCAATTCCCGGACGTGCTCGGCCCAGTGGTGGGCGAGCAGCTCCAGCCGCTGACGCCCGGTCATGAGCTCGCCCGTCGCCCGCTGAAAGCAGGGCGTGTCGAGGTCGGGCGCGCTGCGAGCCGCGCGGACCAGCCGTGCGTGGGCCTGGCGCAGCTGCGTCAGCAGCTCGTCGAGGCTCTCGTGCTCGTGGAGGCGGCGGCATACCTCGTTCACGGTGTCGGAGTCGGCGGGCACCGGCCACGGGGGCCCCCCGAGCGCCGCCGACTGGATGCCCCACGCGGTCGCGTCGTGGAAATAGATGAAGTGCATCAGCACATCGCGGGCCTGCCAGCGGTCGACCCGGGCCTTGGTCGCCCGGCCGGGCCCCTCGAAATAGGCCAGGGTCTCCCGCACGACTTTGTCCAGGCCGGCGAGCAGCACGTCCTTCGAAGGAGGCGTCGTCATCGGGGCGAGCGGCGGGCTTCGAGGGCGGCCAGGCGCTCCCGGATCTCGATCGCGGTCCGTAACTCGCGATCCACGCCGTCGATTCTGGCGTCGAGCCGCCGGATCTCGGCGAGCAGTTCACCCTTCATCGAGGCCGTCTCCGCCCGAAGCCCGTCGATCTTCACCGTGAGACGGGCATCGACGCCGTCGAGCTTCTGATCAACACCGTCGATCTTCTGATCCAGGCGCTGGATATCACCGCGGAGCGCGTGCAGCTCAGGGGCGATGATGTCCTGGAACGCCGTCTTGATCTGGTCGTAGACACCCACCGCGGTCATTCAATCAGGCCAGCGTCGGTACGTCAACGCCCCGGTCCCGATACTCCGCGAGCACTCCGACTGCCCAGACCTGCCGCGCGGTCAGCGCAACTTGAGGGACCGCGCGAGGGGCAGCTTCATGCGGGAGCGCCCCTTACGCGAGGAAGGCGTCGACGCGAACGAGCCGCTTGGCCAACGGGTCCACGCCGAGCCCAAAGGTCTCCAGAGTCTGGGCGCCGAGCAGCGTCGGCGAAGCGTCTGGCGCGAGAAAGGCCAGGACGGTGCGCTCTCGGCCTTCGAGCCTCACCCGGATCTCGGCGACCTCCCAGATCGCTTTCTCGCCCGTCGCGAAGACGACGGGCTGACGGTCGATCGCCTGGTACCCGAGCGAAACCAGCAAGCTCCGAGGAAGGGAGAGATACGAGGCTCCGGTGTCCACGAGAACCCGGCAAGCCCGCGGGGAGCCTCCGTTGGCCGGCAACACTTCTACCTCGACGTTGAACAGGCCCATGGCGCACGATGATTGTACGCCAGACGTGCATTCAGGCGACGCCCTCGCCGCCGCAGTGAGTGGAGAGGAACCGTCGAGGCTCCTCCGTCAGTCCGACGTGGACGTAGGCCCTCACCCGACCTGGTAACGCTTGATCGCGGCCGCGTCGAACCCCAGCCCGAGCCCCGGCGCCACCGATTCCTTCTTTCTCAGCTCACCGCCAACGGGACCCGGGTGCCGTCCGGCCGCCGCCATGTCGTCCGGAACTCGCGGTCGTATGTCCACACCCTGGATCCCCGCTCCTTCTCAGAGACCACCGCGAGATAGCCGTCGGCCCAGTCGGGATCATGCTCGTGGTAACGCATCAGCCAACCGAAAACCTCGAGCCACAGGGATTCGTCCTCGCGCCGATAGGCCGCGACCGAGAATTCGTCAAGGAAGCGCCGCAGCCGCTCGCGCTGCGCCCGGCGCGGCAGGAGGAAGCACGCCTCGGTGAGCACCGGCGGACAGAGAACGAAGGGCTCGCGCGCGAGCCGGTTGAGGTCACGCAGCGCTCGCCGATTGAGCGCGTCACGCGGGTCGCACAGCGCGACAACCGGCGCGGTGTCGAGGAGGATCACGAGCTCCGGTGGCGCAACCGCCGCCGAATCAGGCGGCGAACCCTCGCGCGATCCCTCGGATCACGCTCGCCGCGCGGCAGGTTCAGGGGGTCGGGATACTCGCGGTAGATGTCGGCCATGATCTCGCTCGCCGGTCGGCGCGACACGCGGGCGGCCGCGTGTCGCTCGTGAGCGGCGCGGATCGCCGCACGCACAACGCGAGAGATCGGGATGCCAGCCTCTCGCAGGCGCGCCGCCATCCGGGCGTCATCGGGGCCGAGTCGGACGTTGAGGAGCTTCATTCGCCTATCGTAAAGACGATTGGTCTTTACGTCAAGCCGCCGGAAGCTCACCCGACCTGATAGCGCTTGATCGCGGCCGCGTCGAACGCGAGCCCGAGCCCCGGCGTCTTCGGCACCACGAGCTGGCCGCCCTCGAGCGCCGGCGTCTCCGCGAAGAGCCGGAGCGTCCACGG
>Ga0209377_1000700_pt1 | contig 22698 bp, 15 predicted proteins | sample GraSoiAngelo_141_FD_185898 | JGI IMG/M metagenome (GOLD analysis project Ga0209377, IMG submission 185898) | Grasslands soil microbial communities from the Angelo Coastal Reserve, California, USA - 14_0929_12_40cm (SPAdes) (version 2) | ecosystem: Environmental > Terrestrial > Soil > Grasslands ...
TTTCGCGGCAGCTTTGGGAGTGCATGCGCGTCCTCACGCCGCTTGCTTTGATGCGAATATCAATAAAGATCGATCGCTATTCTAGCTAACTTAGCGGGGCCCGTATGAAATGGGTTTCAATAACGAATTGCTTCTTTGGCATCGCGCTATTTAGTGCCGGGGCGCTGGCGTTCGGCGAGGAGCAACAAACGCCCGCACACGCCGTAAGCGGTGTGCGGCCAGTTGATCAGCGAAAAATGCAAAACGAGAAATTCGGGCTGGTGATCCACGGCGGCGCCGGAACCATTGATCGCAGCAAGATGACGCCGGAAAAAGAGCGCGAATATCGCGCCGGCCTTGAACGTGCCCTGGCGGCTGGCTATGACGTTTTGAAAAACGGGGGCTCGAGCCTCGATGCTACCGAAGCTGCCGTGCGTGTGCTCGAGGATGATCCGCACTTCAATGCGGGCAAAGGATCAGTATTTACCAGCGCTGGCACAAACGAGATGGACGCAGCCATTATGGACGGGAAAGCGCTCGCCGCAGGTGCCGTCGCTGCTCTGAAGCATGTGAGAAATCCCATCAGCCTCGCCCGGCTTGTCATGGAGAAATCTGGACATGTCATGATGGATGGCGAGGGCGCGGAAGCGTTCGCCAAGGAGAACGGAATGGAACTCGTGGACCAAAAATATTTTTTTACCCAGGAGCGCTGGGACGCTTTGCAGAAAATTAAAGCTGCGGAGAAACATCGAACCGGCGGAGCAGGCAAAGCATTTTTTATTACCGATCAAGATCGCCACGGAACCGTGGGCGCTGTCGCGCTGGACAAGAATGGAAATCTGGCCGCAGCAACCTCAACCGGTGGGACCACCAACAAGCGACCGGGGCGCGTGGGTGATTCGCCGGTCATTGGTGCAGGAACTTACGCGAACAATGCGACGTGCGCCGTTTCCGCGACAGGCGACGGAGAGTATTTCATTCGGGCGACGGTCGGGCACGACGTCTCGGCACTGATGGAATATCGGAGAATGTCCCTCAAGGAAGCGGCACAAGCTGTGCTCGATAAAGTCGCCAAACTCGGAGGCACCGGTGGATTAATCGCAATCGATCGTCACGGCAACGTCGCCTTGCCATTCAATACCACGGGGATGTATCGCGGGTATGTCGATCGAGACGGCAAGTTTGTTGTCGAGATCTACAAATGATTTTGTGATTCGTTGAAACGTTGAACCGTTGAAGCGGAAACAGGATTGTCATTCTGAGCGAAGCGAAGAATCTCTGATCGGTTCTTCCACCACCGCCAAAGTGACAATCAGAGATGTTTCGCTTCGCTCAACTTGGCAAGATGGCGCTGTAACGGCTTAACGCTTTAACGTTTCAACGATTCTCATGCTCCCGCCCTTCTCCGTCGTCATTCCCTGTTTCAACGAAGCGGCGCGCATTGGCGGAACCTTGCGATCGACGCTCGATTATCTCACTGCCAACGCCCCACAAAGTGAGTTGATCGTGGTGAATGACGGATCAACCGATGCAACTGCAGCCATCGCGCGCGAAAAATTGGATGGGGCGACGATCCAAACGCGATTGCTAGAAAATTTTCCGAATCGTGGCAAGGGCGCCGCGGTTCGCTCCGGATTACTTGCCGCGCGAGAACCGATCGGACTTTTTTCTGATGCGGATCTTTCCACGCCGCTCACGGAGACGCCGAAGCTGATCGAGCCGATTGCAAACGACGAAGTCCACATTGCTTTCGGCTCGCGCGCGCTGGACCGCAGTTTAATCGGGATTCATCAGCCTTGGCGGCGAGAACAGGCCGGCCGTGTTTTCAACCTGCTCGTGCGCGTCACCACCGGCCTTCCGTTTTGGGATACGCAATGCGGATTCAAGGCATTTCGCCTGGATGTTTTCCGGCCGATTCTTGAGGCAGCGCGGGTCGATGGTTTTGCGTTCGACGTTGAGCTGCTTCTTCTCGCACATCGCGCTGGACTGCGCATTCGAGAAATTCCGGTCCGCTGGAATCACGCTGAAGGAAGCAAAGTTAGTTTTTTTCGTGACAGCCTGCGAATGCTGCGCGAAGTGATCGCGATGCGAGCCGAGGTAGGGGCGATTGACCTGAATCGCCCGCCAGCGGTTCGGTGAACCGCCCCTGCCTCTTTTCTTTCGCACCGCCTGATTTAGCTTAATCCCTCCGCTGAGTAGGGTTTTCAATGCGCTCATTTCAATTTCATCCCGCTGTTGCGCGGTGGTTCGAGCAAACCTTCGGCTCACCGACTGAACCGCAATTGCGCGGCTGGCCGGCAATACAATCCGGTCGGCACGTTCTGATTTCTGCGCCGACAGGTTCCGGCAAAACGCTGGCGGCGTTCCTTGCTTCACTGGATGTGCTGTTCCGCGAAGGCGTCGAGGCTGATTTGCCGGATGAAACGCAGGTGGTTTACGTCTCGCCACTCAAGGCGTTGAGCAATGATATCCGCAAAAATCTGCAAGAGCCGCTCGCTGGAATTCGCGCGTTGTTGAACGAAACAAATGGCCGCGAGATTGATGTGCGCGCAGAAGTGCGCACTGGCGATACAACTGCTGCCCAACGGCAGTCGCTTATCAAAAAGCCTCCGCACATCCTCGTCACGACGCCGGAGTCACTCTATTTGCTGCTCACTTCTGACTCCGGGCGGCGCATGCTGGGCACCGCACGAACGCTGATCCTTGATGAGATTCACGCTGTCGTCGATGACAGGCGTGGCGCGCACCTTGCACTGAGCGTCGAACGTTTGGCCGCGCTAACCAAAAGACCGCTCCAACGAATCGGTTTATCTGCGACGCAAAAACCGATTGAAGAAGTCGCACGTTTCCTTGTTGGCACTCGCGCCGTGGATGACGCCGGCAATCCTGATTGCGAAATCATAGATATCGGTCATCGCCGTGAACTGGACATAGGCATCGAGCTGCCTGGTTCGTCGCTTGAAGCGGTGATGTCGAATGAAGTTTGGGAGGAAATCTACCGTCGGCTTGCGGAATTGATTCAGGCGCACCGGACCACTTTGGTCTTCGTCAACACACGCCGGATGGCCGAGCGCGTGACGCATCATCTCAGCGAACTGCTCGGTGCAGACGCAGTGACGTCGCATCACGGAAGTCTCTCCGCAAAACTGCGTCTGGACGCCGAAGATCGATTGAAGCGCGGCGAATTGAAAGCGCTTGTTGCCACGGCTTCACTTGAGTTGGGCATCGATATTGGGTCGGTTGATCTCGTCTGCCAACTAGGGACGACGCGCTCCATCGCCACCCTGTTGCAACGCGTTGGCCGCGCCGAGCACAAACGCGGCGGCTTGCCGAAAGGGCGTATCTTTCCATTGAGCCGCGATGAACTGGTCGAATGCGCCGCGTTACTCCATAGCGTCCATCGCGGCGAACTCGATCGTCTCAGCATTCCGGAAAAACCGCTGGATGTCCTGGCCCAACAAATCGTCGCTGCGGCTTCCACCGAGGATTGGGAGGAAACGGAGTTTTTCGAACTGGTCCGTTGTGCATGGCCGTACCGAAATCTTGCTCGCGAGGAGTTCGATAGCGTCGTCAAGATGCTCGCCGAAGGTTTCAGCACCAAGCGCGGACGGCGCGCGGCGTTGATTCATCACGATGGGGTGAATCATCGTTTGCGTGGCCGGCGTGGCGCGCGACTTGTCGCTCTGACCTCCGGCGGCGCGATTCCCGACAACGCTGATTATCGAGTCATTCTCGAACCGTCGGAAACTTTCGTTGGCACTGTGAACGAAGATTTCGCGGTGGAAAGTTTGGCAGGCGACATTTTTCAGCTCGGTAACGCGTCGTGGCGAATTCTACGCATCAACTCTGGCGTCGTTCGCGTGGAGGATGCGAAAGGTCAGCCTCCTGGAATTCCATTTTGGCTTGGGGAGGCGCCCGCGCGCACCGCCGAGCTTTCGCAAGCTGTTTCGAATGTTCGCACGGAGATCGAAAAATTGCTCAGCGACGGCGGGGACGTTAGCGAGTGGATCGTCTCTGAAATGCGGCTCCCCACAGAAGCTGCTCAGCAAATCGCCGATTACTTTGCCGATACTTATCGAGCGCTCGGTGCGCTTCCCTCCCAGCAGGCGCTCGTGATCGAGCGTTTCTTCGATGAATCTGGCGGAATGCAACTCGTTTTGCACGCGCCTTTCGGCAGTCGAATCAATCGCGCCTGGGGTCTCGCACTGAGAAAACGTTTTTGTCGTTCGTTCAATTTCGAGCTGCAAGCAGCGGCAACGGACGACGCGATCGTGATCTCGCTCGGTACGCAGCATTCATTTCCGCTGGAGGAAGTTTTTCGTTATCTGAATTCAAAAACGGTTCGCGACCTGCTCGTTCAAGCTTTGCTGGATGCTCCGATGTTCGCCATCCGGTGGCGCTGGAACGCCACCAGGTCTCTCGCCGTGCCGCGCTTCCGCGGAGGCGCGAAAATCGCCGCGCCATTGCAGCGGATGGAATCGGAAAATCTTTTGGCCGCAGTCTTTCCAGACCAGCTCGCGTGTCTGGAACATATCGTAGGCGACCGCGAGATTCCCGATCACCCGTTGGTGAAACAGACAATCGACGATTGCCTGAGCGAAGCGATGGACATCGACGGGTTGGAAGAGGTTTTGCGCAAGATCGAACAGGGTGAGATCCGCTGCATCGCGCGCGATTTGCCAGAGCCTTCGCCGCTCGCGTCTGAGATTCTAAATGCGCGGCCGTACGCGTTTCTGGATAATGCGCCGTTGGAAGAACGCCGCACCCAGGCGGTTTACACGCGTCGCGCTTTGGAAAGGAATGTAGGCGACGGTCTGGGCATTCTCGATTCGGCTGCGATTGAGAAAGTCGAGAAAGAAGCGTGGCCAGAAGCGACAAACGCTGATGAATTACATGACGCGCTGATGCTTCTCGCGGCGATGACGCAGGATGAAGTGCAACGAACAGTTCATCATGAAGGCAACGGCACAGCAGTCGAGCAATTACTTAATGAACTCGTCGCATCGAAACGGGCGACGCAACTTCGTGCCGGCGACAAGAGTTTTTGGACTACCGCCGAGCGGTTGCCGATGTTGCAAATGATTTATCCGGACGCCGGTGCCGATAGTCAGGTAACGGCGCCGGAATCTGCTCAGCGACAAAATTGGGAACGGTCGGCAGCGATTCGTGAATTACTTCGCGGAAGAATCGAAGTTTCCGGCCCACTGTCGGTCGGGCAGCTGGAAAATATTCTTGGTCTTCGCCGATTGGAAATCGACACGGCGTTGCTCGACCTTGAAAGCGAAGGTTTTGTTCTGCGCGGCAAATTTCACCCAAACGCAACCGAACTGGAATGGTGTGATCGCCGGCTGCTGGCGCGAATTCACCGGCTCACCATCGATCGGCTGCGGGCGGAGATCCAGCCGGTCTCGCCACAGGATTTTTATCGATTTCTGTTCGCGTGGCAGCGCGCAGATCCAGAACATCGCGTGGAAGGTCCCGAGGGTCTGCAGTTCGTGTTGGAACAACTCGACGGCTGCGAGCTGCCGTTGGCGGCTTGGGAATCGGCGGTCCTCGCCGCGCGTGTTACCGAGTACGATCCCGAGTGGCTTGATCGCCTTTGTTTTTCTGGTCGCGTCGGTTGGGGACGGTTGAGCGCGCCACAAAATCCGAGCGCGCGTACCAGCGCTCCGCTACGAACCAGCCCGATCGCGTTTTACCAACGAGAGCACCTGCAGGATTGGTTGATCCTGTCCCGAGCGAATTCGACCATGGACCTCTCGATCGCGAGCCGAACTTTGTTCGATACGCTGGCAGAAGGTGGCGCACTCTTCTTCACCGAGCTGGTGCGTCGCAGCGGACTGCTGCCTTCTCAAGTTGAAGAAGCTTTGTCGCAACTCGCGGCGCTCGGTCTCGTGACGTCGGATAGTTTCGATGGGTTGCGAGCGCTCCTGGTACCGTCAAACAAACGCCCGACGTTTGGCCGGAACATTGGAAAACGCCGGCGCAAAACAAACCTTGCGAGCATCGAGTTTGCAGGGCGCTGGTCGTTGCTGAGAACGGAGATCGCCTCGAAACCATCCGGAAATGGTGCGGAAAGCATCGCGCGCGAGGCTGCGATCGAGAAATTTGCGCGGACGTTGCTACGTCGCTACGGCGTTGTGTTTCGACGATTGCTTGAGCGCGAGAGTCTTGGCGTCAATTGGTACGAGCTAGGGCGATTTTATCGCAGGTGGGAAGCGCGCGGCGAGATTCGCGGCGGCTATTTCGTGGCGGGAATCAGCGGCGAACAATTCGCCCTACCCGAAGCTATTGGCTTGTTGCGTTCCATACGCAAAGCGCCCCCAAACGGCGAACTGATCACACTGAGCGCTGCGGACCCGTTAAATTTGCAAGGCATTCTGACGCCTGGACCACGAATTGCCGCGCTGACCGCAAGCCGAATTTTGTTTCGCGATGGCTTGCCGGTCGCCGCGCTCGAGGCGGGCGAGATTCGCAAAATCTCCGGTGCGCCTGTTTCTGACTTGCAGATCGAAACGGCTCTCAGAATCGGCAAGCTGCGTCCGTCGTTGCGGCCGTATTACAAGTGACGGCACCGTCGCGGCCCTGTAGCCGCTTCGCTGTGCGAAGCTCAACGCTGAGTTTTGGCACGCACGCGCCACGCGTCTCACAGAGACGCGGCTACAACTATTTCTTCACTACCGCGGCGTTCTCGATCATGGCAATGCCGCCGCGTTCCGCCAGCTTGCCTTTCACAGTAATGTTTTTGCCACAGTACTCTGCGAGCTGATCGTTGATTGGCTTGTGTTCGCCAACGACCAGATACGCTTTACCCTCGCTCACGATACCGACCGGCCCACCACTCTTGATGCATTTTGCCCCGCAGGACTGCCCATGCTTTTCGCCGATAGCATTATGATCGACGTAGCACATCATATCGACCACTTCGCCGGTCACTTCTTTGGAAGCAGCCGCGTCGCCGCCGTGCTCGTGTTCTTGGGCGATCGCCAGCGGCGCGCACGCCAGACCTGCAATGAAGGTCACAGTCACTGCAACTTTCAAGACAGTAGGTTTATTGTTTGGTGAATTAATCATGGGACAAATGTGGCCGTCTCGGCCCGTCGGTCAATCTGCTACGGAGCCGAAAATGACGAATCACGAATGTCTAATGACGAAGGAATGACGAAATACGAATCACGAAAAATATGTCCGCGAGCCTTTTTGTTGTCGTCATTTGAGCGTTCGGACTTCCTTCGACATCCGCGATTCGGACGTCGTCATTATTTCTGTTTTTCAATCAAATCGGCGAACTGATCGAAAAAGTACGAGGCATCATGCGGGCCGGGCGCAGCTTCGGGATGGTATTGCACGCTGAAGATCGGCAATTCCTTGTGGCGCATTCCCTCCACCGTGCCGTCATTCAAATTGATGTGCGTTACTTCCACATCCAAAGGGAGCGACTCCGCGTTGACGGCGAATCCGTGATTTTGCGCAGTGATGGCCACTTTGCCGCTGCGCAAATCCTTTACCGGCTGGTTGGCGCCGCGATGGCCGAATTTCAATTTGAATGTCGAGCCGCCGAACGCGAAGCCGAGAATTTGATGGCCGAGACAAATCCCGAAGATCGGTTTTTTTTCCATTAAATCATGCACGTTCTTGTGCGCGTAAGGAAGCGCCGCGGGATCGCCAGGGCCGTTGGAGAGAAAAATTCCGTCGGGATCAAGACTGAGCACTTCCTCAGCCGATGTCGTCGCCGGGACAACCGTCACTTCGAAACCCTTCTGGCGCAGCAGGCGCAGAATGTTTTGTTTGATGCCGTAATCGTACGCGGCGATCCGAAATCGGGTCGGTGGCAACGCCCGTCTGCTTTCTCCATCTCGCGGTTGCGGGATCAACCACGGCGCGCTCAGCTTGTCCTCAGGGTCCCAGCGATAAATTTTCTGTGTTGAGACTTCGCGAACGTAATCCATCCCGATCACGCCGTCGCCCTTGATCGCCCTTTGCGTTGCTTCTTCGGGCGAAATCTTCTCGGTCGTTAAACAGGCTTTCATCGCACCGCGGGTGCGCAAATGCCGCGTGAGTGCGCGCGTGTCGATTCCTTTCGTGCCAGGGATATTCCATTTTCGCAAGTATTCGTCGAGGGACATTTCGGAGCGCCAGTTGCTCGGGACCTCGGTCAATTCCTCTATGACGAATCCGCGCACGTGAGGCGAAGAGCTTTCCTGATCGAGCGAATTGATGCCGTAATTTCCGATCAACGGATAAGTCATCGCCACGATCTGTCCGCGATACGATGGATCCGTCAGCACCTCCTGATAACCGGTCATGGCGGTATTGAAACAAACTTCGCCGACCCGGGTACCGGTTGCGCCAAATGATTCACCCTCGAAATACCGACCGTCTTCGAGGGCTAGGAGTGTGCGCACGTCACTGCGCATTATCGATCTCGTCGGCGGATTTTCAAATCCGTTGAACTTGTGGCCCAGACAATCTTGTCTGCGCCTTCGCGAGCTTTTCAGGCAGGATTGCCTGCGTCACGCACAACAAAATCTTTACCCCGCTGGTGCCGTTCAGGTGATTCTCCCGTTCCCCTTCGTAAAGGGTGGATAACCGTTGCTGCGGAATCTGGCTTCCAATGAAGGCCTGTCATTCTCCGCACCAACCAAGTCTCCTGATTTCATCAACTATCGGTTCGGGGACGTCACCTCAATCGCGAACATCGCAGGGTAAATTCAAAAGCCGCTGGTTGAGAGTTGAACGGAAAGCACTGGTTTCCTGCCCAACCCTCAACGAGCGGCTCTCAATCTCAAAGAACTATTCGCGCAATTCCGCGCCGAGGTCGCGCCGCAATCGCTCGCGAATTTTCGCGTGCGCAGCGTTCACTTCCTCACTCGTGAGTGTGCGACTTCGGTCTCGATATGTCAATCTATATGCGAGCGACTTTCGTGCCGCTCCGACTTCACCGCCGCTAAACACATCGAATAACTCCACGCTTTCCAAGAGTAGCTCACGCGGCTCCTGGATCACGCGGCAAATTTTTTCGTGTGAAATCTCCTCCGACACAATCATCGCAATATCGCGAGTAACGGCTGGAAATTTCTCAATCTCGCGAAACTTTTTCCTCAGCTCGTCCGGGACCAAAAGAAGATCGGCATGCAACTCGGCGACAAACACTGGCCCTGACGCGGTCGCTTTCGCCGAGGAAAGTTGTCCGCCGAAACCGACCATCCGATCGCCGGAGAAAACGTCGACCGGCAGCGCGAGATCAGGAAACTTTCCCGGGCGAAACGACAGATTTGGAACGACGCATTCCAGCGCGCCTTTGAGATCAAACAAATCGACACCGCGGTTCGATACGGATCGCCAGTTCCCCGCGCCCGCGACATTTCCCCAGAGTAAAACTCCAAGATACCGTTCTTCTTTTCCCGATGGCGGAATAAAGGTGCGACCGATTTCAAAAATCGCCACACGGGCCGCGCCCGCTCGAATGTTTCGGTCAAGAACGGCGAGCAATCCCGCCAAAATGCTCGGCCGCAAGGCGACGTGATCTTCGCTCAGCGGGTTGCGGAGCTCGATGGCGCCTTCGCTGAAGGCGACTAGTTCGCGCGGAAGCAATTTTGAAGTTCGCACTTCATTGAGACCGACTGCTGCGAGTCGGCTTCGCCACGCTGATTCCAAATCGTGCGCGCGATCGGCTGCGCTGGAAGGCGTGTAACGGCTTCGGTCCGTCCCTGGAATTTTTTTTGCGCCATACGCGCGGACGACTTCTTCGATAAGATCGACATCGCGCTGCAAATCGCGCCGATAGCTTGGAATTTTCCATTTCGTCGTTTTAGCAGCACTAGTCTTCTTTAAACCAAAGCCTGTCAGAATCTCGTCGATAGCTTTTGGTTTGATCGAGATTCCAACGACTCGATCGCATTTGTCGTAACTCAGCGAAACATCCGCGGGATTCGGCGGCAGCTTGCCGGCAAGATTGATTTCTTTTGCGGGAGTTCCGCCGGCAATCTCTTGAATCAATTCGCTCGCGCGCTGCGACGCGCGCAAAATCATTTCGGGATCGACACCGCGCTCGAAGCGGTAACTCGCGTCGCTCGGCAAATTCAAGTTGCGTGCAGTTCGTCGAATGCTCGCCGGCAAAAAGTAAGCTCCTTCGAGCAAAATGTTCTTCGTGGAATCGGTCACACCCGTTTCCTCACCGCCCATCACGCCGCCGATCCCAACCGCGCGCTCTTGATCGGCAACGACAAGATTGTCCGGTTTGAGCGAGTAAGTCTTTCCATCGAGCGCGAGAAACTTTTCGCCATCGCGTGCGAGCCGCACGTTGATGTCGCCTGTTAATTTATCTGCGTCGAACGCGTGCGTGGGTTGTCCGAGCTCGAGCATCACGAAGTTGGAGATGTCCACGATGTTGTTGATCGAACGACTGCCGACGCTCTCAATTTTCGTGCGCAGCCACTGCGGGCTCGGGCCGACCTTCACGTTGTCGATCTTGCGCGCTGAAAAGAACGGACATTCACGCGTTGCGGTAATGGTCACGCCAGTCTTTTTGATTGCGATTTTCGATTCGCGTGGCGTCGACTTGAGTTTCTTGCCGGTCAGCGCCGCAATTTCGCGAGCCAGACCGAAATGGCTCAGCAGATCACCACGGTTTGGCGTAATCTCGACATCGAGAATCGTGTCCTCTGGAAAGAGATCACCGATTGGCGTGCCGATTTTCGCATCTGGCGGCAAAATCAACAGGCCGGAGGCATCATCGCCCAAACCGAGCTCGATTGGGCTGCAAAGCATTCCTTCCGATTCGACTCCGCGCAGCTTGCTTTTTCGAATCTCGGTTCCGTTCGGCAACTTCGCCCCCGGCAACGCCAGCGGAACTCTGTCGCTGACTTTGTAATTGGTCGCGCCGCAAACGATCTGGCGTTTCGTTCCGCTAGCATCATCGACTTCGCAAACAGTCAGACGATCAGCATTTGGATGACGCGACGAAGCAGTGATCTGCGAAACGATCACTTTGTCGACGTTCGCGCCGCACGTCTCGATGTTTTCGGTCTCAACCCCAGCACGGGTCAGCAAGTCGGCGATCTCTTCCGGATTTTCTGGAAGATCAACAAATTCGCGCAACCAATTGACAGAAAATTTCATGCGAACTGGCGGAGAAACCGCAAATCATTTTGCGCGAAGAGGCGGATGTCGGGAATGTCGAACAGAATCATCGCGAGGCGATCCATGCCGAGGCCGAATGCGTAGCCGCTCCATTTTTGAGAATCATAAGCATCGTCGCCGCGCGCTTTGTTTACCTCTTCAAAGACGGCGGGATGTACCACGCCCGAGCCGGCAACTTCAATCCACCGCTCCCCGCCCTTAAGCGCTTTTGATTTCACATACACTTCAAGGCTGGGCTCGGTGAATGGAAAATAGTGCGGGCGAAATTGGACTCCGGTTCCGGGACCGAAAAGTTCGCACATGAAAAATTCGAGCGCGCCTTTGAGATCGGCGATGCTGACGTTCTCGTCGACGTAAAGCCCTTCGATCTGGTGAAACTGCGGGCTGTGAGTCGCGTCGAGTTCATCGCGCCGATAAGCCGCGCCGGGCGCGATCACGCGAATCGGCGGTGGTGCGGCTTGCATGGTGCGGATTTGCACAGTCGACGTGTGTGTCCGGAGCAATCGACCGTCGCGGAGATAAAATGTGTCCTGCTCGTTGCGCGCAGGATGTTCGGGCGGTGTGTTGAGCGCGTCGAAGCAGTGCCATTCGTCTTCGATGTCGGGGCCATCGGCGAGTGCAAATCCCATTCGACGAAAAATTTCGATTGAGCGTTCCCACATCTGCGTGAGTGGATGAAGGGTGCCGAGCTCGTGCGGCGTTCCAGGTAGGAAGACGTCGATTTTCGCGAGTGCGCCCGATTCTTTTTGCGCACGAAATTGTTGCGCGCGTGATTCGAGCGACGCGGTTACGGCGGCGCGAACTTCGTTGAGCAGTTTGCCGACGACTGGCTTCTCTTCCTTGGCGAGCGTTTTCATTTGCTCGCCCCAAGCCGAAACGCTCCCGCTGCGCCCGAGATATTTCACGCGCGCGGCTTCGAGCGCCTGCTTGTCAGGCGCGGAATCGATCTCGCGCAACGCGTCGTCGCGGAGTTGTTCGAGTGGATGAGTCATTGAAACGCTTGAACGTTGAATGTTGAACGGGGAACGTTCAATTCAAAGTTCATCGCTGTAGCGGCGCTCTATGAGCGCCGACATCCCGCGAGCGTGCCAGCGGTTTCGGCGGTCACAGACCGCCGCTACAGGAGAGCCTATGCGGCTTTCTTGCTCTTTTTCTCCAGCGCGCTCTTCGCTTGATCGACGATGGATTTGAATCCGGCTTCGTCGGTGACGGCCAGATCGGCGAGAATCTTGCGATCCAGGCCGATACCAGCAGCTTTGAGCCCTTCGGCAAAACGGCTGTAGGTCATACCATTGGCGCGGGCAGCGGCATTCAGCCGTTGAATCCAGAGGTAACGGAACGTGCGTTTACGTGTTTTGCGGTCGCGATACGCCCAATAGCGGGCTTTCATGATCGCGTCTTTCGCGTAGCGGAAAAGTTTTGAACGGCGTCCGCGATAGCCTTTGGCTTGTTTTAAGATTCGTTTCCGGCGCGCCCGGCTTGCCGGGGCATTGGTGGCTCTTGGCATAATTCTTTGTCTCGAATCGCTTCGGGACTCCTCGTTCAGCGAGTTGTTTGTTCCATTATCGATCTTCGCGACCTCACTCGCTGACGCAGTTCCATCGCGTGGAACCAGGTGCGCAGATCGTCACGACGCGGCGGCGTCGAGCGACAAACAATAAGTAGCGAGTCGAGAATGACAACTGCTTTTCGACGGGTGAGAAGCTGCAGCGGCCTAGCCGAGACTTTAACGCTTCAGCGTTTTGGTGCTAGATTCTGCTGGCATGCACTGGCTCGGGCGTCATCGATTCCTAGTCCTGGCTTCTATCTGCTTTTTTTGGACGGGCGTGATACTTCTCGGTCATTTTCTCCCGGGTGTACCGTTTCTCTCGGCGCCATGGCACGGAGAGCAAAGTTTCGAAGATTTGCTTCGACGCGAGGGTCGAAAGACCGCGCCGCCTCAAGATTTTGTTTTTCTCGGACTTGATCAAAGCACATTGCAGTTGCCGCCGCTGACGGCTGAAGAAGTCGCGGGCAACCGCGCGTTTCAACTCATGACTGAGCGGCCGTTCCCGTGGTCACGGGAAGTCTGGGCGCTTTTGCTCGATCGGCTATTTGGGGCAGGTGCCCGCCTTGTCATATTTGATTTGCTTTTTGACCCCCCCAACGACGGTGACCCGGCATTTCACGCCGCGCTGGATCGTTATCGGGACAAGGTCGTCCTTGGCGCCAATTTCGATGTCGCAAATGCCAAGCAGGCCGTTACGCCAAACGATGCGCTGATTCCGCCGCCGCAACTGCAGGATGACCGGGTCGGCTTCGTGAATTTCTGGGCCGACCCGCTCGACGAGAAAATTCGGGCTGTGAATTATCGAGTGACAAACCGGCAGCTGGCGGATTTGCCGCCTCAACCGGGCGAGGAAGTTTATGAATCGCTTTCCGCGCGCGGCCTGGAGAAAATCGGCCACGGGAATGATGTGCCGCGCGATTTCCGAGGGCACATGATTCGCTTCACTGAGCCGGACGCATTCCCACCGCGCCCGCTCTACGAAATTTTTGATCCGAAACTTTGGCACGCCAATTACGCGGACGGCGCGTTTTTCAAAGGCAAGGTGGTGATTGTCGGGGCGTCAGCGCAGGTAGAGCATGACGTTTTCGATACGCCAATGAGCCCACTCACATCGGGTCCGGGACTTCATTTGCAGGCGATGGCTGCGGCGATGGGTCACGAGTTTTTGCAGCCCACGCCGCGGAAAGTTGGCTTCGCTCTCGTTGGCATAGCAGGGCTTGTCGCGTGGTCGCTTGTCGCTTTGTTGCGCAAGCCGTTGCTTTGCGTTGGCGCGTTGGTTGCGATCACGACTGCATATCTCGGGACGACCAGATTGTTCTATGACAAGACAGGGCTGCTGATGCTTACGGTTCCCGTGCTGTCCGCTCTGTTACTCAGCGGATTGTTTTCGCTTGGATTAGAATACGCCCTCGAGCGGATCGAGAAATTGCGTACCCGGCGCACGCTGGAACGCTATGTCTCGAAAAATTTAGTTAAGGAAATTCTGGAAAACCCAGACAGCTACTACAGCACGCTCAAAGGCGTGCGGATGCCCGTGACGATTCTCTTCTCGGACTTGATCGGTTTCACAACGTTGTCGGAAAAAGCGGATCCCGAAGCATTGGTTGCGCAGCTCAATGAGCACCTCAGCCGGATGACGTCGGCCATCTTTAGCAACGGCGGCACACTCGATAAATTCATTGGCGACGCGATCATGGCGGTATGGGGGAATGTGCGCAGTCTTGGGATGGCGCAGGACGCGAAAAATTGCGCACGCTCGGCACTGGCCATGCGCCGAGCACTGCGGCAGCTCAATGAAAAGTGGCGCGGCGAAGGCAGGATGGGGCTCGGCATGGGAATCGGCATCAATCAAGGCGAAGTGATTGTTGGCAACGTGGGATCACAGGAGCGAATGGACCCCACGGTTATTGGCGATGCAGTGAACCTGGCGTCGCGACTGGAAGGCCTTACTCGAATTTATGGCGTCGATATTCTCGTCGGCGCATCGGCGGCCGAACTGGTACGAGACGAGGTTTACTTGCGCTCCGTTGCACGCGTACAGGTGAAAGGCAAAATCAAACCGGCAGACGTTTTTACTTTCATTGGTGCACGAGACGAAAAGGTCGATCCGGAATTTTTGAAATGGCTGGAAACGTACGAAGAGGGACTGGAGAAATTTCGCGGCCGCGATTTTACTGAGGCGAAGATCCTGTTTTCACGCTTCCTGGAATTTTATCCGGACGATCTGTTGGCCAAGATCTATCTGGAGCGCTCGCTCGGATATGAACAAGCGCCACCCGGCGAAGCGTGGGAGGCTGTTGAGGTGTTCACGAAGAAATAACACCCGCGATTCACGAATCTGTCATCCTGAGCCGCGCAGACGGCGAAGGACCTCACATTCGATAATGCGTTACGCAGATTTTACTTGGGTGACCTGTCACCTAGCGAGAGGTCCCTCGCTCCGCTCGGGATGACATGCGTTTGCTGTCCTCGTGAAATCCGCGTAATCCGTAGTTTCTTTTTCTGCTGGCTGACGTAGAAGAGTCGCGTGAAGGAAGCGCCGAGAAAATTTCACTTCCTCGGAATTTGTGGGAGCGCGATGGCGTCGGTGGCGGCCGCACTGCAAGAGCGCGGGTTTAAAGTCACTGGTTCGGACGAAAACGTTTATCCGCCGATGTCGAGCTTTCTCCAGGAGAAAGGCATCGCGCTCAAGGAAGGCTATCGCGCAGAGAACATCCCGCCCGACGCGGATGTAGTGGTGATCGGCAATGCTATGAAGCGCGGTAACCCGGAAGTGGAAGCCGTCTTGAACCGAAAACTGTTTTACCTCTCGTTGCCGGAAGTGCTGAAAAATTATTTTTTGCGCGGCCGTGATAATCTCGTTGTTACGGGAACCCATGGTAAAACAACCACAACGGCATTGCTTGCCTGGATCATGGAGAAAGCCGGACGCAAGCCAGGTTATCTCATTGGCGGACTGCCAAAAAATTTCGGCCAGGGGGCGCGCCTGAACGATTCCAAATATTTCGTAATTGAAGGCGATGAGTACGACACCGCGTTTTTCGACAAGCGCTCAAAATTCATTCATTATCTGCCGGAACTGCTGATCGTAAACAATATCGAGTTCGATCATGCGGACATCTTTAAGAATCTCGATGAAATCAAGCTGAGTTTTCGGCGTTTACTCAATATCGTTCCGCAGAATGGAATGGTGCTCTTGAATGGTGATGATCCCAAGTGCGTAGAAGTCGCCAAAGATTGCCTGGCGCAGATGATCGAGGTCGGCTTCTCCAAAAATTGCGCGCAACGAATCAGGGAGGTCGCTTACTCGCCTGAGGGCTCCAGGTTCAAGCTCGGGGAAGAAACTTTCGAAATTCCGCTCGTCGGCGAATTCAATGTGCGCAATGCTGCGATGGCTGCGATGGCCGCGCGGTTCTACGATGTGCCAAAGCTGAAAATCGACACCGCATTCAAGGGTTTTGCCGGTATTGCGCGGCGGCTGGAGCTTCGTGGTGAAGCGCGGGGCGTGAAGGTGATTGACGATTTCGGGCACCACCCCACAGCAGTCGCGCACACGTTGCAGGCGCTTCGTCATCGCTATCGGGGGCACCGGCTCTGGGCTGTCTTCGAACCGCGCTCAAATACGACCCGGCGCGCGGTCTTTCAACAGCAACTTCCTGACGCGCTAAAATTGGCCGATGGAGTTTTCATCTCTCAGGTAGCCAGGCTGGAACAGATCCCCGAAGATGAGCGATTAAAACCAGAGAAAGTTGTGGCTGCGATCACCAAGGCTGGCCGACCTGCGTTTTACGAACGCAACGCCGATGCCATTGTGGATCGAATCATTCCGATGCTGCGGCCAAAAGATGCGGTGGTCGTTTTCAGTAACGGCGGATTCGATAACATTCACGAGAAGTTGCTCACGCGGCTGCGCGAATTGTAGGGCGTTTCTGTGAAACACCGGCGCCTGACACAGACGCCCTATGAATCGTCAGGGCCGCGCCGCCGACGTATGATCGTGCACAATGCGCCAGCCCTCTGGCAGGCGTTTGAAGATGAGCGTGAAGCGGCCGTGCGGACGATCCTTTGCCCGCTCCAATCTCCAGCGGCCGAGCACCACAGCTACATCAGGTGACAGCAGATTGATTTCAATGTCGGAAAAACTGAGTGTCCTCATCTTCCGGCGATCAGAATATTTCTGCGTGTAGCGCGCCCGCACCGTTTCCCAGCCGCGACGGATGGAATCTTCCGAGATAAAAACAGTTGATGCTGAGCGCGCGTATCCATTCATGAATCCATTAATGTCGCCGCGATTCCAAGCGTTCTGTTGTGCATGAAGGACGGACCGGATCTGAGCAACTGCGTTTGCGTTTTGCGCCGGCGCAGCTGAAACGTTCGTCGCCATTAAAACACAAGCAGTAATCGCGATCGCGCACGCGAGCCGCGCGGTTATTGGGACTTGCGTTCTGCCGAGATGTGGATGGCGAATCACTTGCAGCATCGGGAATCGGCAGTAAGATACGGGGCTTTGCCGCATCCAGCCCGAGCTGTGAAGGATCGTTTCAACTGAGGGAAATACGTTGACGGGTCTCATAAATCTACTAGCGTCGCCAATCCACCCAGATAGGACTGTGCACCGGCTTTTCTGCATCGCGATTTTCACGCTTGCCAGCACGACGTCACTCGTAGCTCAGGGCGCACCGCAGCGTCCCGAGCCGGTCCGACCTGTGAAGCCAGCCAACCCGCCATCGGCGGATGCGCCACCTCCTAAAGTAGCGAATACGCCACCGGCGGACGCACCTGCTCCTCCGGGCGCGCCAGCAACAGTTCGGCTCCAGTTTCCAAACAGCGATGTAGTCGACGTGTTGCATCTCTACGAACAGCTCACCGGTAAGAAACTGGTGATGGATAATTTTGTGCAGGGCAAGGTGAACATTTTCATCGCCAAAGATGTGTCGCGGGATGAGGCAATCAAAATTATCGAGATGAGCATGGCTCTCAACGGGATTTCCCTCGTTCCGGCTGCTCGCGACATAGTCGACGTCGTCGGGGCTGGGCAGAATCCTCGGAAGGCGCCGGTGCCGATTATTTCTGACCCGGCGGACATTCCGCCAGGAAACCCCGTCGTGAGCTTCCTATTCAGGTTGCAGTACGCCGATCCGCAGGAACTTCAGCAAGTGTTGATGGCGTATTTTCAGGGGAGCTCAGGCACGATTAACATTCTGGCCTTGCCGAAATCATCCAGTCTACTGGTGACGCAGAACGCCGACATCATTCGACAGCTTGCCGGTGTGATTCAACAAGTGGACGTCGCCCCGGCCGAAGTGGTGAGCGAGTTTATCAAGCTCGAGCGCGCCGATGCCAGCAAAGTAGTCGATATGCTCAAGGAAATTTTCGAAAAGGGCACTGAAACGCCGGGTCAGCCGGGTGTTCGCTCGGTCAAGGTGCCCGGAACGGTGCCACAGCCGGTGCCCGTTGAAGCCGGAGGTGCCGGTGTGTTATCCGAAGAAGCAGTGATCGTGGGAAAAATTAAGATTACTCCCGACGTGCGCACCAACCGCATTCACATCGTGACGCGGCCGATCAACATGCCTTTTATCCGGCAACTCATCCACGAATTTGATGCCAACGTTGAATTTGGAAAACCAGTCACTCGCTATTTGCGATACATTTCCGCCGGCGACGTTCTGCCAGTGCTGGTGCAGGCGTTGACCGAGCCGGGCGCAGAAGGAGCCGGCGCGGCCCCAACTGGCGGCGGGCCCCTGCCTGGTGCAAGCCCTGCACCGCAGCGCGGTCAGCGCGGTACAAGCCCCCCCTATGGCGGCAGGGGTGGTGGTGGTCTTTCAGACCTGATGGGCACGAGCGGCACTTCGGGTGGTGCCACCGGCAGCACAATCAACATTTCGGAAGAACTTTCCACGCAACCAGTGGACACAACCCATCAAGCGGTCACGATCGGAAACGCCAAGGTCATCGCCGATCAGCGTGCAAACTCGATCATCGTTCTTGGCAACCGCGAGGTAGTGGTGAAGGTGGGAAAAATCCTGGATGAAATGGACGTCAAGGCGCCGCAAGTGGCGCTGAGCACCGTGATTGGCCAATTGACCCTGACTAACAATGAGGAATTCGGGGTCGATTACTTTGCAAAGTACAACAAGAAAGTCGTGGGCATCTCGCGCAATACGGGTGTAACAATTCCAGTCCCGATGGCCAGCGCCGCGCCTTCCATATCACCCGGCATCAATAACGGAATTGCCAGCGGAATTGTTGATCCGGCCGGTCTGATCAATTTCAGCCAGATTATTCAGAACGTAGCCACCGGCACCAACGTTTACGTTGCGGCTGGGAACTATCTTGCGGCGATCGTGCATCTGCTTGAGCAGACCAGCCGGTTCAGAATCATTTCGCGTCCGACCGTTTTCACCAGCAACAACAAGAAGGCAATCATTGCCTCAGGCCAGGAGGTTCCTATTCCTGTTAACACGCTGACAAATGTCGTTAGCGGGGCTACTGTCGCCGGGCAGGCTGCGGTGTCTTCAAATATTGAATACAAGAAAGTCGCGTTGCAACTCGAGGTCGTCCCGCTGATTAATTCTGAGAAAGAAGTGTCTCTGGATATTTTACAAAAACTCGACAGCCTCGGCGAAAATAAAAACATCGGTGGCAACCAAATTCCGACAATCAACACGCGTTATGTCCGCACGAATGTTTCCGCACCAAATGGTTCAACCATTGTTCTGGGCGGGTTAATCGAAGATAACAAGAACAGGAGTTCGACCGGAATTCCTGTTCTTTCTCGCATCCCGTATCTTGGTGCTCTTTTCCGAAGTACGGTCAGCGATAAGACTCGTCAGGAATTGATTATCCTCATGCGCCCGGAGGTGACGCTGACAAAACTGGACGCTTATCGGCTCCGCCAAAAAAATGAGGACAGGACGCACTTCGGACCGGAGCTCGAGCAGGATGATTGCCCGGAATGCCCCAAAGTGGAAGCCGGCAAACAATTAACCTTACCTCCACCCGATATTCCCGCGGCGAAAGACATGCAGTAAATTTTGATCTACTTTTTTATGAAAGAAATCGCTCTTGCATTAATTCTCGGCCTCAGTGCAACGATCGCGCGAGCCGACGAGTACGGTATTTTTTTCAACGATAGTTTCCCTTCAGGCGATCCACTGGCACAGAGAGACGAATGGGCTCTGCTCCATCAGGGGAAGGCAGTGAACGCCACAGACTTCGCGCCGAGATATCATTGGCGCTGGGTTTACTACTTCAAGGCTCCCGAACAACTCATTCTCCAACCGGCTTACGTAGGCTCAATGCAAACGGCGTTGCGCCGGCTGGGCTATTATTGCGGCCCTGTTGACGGCGTGTTTACCCCAGAGGTGGCAGACGCTATCGCGCGGCTGCAAAAGAATTATTCCATGCGCGTCACCGGCACGCTTACCGATCCTGTCCGGCGCGCATTACACATGCCGTGAGTTTTCCTCAATGAACTCAACTCCCAGTCGATCCCTCATTAATTTGCTGCTGGAAAGCGGCGTGCCGTCGAACGAAGAAGCCGCGCAGTTGGCGACGAACCTGAACGGCGGTTCATGGGTGGGCCAGGTGCTCGATTCCGGCAAAGTGGACGAGCAGCGGTTCCTCGGCGCGATCGGGAATTTCTTCCGGGTGCCGGTTGTCTCCATCGACGCGAAAAAGATAGATCGCGCTACCTTGTCGGTCTTACCGAGTCGCTTTGTTTTTCAACATCACATTCTTCCCATCGAGGTGAAGGAAAATTCGGTCGTGCTGGCGACATACGATCTTTTCAATTCAATCGGCCGCCAGCTCGCGGCGCAGCTTTTGAAAAAGCCAGCCGAGTGGGTGCTGGTGCCGCGCGCGCAGCTTTTGCGCGCGATGAAGACGCTCTACGGCGTTGGTGCCGAGACTTTCGACGAGATCCTTAAGACAAATCGTTCCTTCGAGGCGTTGCAAGACACCGAGACCGCCATCGAACTGAACGCCGACGATCCCGAAGCGTCTGTGGTGAAGTTCGTAAACCAGATCATTCGCGAGGCGATTTTCGAGCGCGCGACCGATATTCACGTTGAGCCGCTCGAAAACGATCTACGGATTCGGTATCGAATTGACGGAATTTTGCACGAAGTCGCCGTGCCACCGCAATTGCGTGTCTTGCAATCGGCCATCATCTCGCGCTTGAAAGTGATGTCGCACATGGACATTGCCGAGCGTCGGCTTCCTCAGGATGGGCGGATGAATTTGCACTCGAGTAATCAGGAGATTGACGTGCGTGTTTCGACCATTCCAACCGTCAATGGCGAGTCAATCAGTTTGCGCTTGCTCAGCCGCAGTGAGCAACAGTTCGGATTCGATCGGCTCGATCTCAGCGAAAAACAGGAGAAAATCATTCGCCATCTATTGGCGCAGCCCAACGGAATCATTCTTCTCACCGGTCCGACCGGCTGCGGAAAATCGACGTCGCTTTACTGTTTTTTGAGCAGCATCAATTCCGTGCAGCGCCGCATCATTACAGTGGAAGAACCGGTCGAATATCGAATTCCCGGTGTCTCGCAAATCGACGTGAAACCGGAGATTGACCTGACTTTCGCCAAAGGTCTCCGTCACATTTTGCGACAGGACCCGAACGTCGTCATGGTTGGCGAAATCCGTGACGTCGAGACCGCGGACATCGCGATCCGCGCAGCCATGACTGGCCACCTTGTTTTCAGCACGCTCCACACGAATGACGCTGTAGGCGGCATCACGCGTTTGCTCGACATGGACGTGGAACCGTTTCTGCTCTCCTCGGTCGTCAAATCGTTCATCGCACAGCGACTCGTGCGCACGATTTGTCCAGACTGCGTGCAATTGGTGGATTATCCGCGCGACTATCTGGTTGAGATCTGTTTTCCGGTGAAGGAACTCGGCACCCGCTTCCGGCGCGGCGCGGGTTGCGATCAATGCCGCCAGACCGGCTATCAGGGTCGCGCGGCGATTTATGAAATTTGCCTCATCACTGAGCCGCTGAGAAAACTGATCATGCGAAAACGCGATGGCGGCGAACTCAAGCAATGTGCCATTGCCGAAGGTATGGAAACTTTGCGGCAGGACGGCTGGCGACGCGTCGCACAAGGCAGAACAACGATCGAAGAAGTTGTGCGCGTGACTCAAACCGACGAAGTGATGGCTGAAACGACCGAAGAAGCCGAGCCGGTGGTGGCGGGCGAAGCGGCCGAAATGCGCTAAGCTCGACGATCCTCCCTCGTGTCATTCGCCGCGCAACTCGCGAATGGCTTTGGCATAATCGTTCGAGCGAAAAATTGAGGTGCCAGCGACGAGGACGTTTGCGCCATTTTCGACCGAGAGCTTGGCGGTCTTCGCGTTGATGCCGCCATCCACTTCGATATCGATCTTGCCATTCAGCGATCTGGCGCGCTTAACTTTGTGCATTTGATCAGCTCGAAACGGTTGGCCGCCGAAACCGGGGTGCACTGTCATGATCAGCAATATGTCGATTTTATGGAGGAATGGTTCGATTAAATCGAATGGGGTTTCGGGATTTAAAGTGAGCCCGGCGCGGCAACCGGTGTCTTGAATCTGCTGCAAGGTTTTCGCGACATCGTGTTTTGCTTCCGCCTCGACATGAACGGTGATGGAGTTTGCGCCGGCTTTGACGAATCGCGGCACGTAATGGTCAGGATGCTCAATCATGAGATGAACATCGAGCGGAAGACTCGTTAAGCCGCGCACAATCCTGACAATCTCCGGCCCGAAGGAAATGTTATCGACGAAATGTCCGTCCATGATGTCGCAATGAATCCAATCTGCGCCTGCGGCTTCGACGCGATGGATTTCGTCAGCGAGTCGCGAGAAATCGGCGGCAAGAATGGACGGGGCGACGATGATTCTTTGCATCGAAGTAATGCAATAAAGGAGTAATCGACGAACTACAAAAATTCCAACACTCTGTTAGTTGAGCACTTCATTACTCTCATAATATGCGCTTGACGGCGCTCCGCACTGTTTCATGTTACCGCGTTTCAGCC
>Ga0209377_1000702_pt1 | contig 22679 bp, 24 predicted proteins | sample GraSoiAngelo_141_FD_185898 | JGI IMG/M metagenome (GOLD analysis project Ga0209377, IMG submission 185898) | Grasslands soil microbial communities from the Angelo Coastal Reserve, California, USA - 14_0929_12_40cm (SPAdes) (version 2) | ecosystem: Environmental > Terrestrial > Soil > Grasslands ...
TCGATCGTCGATATACTGCCGTGATTGAGGCGCTCGACGACCTCGTCGAGGCTGTCGGTTTGAAAGCAGCCTAAGAAGGCAAGCATTACGAGAACGAAATTCTCGTTTGGGACCCTATAATGGGACTAATACAGTCAACGGCAAACCAAGTAGCAGCACCCACAAACTCCACATCCGTCGTGCGTACCACATGACCAACTGTTGAGCGCCGTGTTCGAACTGCGGCAGGTTGCGCAGAACGAGAGCGGTCATGAAGAGCGCGGCGGGCAAGATAAGCACAAGCTCGATGGCGGCAATGGCGCGTGTGCGCATAGCCCTTTATATTACAAAGTATACGAATATGTCAAGTACTTTACATTGCAGAATCAGCGTACGGCGAAGGCGTTAAGAGTGGGGAAGAAGCCTGTGGGGTCATCAAAATGCCATCACGGATCAAAATCAAGCGGTTGGAGCGGTACCATTCTACCTGTCTATGGCGAATTGTTATTTAGCCAGTCACGCGTTCGCCGGAACGACGCCAAGCCCGAATGTTCATCTATGTTACAAGGCCGCCTCGTATGTCACTCATTTTAAAAGCGCTGAGTTTTGGCGGGGCGCACCCCTGATTTTAGTAATTCGCCACCAACACCTTCGGACCTGTCCAACTCGGCCAACCCACTCTCGATTTTGGCCAAGAAGACGAGCCTCTCTATCGCGTCATCGACCGTGGCGTCTGCAGGCATGGCCTTCAGCACTTCGATAATACGATCTCGGGTGAATGGCTCTTGCATGACTTTATTGTAATGCGGGGAGCAGGTGATCGCAAAGTCTGGGGCAGCCACCCAACAACTTTCCAAATCCGTGATCAACCAGCCTGCTGTACAAAAGTTCGAAAATCGTCTGCTAGGCTAGGGCCGACCATTCTTCATTTGCGGCCATCTGGAAGATCGGTTCGAAAAGCCTTCTGTAAGTGGGATAAGACCTTAACCAGAGACAAGCTTCGTCTTTTCCACCGGAGCAAACGACTCGTTTATGGAAAGCCGAACTCTTTTTGGCGAACGTCATCTGGATTTCTGCAAACCTCTCACCTGACTGCCTGTAAGACTTGGGCCAGTTTTCGCAACCCAATCGCTTCAGTCACCGAATCGAGCGAGAAGCGTTCATGGCCTGGATAAACAACAAACCGTTGCTTTGGCTTGAGGTCTGCGCAGGCGAAATGAAAGCCCTTCTCTAAGGTTGGCGCAGAGCTGCGCTTGATTTCGATGGCCCACAACTGCCCTCCGGGCAAGGTGAGGACGAGATCGATTTCGGCCCCAGCCGAGGTACGATAGAAACTAGCTTCGGTGCTCTGCGGGGCGGCGGCAATCAGCGTTTCGATCACGAAGCTCTCCCAGCTCTGGCCCACGACTGGATGTCCAAGCAACAGCTCCTTGTTTGTGAGGCCGAGAAGCGCATGCGTCAGGCCGCTGTCGCGCACGTGGACCTTGGGTGACTTCACGAGTCGCTTGCCTACGTTGCGGTGCCACGCCGGTAAACGGCGCACAAGCAGAAGATCAACCAACAAATCGAGATAGCGAGCCACGGTCTTGCCGTCGACACCGAGACCGCGCGCTAGCGTGGCCGCATTCAACAGCGTTGACTGATCGTGCGCAAGCATGGTCCAAAATCGCCGCAGAGTTTCTGCCGGGACCCTCGGACCGAATTGCGGGATGTCGCGCTCCAGGTAGGTGCGGATGAAATCCAGCCGCCACTTGAAGCTACCGGTGTCGTTGTCGGCGAGAAAACTTGGAGGGAATCCGCCGCGCAGCCATAGGCGGTCGACCTGATCGTGTTTGACCTCGAGTGCATCAAACGGGGCCAGTTCCAGAAAGGCAATCCGGCCCGCGAGGCTCTCTCCTGACTGTTTTATTAGATCGACCGAAGCCGATCCGAGGAGTAGGAAGCGGCCAACCTGCTTGCCACGCCGCCGGCCTCTGTCAATCAGACCCCGGAGGCTCTGGAAAAGCTCGGGTGTCCGGTGTACCTCGTCGAGGATCACCAACGTGTCCTCATGGTCGGCAAGGTAACCCTCGGGGTCCGTGAGTTTCACGCGGTCAGAGGGACTCTCGAGGTCGAGATACAGCGAAGGGCGTGTGTGGGCAATCTCAAGAGCAAGAGTCGTTTTTCCGGCCTGGCGTGGCCCCAGCAATGCGACGGCGGGATTGCTGTCAATCGAAGCAACAAGTTCTTTATGTATGCGACGCTCAATCATCCTTGCAATTATGGAGCACTATGCCATTTTTGCAAGGTATTTACCCTGGTGAGCCTAGACTGTCTCGGATACCGTACCGTACGGCCCTCTCCACGGACCATTTAAGCGGCCTCTTGGAACCAAGTTCGAAAATCGTCTGCTAGGCCCGACCACTTACCCCACTACTTTCATGCAGTTGCAGTCATTTCCAAATCGCGCGCAAATTCGAGTTTCCGTCCAATAACGAGGATTTTGGACGGAAGCTCGAAACCCAAACCGGCTTTCTCTGCCATTTCTTTGCGAAACGCCACGTTCGATTTGATCTTGTCGTAGAGGTCGGACATACCCTCTCCGGCATGGCCCATCCAGAACTGCAAGACGCCGGGAGGGGTGGCCGTGAAGTTCCGCAGGTACGTGTTGCGAAAGCGACGGAACGCATGGACGCCGCACTTTGGCTGGCCGAGCTTGGCCAGGATTGGGTGCAGCTTGCGCCGCAGGACGCTCGACTGGTGAAGTGGCCTGCCGCGCCGTGAGACGAACAGCAGGCCTGAATTCCTGTCACCAATGAACTCCCGCAGCATGCCCGCCATGTCCGGATGAAGGTCCACTTCCCGTTCGCCGCTTACGGTTTTCAGGCGGTCTTGCACTTCCGAGCCCCAGGCCTTCTGGACAATCTTGATGGTGGAGCAGTCCGGGGAAATGTTATTGATGTTAAGTCCAAGAGCTTCCCCAAACCGCAGCCCCGATGAGGCCAGAAGCGCGAACAGTACACGGTATTTCTGCTCGTCCGTATTCCCGACAATGGCTGTGACTACGTCGCCGGTGAACGATGGTCGCCGCTGCTTCTGTGGATTGACCACGGGCATCTCGATATACTCATGGTCCCATTCCACATTGAAGACTCGCTGGCCTTTCTCGTCGCGCACCGACTTCATCACGATCTTCACAACCTGGGAGTAATTGGAAACCGACTTCGGAGACAGGCCACCTTCGACCATCGTGTCTACGAGCTTTTTCAAGCTCGCGTAGTTGATGGATTCGAGCGGCAGATCGCCGAGGTTTGGGTTAATCCACTTCTCCAGGGCATACGCCCACGTTGCAATGGTGGACGGTGCCAAGGGCTGCTTACGCCTACGGTTGCGCATGCCTTCGAGCCATGTGTCGGCCTGTTCGCGGAAGGTCACGCCATTGCTCGACTGTGTTACCACTTTGTCGAAATACTCCTGGGTGTCCACTCCGCTGGCCGCGATGATCTCCTTGGCCTTGCGTTCCCGTTCGGATGCTGAAAGGTTTGCCGGGGCCGGAGATCGGACAGATTCTCTCGTAGACCCGCTGCCGCTTCTCTTGTCCCGCGACATCCTTCCAGTAACGAACCACGTACCAATTACCTTCCTTCTGAATACTGCCTGACTGCCCAGATCGCCTTGACATGGACTTTCTTCCTATCCGTGCTGGCTTCTCTGGTGTCGCAGGCGACATGGTAACGTGACTCGTGCTATTGGGCAATGGAACGGCCATAGCAGTACTTGGTCCGGCGCAATCCGGAAAACAACACTCCCTCGTCGTCGCGTCGATTGGTGTTGTTGGGGACAGGCCCATACGCGCGCTTGGAATGTTTCTCGGATGAACTGACTTCGATAGCCTTTTCGTCTGCTTTTTTACACGCTCCATGACTTATTCCCTGGCTGGAAGGCAAAACGGTCGATTCGATGTGCGACATATTCCTGGGTTTTTCGTTCGAGGTGGTCGCGCAGCTCGTCATCTAATTCCTGGTCCGCCTGTGCCCAGCGGAATAACAACCGTAACCGTAGCGGAATTGTGAACAGCCAATGCTCCGGTCGCATTCCCCGGTCCTCCTTACTCCTATGAAAATAGCTGCCTATCGCGTTGAAAACAAAGCATAGGTGCCTGGGTCCATTTTCATCCTTCGTTGTGGCACTCCGAGAGCCATGAGTTACTCGTATCTCAAGGCGACCATCGGATCGACGCGCATCGCGCGCCGTGCCGGTAGATAGCCGGCCGCCACGTTGAGCACTACCAACAGAGTCGCCGCGACAACCATTGTCGCGGGGTCGGATGGCTTGATGCTGAACAGCATGCTGGACACCAGCCGGCCAGCAGCCAACGCGATCGGGACGCCCAGGGCAAGCCCGGTGCTTGCGAAGAGCAGACCGTCGCGCAGGATCATCCAAAAAACGCGAGAGCGCGGAGCTCCGAGCGCAACGCGGATACCAATCTCGTTAGTCCTCTGAGTAACTCCATAGGACATCAATCCATAAATTCCAATCGAAGCCAGAAAAACTGCTAGAAAGCCGAAGAAGGCGGAAAGGCGGGCGGTCAAGGATTGGCTCGCAACCGAGCGATGCACTTGTTCGGATAGGGTGCCTTGATAAACGAGCGGTAGGCTAGGATCCACCGAAGCGGCGGCGCTACGGACCTCGGGGATGATGGCATGAGGGTCGCCGGAATAGCGCACCTCTAAATCGTAGTAAAAGTGCTTAAGGACCTGGGAATAGAGATAGTAAGCGCCCGGTTGCGGCCTCTCGTCGAGGCTCTCGTATTTTGCGTCCTTGACCACACCAATGACTTCGAAATCGGCGGCATGTGCGGAATCGCTTTCGATGCCAAACCGGCGGCCAATTGGAGAACCACCCGGAAAATAGATGCGCGCCATCGTTTCGTTGATTACGGCGACCTTCGGCGATGTGGCGGCGTCCTGCGGGCCAAAAGTGCGTCCGATGAGTAAGGGAATTCCCATCGTGGCGAAGTAGCCCGCTCCGACTGCGTTGTGGATGACGTGGGGGTTGTCTCCCGCATTTGGAGTCGCCCCGAGCACGGAGACTGGTGTGCGCCACGTGCCCTGATTGAAAGTCGACAGAGACACGCTGTCAGCCCGAACGCCAGGTTCGGCAGCTATTCTCTGTTCGAGCTGTTGGTAGAGATTTACGAGGCGGGAATCCAGTTTGTAGCCAAGGGCCGGCGGATCGATTGAGAAAAGCACAACTTCCTTTTCATCGAATCCCCGGTTTACGCGCGTGAGATTGACCAGGGTACGCAGAAACAGACCGGCGCCGATGAGAAGCACAAAGGAAAGCGCGACCTGAGAGACGATCAACGCACTGGAAAAACGGCTGCGCACGCCCAACGCAGCGGCACCTCGCCCAGACTTAAAAGCGTCGGTGAGGTTAACGTGCGTGGAGCGCAGCGCGGGCAGCGTGCCAAAAAGAAGTGCAGTGACAAGCGAGATCAGAAAAGTGAAAGCAAGGAGACGCACATCAGGCGCGATGTTGAGCGGGAGCGACTCCGGTCCGGCAGAGATCCATACCAGGATAGCCCGGCTGGCCCATGAGGCGAACAAAAGTCCTAGCACCCCGCCAAGACAAGCCAGCAGCAGGCTTTCAGTAAGCAATTGACGGAACACTCGCGCGCGACCAGCGCCAACGGCGGTACGCACAGCGATTTCTCGCTGACGGTTGGCCGAACGAGCTAACAATAGGTTGGCGATATTCGCGCAGGCAATCAGTAAGACCAAAGCCACAACAACCAATAAGATTTGCAAAGGCAACGAGTACTCACGCAGTTCCGAAAGGCCGCGCGCGGCAGAAGTGAGCGGAATCCATGCTTCGTCGATATTGCGCTGCCGATGGGGCGGGATGACCGGCCCAGCGAAATCGCGCCAGATCGCCTTGGCAAGAACATTGATGCCAGCTTCAGCCTGCGCAACCGAGACGCCGGGCTTAAGCCGCGCCAGAATGTAGAGAGAATCCCACCATCTATCTTCCAAGCCGTTCCAACCAGGCGAAACCTGCTTTTGCATAGAGAGTGGAATCCAAACATCGGGAGATTCACCCACCGTGGTGCCGGAGAAGTTGCCAGCGGTCACGCCGACGATGCTGTAGAGCGTCGGGCCGATGGCTATGGTCTTGCCGATGACCGCAGGGTCGCGGGCGAAGCGCCGCGTCCACCAGGAATAGCTAATCATGGCGATCGCCTGCGCGCCCAGTGGTTCGTCATCCAGCTTCGTGAACTCCCGGCCTAGAATCGGCTCGACGCCGAGCATAGAGAAATAGGTCCCGGAGACGAGCTGCACATTCATCGGCTCCAGGCTCGCACTGCCCTCCACTCTACCGTGCATTCCGTCGAACAGCACACTCATCATGGCGCTGGTCTCTGAGAAGACCTGATTCCTCTTTGCGAGCTCTTCGTAAAAGCGATATGAGTAAAGTACGTCGTCCACACCACCGGTGCTTCCCTGGCCCCGCCCTGTGCCGAGGAGGACAAGTTCTTTCGGGTTCTTTACGGGCAAGTTGCGGAGCAGGACGGCGTTCAGGATGCTAAAAATCGCGGTGTTGGCACCGATGCCGAGCGCGAGGGTCAGGACAGCGACGATTGTGAACCCAGGGGATTTGCGCAGCGTACGCGTCCCAAAGCGCAAATCCTGAACGAAATCCTGGATCCAATTTACACGTCGCGCGTCGCGGCACTTCTCTTTGGTTTGCTCGATACCGCCCAAGTCGAGGCGCGCACGGCGGTGCGCCTCTTCTTGCGTCATCCCTTGCGCGACGTATTCCTCGGTTTTTCGTTCGAGGTGCTCGCGCAGCTCGTCGTCCAGTTCCTGGTCCGCCTGCGCCCAGCGAAACAACGACCGTAACCGTAGCGGAATCGTGTACAGCCAATGCTCCGGTCGCATTTCCGATCTCTCCTATTCGTACCGCAGCGCCACCATAGGATCGACGCGCGTCGCGCGCCGTGCCGGGAGGTAGCTCGCGACTAGGGCCAAAATCAGCAGCAATGAAGGGACAATGACGAATGCCATCGGGTCATGCGCGCTAAGACCGAAAAGCATGCTGGAAAGCACCCAAGACACCGCGGCACATCCGGCTACGCCAACGAGCCCGCCAACCAGGACCGGGCGCATGGCTTGCCGCAAGACAAGGTTCATGATTTCGCCGCCGTCAGCGCCGAGCGCCATGCGGACGCCGATCTCGTGCACGCGTCGGCTCACACTGTAAGACACCACTCCATATACGCCGATCGAAGCGAGCAGAAGCGCTAGGGCGCCAAGTGCTCCCGAGAGCGCGGCCACAATGCGCGAGGGCTGACGCCAAACTTCGAGGTAATCCTCGAGTTTGGTCACGTCGACGGGCAGGTCGGCGTCGAGCGACTGCACTACATTGCGAATGCCTTTCGCGGTCGCGGGGAAGTCTCCCGCATAGCGAACCAGCACGTAAACGCGAAGATTATCTTGCGGCCCAGCAGGAAAATAGAGATACGTCGTGTGGACATCGCCGAGGTGCGCGACTTGTGCGTCCCTCGCCACTCCGATAACCGAATATTCCCGCCCTCTGCTTTCGCGTAGTGTTTTTGCCAGTGCATCTTCGTCGGGCCAAAGTCGCCGCGCTGTGGATTCTGTAACGACTACTCCGGGCGAGTCATGTGTCTCTCCTGGCAGAAATCCGCGGCCCCGCACGATGGGAACGCCGACAACAGAGAAATATTCCGGGGAAACGTGGTTGTATTCCATTCCAATTTTCTCAACACGGCCGGGAACTGTGAACGCGTCGGCGCTGAAGTCGTGGCTCAGCGGCGCGCACTCTGCCTGCGCAACTTCGATTACGCCTGGCAGCTCCGAAATGCGCTGCCGCAAGCGCCCCATAAATGCCGTCCCTCGGGTATCGTCGTAGCCCTGCTGCCCGAGGTTCAGAAACATCGTCGCGACGCCCTTCATTTCAAATCCGGGATCCACTGTCTGCGCATGGTAAAGTCCGCGCAACAGCAGTCCTGCCGCCAACAGTAGGATCATGCACACCGCGACTTGCGTGCCCACCAACGCGTTGCGCAAAAACCGCCCGCTTCTTTTGCCGGGGCCGGAATGAGCGCCATCTTCCTTCAGCGAAGTGTTCAGGTCCTGTCGCGAACTCTGCAAAGCCGGAATCAGCCCAAACCCGATCCCCGTCAAGAACGTAAGCCCCAGCCCGTAGCCGAGCACACGGAAGTCGGGCGCAACATTCACCGCGAGGGTGGAAACCTGATGCGGCAGGTGAGAGATTATGAGCCGCGTGATTGCTTCGAAGGACCAGAATGCAAGCAGCGACCCGAGCGTACCCCCGATCAAGGAAAGCAGAAGGCTCTCCGTCAGCAATTGCCGCACCAAACGCCACCGGCTGGCGCCAATGGATAGCCGCAGTGCGATTTCCTTCTGCCGCACCGACGCCCGCGCCAGCAAGAGATTGGCCACATTCGCGCACGCAACCAGCAGAACGAGTCCGAAAGCCGCGAGAATTACAGAAACGACGGGAGTCAGGATCTCCCGTTCCATTTGCCTGTTGAAAAATGTCGCTGTGCGGATCGCCAACGAGGTAGTCCGTCCAGGATGCAGTAGGTCAATTCGCCCGGCAATGACGCCGAGGTCCGCGCGCACCTGCTCCATCGTCACGCCAGGCTGCACGCGCCCAAGCACCGCCAGCCAGCTCAAATTGTCATCCGCCATGCGATCGCTCCACGGGTCCAGTGCTTTTTGCATGGTTATGGGTGCCCAGAATGAGCTGGGAATCGGCTCTGTGCCCCTGAATCCCGGCGGCGCAATTCCAACCACGGTGTATGCTGTGCGATTTAGGATGATCCTTTTGCCCACGAGCGACGCGTGGCTTGCGAACGTGCCTCGCCATAAATCATCGCTAATCACCACCACAGCGTTTCCACCTGGCGCGGCACAATCAGATTCGAGAAATCCACGGCCCTGTCCGGGATGTTCTCCGAGAACGTCGAAGTAGTTGCAGGTAGCTAAAGTTCCTGTGAGCTCCTTCATCTTGCCACCGCCTAGGGTTGCTTCAACAAAGGGCTCATAGGCTAAAAGTCCCGAGAAGACGTGATTGTGGTCGCGATAGTCCAGATATTCCGAGTAGGAAAGCATGCTGGACCCGTTGTGCGCGTTGCGCTTGAATCTTCCGTGAAGGATCTGATCTATGCTGACCACTTGTTCGGCGCGAGGAATCGGAAGCAGACGCAGCGCGGCGCCGTTCAGCACGGAAAAGATTCCCACATTGATTCCAACGCCCAGAGCAATCGCCAACACGGCGGCCGCTGTAAATCCCGGGTTCTGCCACAGCATCCGCAGACCGTAACGCAAATCCTGGAAAAAGTTCTCAACGAGATTCACGCCGCGAGCGTCGCGGCATTTCTCTTTGGTCTGCTCGATACCGCCTAGGTCCAGTCGCGCACGGCGGTGCGCCTCTTCTTGCGTCATCCCTTGCGCCATGTATTCCTCGGTTTTCCGTTCGAGGTGGTCGCGCAGCTCGTCGTCCAATTCCTGGTCGGCCTGTGCCCGGTGAAACAACGACCGCAGCCGCAGTGAAATCGTGTACAGCCAATGTGCCGGTCGCATCTCCAACCTCCGTTTCGCGCCGCGCGACGCTCACGCCTCTTTCAGTTTGATAACCCGCGAAATGGCGCTCGAAAGCCTGCCCCAGTTGTCTGCTTCTTTTTCGAGCTGTCGCCGCCCAGCCGTGTCAGCGAATAGTATTTCGCGCGCCGCCCATACTCGGAAGTTTTCCACTCGGCTGTAATCCAGCCCTCTTGCTCCAGCTTGTGCAGAGCCGGGTACAAGGACCCGTCGCTCACCTGCAAGACCGTCGCCCGACACCTGCTTTAACCGCTGGCTCACAGCGAAACCGTTCATCGGTTCAAGCGCAAGAATTTTCAGCAGCAACATGTCCAACGTGCCCTGCACCAGATCCGAAGGTTTGCTCGTGTCCATGCCCTCGGTAACCGAGGCTAGCACCTCTGCCCTCGGTAAGCAAGGGGGGATGCTTTTCAAACTGCTTTGCCTCTGCCCGCGCCCGTTCAGCCGGACAGGTGACACGAAAGTTGAAATGAGGCTTGCGACACGGGAAAATCCGGTCAAAGACAAAATCCCGGCAGGGAGAGTATAATGAATTGATGAACTGCCAAGTGAAGGACGAACTGGTGAGTCGGCTCATCGCTTTGAATAACAAACTCAATTTGCTCAGTCCTGATCTGGTACATGGGGACGAAGAACGCGCGGAAGTGCAACAGCAACGTGAGAGCTTATACGCCGAGATCAAGCACCACAGGACGAAAGGACACGAAGGCAAACCGTGCCCTGCGGCAAAACAGGTCTAGGCCAGTCGTCCCTGCCTGGCTTGGCAAGCGAATCAGCGCAGTTCGAGCCAACACTGTTCCATTTTCCATCATTTTCCAATTCCAAGTGCTTTGACTGCTCCAGCCCTGCCAAACAAGCCTAAATTCCCAGCTTGGCAACATTGTCCCAGGCGCTTTGGATTCAGTTATAGCCAAGCAAGTGTGTCAACGCGTAGGGACTGAACTGTCGAGAAAACTTAGTTTTTGTAGCCAGGATTGGTGTCCATTTAGTGTCCACATTGCAGAGGATTGTGCAGAAGCAATGGACAAAAGAGAATTTTTGGAGAAAGCTATCAACCTATTTAGTTACAGTCAGTTAGCTGGAAGCCTCGCGGTAGCAATAGTTTGCCTGCAAACTGAGGATAGAATCCCAGTTCTGGGCCCCGGAAGTAGTAGCACGGTTGATTGCCCGCCCAGTCTTGGACGGACTCGGCCGTTGGTCCGGAGAAGTCCTCGACGCTGAACTTGAAATAGTTGTTTCCTACGACCAATCCTGGTGGCCCTTTGGGATCATAACGGAACGGAATGCGTTCACGGCGAAGAGAGATTCACAGCGAGCAGTTCATTGGGTCCACATTACGCCCGCCGAGGAAAAACCGCTCTTCCCCCTGTCGACGCCAAGTAGTTCGCGGCCAGCGGAGTGGGAATCGTTTTTATGGATAAACGTGCGATCCTCCTGTCCATAGCCTTTGGTCATCGAGTAGCAGAAGATGAAACAGAAGTTGGTAGCGGCCGACATGGCTGCAGGTCTGGGAAGGTGAAAGTCCTTCCGCCGTCAGTTGCCTCTATAGACGGCTAGCATGCCCGATGCATGCATTGGTGACGATGCGTGATTTGCTCGGGTGTAAAAGTCACAGCTGTCCTGCGAGCTTGTTAGGACGCAGCGGCAGGGGAGACCTGGGTGGCGAACAAACCAGGAGGCCTGAACGTAAGGAATAGCGACGATCTCGAAATTCATCCCGCATGAAGTCTCTTTGCGGAAATATTCGGGGAAGCCGACCCACTTGAACCTCTTGGGGAAGAAGGCCGCTGATGTAGGGGAAGTAACAGGCAGATGCACTCTACAACCCGACGGGATCATGGCTCAAGCATCCTGGGAAAGACTTGCAGAAGTAACGTCGGGAAGAATCAGTTCCCCGCAGGGGCTCGCAGCAACCTGCAAAGACCTCGGGAATAAGTGGGGAATCACGAAGTCCGGAGGAGGGAGCTGGTTTGGCGCATGAGCTCGTAGGAGCGAGGAAGAAGGGGTAATGCCCTTCGAGGTGGTGCTGGACACCACCCTGGCATGTCTGGCATGAGTAACGCTTGTGCCAGGCAAAGGAGCTCTGGGCACTTGGCGGTTCTAGTATGGTCAACGGCGAAAGCCGGAGGAGCCATGCTTTTCAGGGACGAATCGAGAGGTAAACCGGAATGGGTCGGGGTGAATGCGAGCGAGCACTTAAGCTTCGCCCGTCTCGGAAAGGCCTCTCGGGGAAAGCCAAGGCGAAAACCGGAATCGACCTTCCGGGATCGTAGGGGGGCCTCGGTAAACGTGGTCATGGTGGGAAGTGAACCTGCCTCGCAATCGAAAGAGCGAGGACAGCGAGGACGGTACCCCCCCACCTACCACTGGCGCGACCGAGCTCTATCCCGACCACGTCCAGTTCTGCGAGAGGCACACGTCCACTTCTGCGAGAAGCCCAGGGCGAAACTCTCTGGGCCTACTCTCCCGGGTTCAACCTCAACTCGGCGCTTTGTAGGGCGAGCCGAACTCTTCAACGTACAGGCCGAGCTAGCTCGACCGCTAGCACCTGTGTCATCCGCAAAGTCTAGACCAACTCAATTGTCACTTCCTGGGATGAGAGGTGCTGAACGACGAAGAAGCCACGAGCAGCTGCCCTTCGTCACTATTCACAGGTTCTAACTCCAGGGAAGCCACCTGCCCGCCGACCGCGCTGCTTTGCGGAATTATTCTCGCCCTGAAATAATAAACCTTCCCAGCCTCCGCCTTGAAACCCGCAAGGGAAACCAGTTTAGATACTCGCCGCAAGTGCGATTGCCAGTTCGCGCACAGATGGTGCTCACCAGGGTCGACGAAAAGGAAGAAATAGGAGTTGCCCTTGTTCGCCCCCACCCAGGCTCCATCCAATCCCACTTTCGTTGTGGGAGAGCCGATGTTAATGGTGTCCACAAGCTTCTCGTAAACCTCAACAACGTAGACCAATGCCTTCCCACCATCAGGTGTGGCGGCAGGGTGCTTGTTCTTGTCAGTCGAGACATCGAGCTGAACATCTGCGGGGCCGCAAGCAGCTGCGGCCTTAGCGACTGCGGCACTGTCTTGGGCAAAAACCGGCGACGTGAATAAAAGAATGCTTAGTATGGTACTCACACTGCTCCTCCGGCCGGTGGACCGTTATTGCTCGAAGACCTGCACTTCAGCGGCAGCACCGCTGGATTCGTCGATCACATAAAGCACCGTGCCGTTCGTTACCGCAACAGTATTTGGTCCCCCACTGCCGGTGCCATCGTTGTGGATGGAGAGGGCGGCGGAGATCGCCGAGCCGAGCGTGAAACCCGTTGGGGTACCCGCATCCTGCGTGCCTTGCAAACTGCCAGAGGAAATCGTGGCGACGCCCGAAAGCCCGGAAGCCGCGGTATCGTTCATTGCGTTGGTGCCGAAAATAAAGTTGCCAGAGAGCGAATTAACACCATAGGTCGCGACGGGTTGCGTATCGAAGACGCCGGTGCTGGCGTTGGCATCCGTGCTGACGCAGAAGGCGGACACGCCATCGGCGGGAGTGGCCATGTAACAAACCGGCAGGGTCGCGTTTCCCGCGCCAGCCATGGACAGCCTGCCTGTAGACGAATCCAGGTTGTAGCTGCCGTTGAGTGACTGATTGCTGGCCGCGCCCACGGCGTATTGGTCCATGGTGCCGGATACCGTGCCGGCGAGTCCGCCGGAGAAGCTGGCCACGCCAAGTGCCGCCGTGGCACCGGAAGAATTTCCAGTGAAGCGGAAAATATAGTTGGGTGAGAGCGAGGAAGAAGTGAAGGAAGCAGAGCTGGCGATTGCCCGGCCAGCGACAATGGGGCCGCCGGTGCCGTCTCCGAGATCAAAGGAAATAAAGAATAGCTCTGAGGAATTGATGATATAGGCTGTCAAGCGGGACATGCCGGGATTCGCTCCCGGGAGTTGCAGCGTGGCGTCTGCCGTGCCGTCTGCGGTGGCAATGGAGGGGATGGTCCCCCAAAATCCGCCGCTATTGAGGACGTGTCCGCCCTCATTCGCATCGCAAAAGCCGTTAGAGATGTTCCCGGCGTTCAACGCAAACGCGCCCGCTAGGGCGTAGTGCTTCAGACTGCCGTTCGAAGTCTCCCACCCGTCCAGCGCCAGAGCATAATTTGTCGCGAGCGCGCTGAGCGAAAACGCGGATGGATCCTGTTTGCGCAGAATTCCCGAAGCGCGGGAAGGTATGGCGGACTGCTGATTGAAATAGATGATGTCACCCTTAGAGGCCACGCCGGAGCTGATGCCGCCCAGCGAAAAGTGTAGGGTGTAGGTGGTCAGTGTCATATCGGTCAAGGTCAGGCAGCCGCGATTATCGGGGCCCACGGAATAGGAACTGCCAGAGGGCTGGATAGACGCGTTGGTATAGGACTCTTTGACGAACGGGTTGAATTGGTCGACACCGCCAGTAATCTTGCCGGTACCGTCTGCTGTGAATGTTGCGCCGAACAGAAGCGGCGTGCTGTTCGGGGCGCTGCCGGTCCAGCCTTGTAGGACAGCGGCGTATTGCCCGTTCAGCAGACTTTCGTTTCCGCCGGTGCCGCAGGCGGCAGTTCCATCAAATATCGTAAACGTGTCGTTGTCGGACTTGGACGGATCGCTGATGGAAGTTGCGGTCAGAGTCGGTGTGTTGGCCGGCGCGGCAGGAACCGTTGCTGGCGGCGCGTACTGCACGTAATAGATAGTGGGAGTTGAGATTGTACCGCAAGCCGGCGAACAAGCTTTTCCGTTTGCGGTAAGCGTCCAGGTAACGCCACCATTTGCGGGATCGTTCTGCACCGATGCGCTAAAGTTCGTGAAGTAATATCTTCCGGAGCCCGCGGCCAGCTCCGTGACCGCATTTTGAATGCTGACGGTGATGGCCTGGACGTTGACGATTGTCGTGGCAAACTTCGACGGATTGGCGACGGAGGTCGCCATGATCGAGACAGCAAAGCTCGAGGGTGGGGAAGCGGGTGCGTTATAAGTGGCCGAAAAACCCGTCTGGTTGGTCACCGAACCGCAAGAGGTGCTTCTACATCCCGCGCCGGAAAGCGACCAGGTCACGTTCTGATTGGTGATCGTTCCCGTGCTGGTGACCGTCGCGCTCACATTGACCGTCCCGCCTTGATCGACCTGCGCGGACGATGGGCTGAGCGTCACCACAATGGATGAGTTCGGGTTGCTGCCGCAGCCTGCGAGGAGCACGACAGCACACAACACCGAGCACGCGAGGAACAACGAGCTGGACTTTCTCATTCTGCCTCCAGCACTGCGTTTTTGCGGAGCGAATGGTGTGGCTTGTACTTCGTAGTATGAGACGAGTTAGCTGCTGCGGCGGTTACAACTTCGTGGGCTGAGGCGGGACCGATAATCTTTGCATTGTAGCTAACCCTCTGCGCCCGTAATGCCCGTCGCCCAAGGCGAAGCAGCGAGGGTGAGAGAAGGGAAGTGTGGGTTCGCGCGGACGCGGAAAGAGTTTAGCTAACGGCGCTTTCGATTGCAGCAGCGACATCATCATCAAGCCCGTCCGCGCGTCTCAGGGCTGTGCTGATCCGAACGATCTCCAGTTCACGCGCTGCGATCTGGCTGGCGGGTTCGTTCCTGGTCCGTGCCGATGCCAGTTCTCGTTCGTCACTTGCGAGCATTCTGCGAAAGATCGGGACCGCGATTGTCCGGCGGTAGCGAGTGTCATACAAGTCTTGGCAAAACGCCGCAAAATCGAGAAGAAAAAGTGAAGAGGGAAGGGGCCGCGGCAAGGACAACTGCGGGCTTCTCTCTGACAGCGCCTTCCTCATCCTGGAGCCGCTGCTTTTGAAATCCATCAGCCCCAGTGCAGGCTCATTTCGATTTGTTTTGCCACACGACAGAGCCGCCCTTATCGATATAACCCCCGCGGCCAGGCTCGAACGCTACCCTTGCTAGTCCATGCCAAAACGGCTCGGCGTGGGCGAGATTCGGTGGGATCGCCCAACGGCCGTCAAGGTCCACGTAGCCCCATTTCTCCCCTGCACGAACGGCAGCGAGTGATTCGCTGAATGGCGTTGCTTCGTCAAACGCGGGTTCGTGAACATACTTACCGCTTTTGTCGATTATCCCGAAAAGCTTCGTGCCGTCATTTGCCACAACGAACGCGTATCCCTCTGAGAAGTCCGTAGCGTCCAGGAATTTCGGTGCCAAAACCTCCGCACCGTGCTGATCAACAAAGCCCCACAGATACACGTCCTCCGTGGTTTGTCCTTCCATACCGATTTCTCCCACCAACGGCCTACGCTCAGAGAAAATCTTTACCATTCCCAGGCCATTCCTAAAAAGCATCGTGATGTCGTACTTTGGCTGGACAGCTATTTTCCCAGACTTGTCGATGTAGCCCCATTTTCCTCCGACTTGGACCGGCCCCATGCCCTCCGAGAACGAAGCCGCGAAATCAAACTGCGCTGGGATCGCCATCTGCATATCTGTTCCTAAGTAGCCCCACTTACTCCCGACCGATATGGGAGCCAGCCCGTCGTGAAACGGCGAAGGAGCTCTTAGGCCTTTAATGAGCAAACGCCCTGTTTTATCGATAAACCCGTAACCCGCGCCCTCTCCCGGCAACAAGACGCAGGCATATCCCTCTGAAAATGGATATGCCCACCAGAATTGCGATTCGACGATGAATTTGCCCGATCCGTCAATGTAGGTCCAGCCCCCGGTCGCGCCAACATTGGCGATGCCCTCTCGGAAAACTGTGGCATCTGCGGCAGTGCTGAATTGCGCCGGAATCACCTCGCGGCCGCTGCGGTCTATGAATCCCAGCTTGTCGTTTTTGATAAATGGATAGAGGTCAGACTGAGCTTGAGGATTTTGACCAAGAACTGTGGTCCCCAAGATCAGCGCAAGAACCGAGATCAATGCGATGTACGTGCGGTTCATCTTAATCAGAAGGCTTTGCTGGCAGCTACTTCCTTTTTTGATACCTGCCGTTCTGGAATGGTTGCCAAATAGCTAGATTAGTCGGAGGAAAGACAGGACCCGAGGTACAAACTCAAGCTGCTCATCATCGTCAAGATCAAAAGCCACGAAGACCTCCAGTACGATTAGTCGTTATAACAATTAGTTTTAAACCAGAGCGAGCGCGAGCGGCCTCCAAAGGAAGTCGGCCCGAATCGTTTTCAATGTTTTGAATGGGATAGACGATTTTGCGAATGGCACGGTCCTGTTATCTCGCGGGCATCAGTCTGTTTTGGCCGCATTTGCCGCCGCTGCCTTGGACAGCGCTTTTGCCAGCCGCGTCTGCTGCCTCAAAAGTTCGAGACGATCCTTTACCGTAAGGTCCGCGTTCGTTCGCAGCACTTTTGCAATCCCTCGATCATTGACCGCAGTGTTCTTTCCGTCACCAATCCTCTGGGTGGTCTCTTCTTACTCATCACGATTCCCCTCGTTTCGAAGCCGCTACCTCTCTTGTGCCTGGCACGACTGAATTCACCACATCCAAGCGGGCAAACTGTGATTACCTTCGACCCTACTTGGGGCGTATACTTTTGCTCGGAATCCCTCGCCCGGATTAAGTGGGAGGAATCATGAAAAAGCCACGCTACCTCTTGTCCGCTGCCGTTGCCATCTTGCTGCTCGGTCTGCCATTTTCAGCCACGCCTCAGTTTCAGAACCGGATCGAAGTTCTCCAAGTTCCCGGCGAGCGGCATCACTTCGCAGTCCATTTGCTCCGCATTATTAACACTGTGGAGGCAGAGCGCCATATCAAACAGGGTTCCTACGTTTCCTGGGATGTGCTTCGGACCACAGCCGACTTTTCTCCGCTATTCTTGACTCGGGGCTATCAGGTCGGCATGCAGGTTTATAACCAACCTGGGCCTGCGCCGGAAATCTTTCCTGGATGGAGTTTGCGATTGAACGTCAGTGCGGATGGGAAGGGTTACGACCTTATCCTGGAAGACCTGACTGACAAGTCCTGCGGGTATGCGGCGGTCACCGACGAACGCGGCGTCATTCGGCAAAGCAAGACCATCGACTGCGAGATTTAACGGTCGATGCGACTGACGGACCGAGTGACCCCGAGATGTTGGCTCCTTCGGCGCTGCCCTGCCGTTCTTGCAACGGTGTTGCTTATCGCGCCGCCTTCGCTGGCCTTCAAGACTCCGCTTTCCAGCGAAGCGGTTCGAGAAGCTTACTTCCTCGGCCAGCGGCACGATGGGTCGTACGAGAGGTTGCTTGGGGAATACGTTAAACAACTTCCGCCGCCAAAGAGCGGTCCGTATTTCTCTTCGGTCGAATTGAGCACTCCATTCCTCCAGATGATCGAGTACTCCAGTCGCCAATCCAACTACAACGCCCAACAAGCCGCTCTCGACTACCACCGCTTCGGTAAGGAAATTGTCCGAGTCGTCGTAGAAATCCGTCTGACCCAGTCGTATGGCCAGTTTGTCGCTACCACGAACTCCCAATCTGATGCGACCTCTGCTCTAGTCCCTCGCCCCCATGACTTTTGGAAACAGTTCAAGGTTCAGGTTTACAACAGCGAGGGACCACTTTCTCCATCAGCTTCACGCGGCCACGCAAACTCTAGTTGCGGTCGAGCTGGGTGCGCCCTGATCGGCGCAACGATTGAATTAGAATTCCCCGCAACCGCGTTCGCATCCGATTCAGCCACAATAGAAGTCGATCCGCCTGAAGGCGACCGCGTGTCCGTCAACTTCGACCTGTCCTCCATCCGCTGAGAGGAAATCGACAAGTGTTTCTAGGTGATCAGTTTTATTTCGTGGCACTGCCGTGGCAAGCGGTCACAGGTATCAGGGAATTATGCACCAATGTTCAAATTTCTAGCGATTAGCCTCGATACCCGTGAGGTAACTATTATCGACCAGTTTCTGCTGCTGGTCGCGGTACAATGGCGTGAGTTGACATGCTGCGAGAATCCACAAGCCGGCTGCTGACGGCGTTGCGGCTTGCGCTGTATCCAGCGCTGGAGTCAGCCGAGGCGAGGCACTTCCAAGCTCTTACAATGGAAGCGCAAAATGCGCGGCTGTCGGGAGACCTGGCAAAAGCGGAGCGACTTTATTTGACGGCGGTGGCCGAAGCGCAGTCTTCCCATGATGCCTCCGGTCTGAACCTCGCGTGCCACGGCCTCGCACAGGTGTACCAGGAGCAGCACAGATTTCGTGAAGCGGAGAGTATCTTCCAAGATCAACTCGAAGCGGCCGCAAAATCTCCGCAACCAAACACATTGGTTCATGCCGGCCATATGAGCCTTGCGCAGCTCTACGAGGACGAAGGCAAATTCACAGAAGCAGAGATTCATTACAAGGCAGCACTGGCGGAGACCGAAAAAACGGAAGTATTTCCCGGGCGCGCGTTTTGGTGTTCTACTTCTACGTGGTTGGCAAGGTTCTACATCGCTCGGCAGCGGTACAGCGAGGCGGAACCGCTATTTCAAAGGGCGTCGGAAATTGTTGAGGAAGATCAGCCTTCGAACTCCTATTTGCCTCAACATCTTCAGCAGTTCGCGAAACTCTATGAGGCTCAGGGAAAAGACGAAGCGGCGGAGGGGCTATACCGGCGGGCTCTGGCACTTTGCGAGGAATCGCAAGGTCCCCACAGTCTGTATACTGCGCTCGCTGCTGAGGCCCTAGCCACGTTCTGCCGCGCCAGACGCCGCTACACGGAGGCGGAGGAGCTTTACCGCAGAAGTCTGACGATTGTAGAGGAAGACGTAAGCTCTCGGGCGGCTATGTGGACGAAAGGCTGGCGACCCTGGCGAAACAAGAAAGAGCTTCAGATTCGGCTTAGCCTAAATCAGATTCCCATTAGCACCTCGCTCGACCAACTCGCAACCGTCTACGAGGATCAACAAAAATATACAGAGTCGGAGCCGCTCCGGAGACGTTCGGTTGAAATCAAGGAACGTGCGTGGGGCGAGCGGCACCGGTCATTTCTGATCGATTCTCTTACCGCACATGCCCATGCGTTGCGCAAAATTGGACAGGAACGCGAAGCCTCTCAGATTGAGATGCGCGTTGAAGCGATACGATTGAGATATCCGCAGGGATCAGTGCAGTGCGTTCTACGCGGTACGGTGAGGCCTATTAAGAGAAATTTGCAGTGGCGGTTCTCTACGTTTGTAAACGCCCTTATTCATCCTTCGCGATTCCGGCCTAGCAACCTTCAGCGGAATCCTTAGCTTTTCCGAGCTCGGATTTCCTACGGGCCACGATCTCCAGCAGTCCAGCAGCTTGCCAACATTTGTGATAACAACTGCGCCTAAATGCGCCCACTGTTGCTCTCTTCGACATGAGGAAACCGCTTGAAAACCTATGTATTCAGCATGTCGAAATGCTATCGGCAGCTCGCGGGTTCAAGTCCCGCCCTCGGCTCCAGTTTTCTTGGGGTCAGGACCACGGTTGGGCAGCGGGTGGGAGGTGAGGTAACGGATTTTGTTGTGGATAACTTCCTGACTCTCGTTAACGACAGAGACGAATCCGACGAGCGCAAATGATCCTTAACGTCATCGATTTGGGCGGTTTGATGCGAAACTGACTGACGCACCGATTTGACGCGGTATTCACGAGCCCATCCGCATAGTTCCGGTCCGCTTGCGCACCCCTCTCACAAATTTTTAACAATCGCGGCGGAATAACGCCGTGGGGATGGAAGTCTTATCTGCGTGAGTCTGCTTTTGTCTTGTGCAGCCCGGTCTGAATCGGCTTGAACAAATTCAAATCTGTCCCCGAGGTGGTTACGCCCATGAAGGGCAAGTACATTTCTATTCTCATCCTGCTCCTCGCAGTGGTAGCTATGGACATCGCAGTGATTGCGCGCGAGTACGCAACGGAAGCACCTGCCGGCTTTGATACGCCGACGCTCGCGCAAAATCCCGGATCACAGAGCATCAGCGACGGCATCGCTCAGCCCCCCGGCGATACTTATGCTCTCGACCAAACGAAGTTTGAGCAAGACCACGATGCCAGCACCGGATTTGGGGCCGGTATTCAATGCCAGGGCGTGCGCGGATTGTCACCAAAACCCCGTAAGCGGCGGGTCCAGCCAGTTCACGGAGATCCGCGCCGGACACCTGGATAAGGACGGGAATTTTGTGGCTGCGACGGTACCCATTAACGATGGCGCAAGCACTATCGCCAACCGCTCTATCATCAATGACCGCGCCCTCATTCCACAGGCGCAAGAGCGCATACCTAACACGGAAAACATCCGCGCCTTACGAGCCGCTCTCAACACATTGGGAGACGGCTTTGTCGAAGCAATTGACGACAACACTTTGTGGTCCATCGCTCAGCGTCAGATCGAACTCAGTAACGGCAGAATTCACGGCGAGGCGGTCGAAGTGCCTGTTCTGGAAGCGCCAGGACAATCGCGCATCGGACGCTTTGGCTGGAAAGATCAGCACATCAGTTTGCTTTCCTTCATCGGCGATGCCTATCTGAATGAAATGGGCGTGACGAACCGTCTGCGTCCCAAGGACGTCACGACGATTGGCAAGATTACTCTTGATCCCGAAGATGTTCCCGACAATCTTGGCCTGGCAGATATCGACCATTTCGCGCAATTTATCCGGGGCACGAAGGTTCCACCGCGCGGCGCGGCTCTCGCTGCAACTCCTGTCTCCCAAGCGGGCGAAAAGATCTTTGAAACGATCGGTTGCGCCACCTGCCACGTCAGCGCCATCGTCACCGCTCCTCCGAGAACTTCCATCAATGGCGGAGCGTTCACAGTACCGGAGGCCCTTGGCAACAAGATTATTCACCCTTACAGCGATTTTCTGCTCCATGACATTGGAACCGGCGATGGCATTGTCCAGAATCCTCCGGAAGACACAGCCAATAAACTGCGCACTGTGCCCCTCTGGGGATTGCGCATGCATCCCCGGCATATGCACGATCTCAAGTCGTTGACGTTGGAAGACGCCATCGAGCGCCACGGCGGTGAGGCCGAGCAGGAAAGGGATCGCTTCGGCCGCCTGAGTGCGGCAGAGAAACAAGCCCTTTTCACATTCTTAAACTCGCTCTAGCGCGAACCGACGCGATGTGATTTTGGAATAACAGCGCCCGCGCAGCGTAGAAAGCTGAGGTGACACCAAGGGTGGGTAAGGAATCAGTTCAAGCCTGTGCGCCAAAACGTTAGATCCCAAGGTTAGCTATTCTCGCTTGGAGGGTCGACCTCTTCATCCCAAGCCGCGCCGCCGCTCCTTGGGCACCCGAAATGATCCAATTCGATTGTTTAAGGGCATTGACGATCTGCTGACGTTCTGTATCCTTGAGGACCTTGTCGAGCAGCACAATCGCGACCACTGGGAAGCCATTTACGCCATAACTTGCGAGTGTTTCGTCCGTAGTCATTGCAACGCCGACGCCGGGTGCGGTCTCCGCTCGGGTTCTCTCCACAGATGCTTCGATATTGGAATGCGTCGGCGGATTTAGATTTGTAGGTTGTCAAAGCCGTAACCACAAGCTGGTTCTTCCCGTATCGGTTCTGGAGCGTGTTCAAGTCAGACAGTTCACGCATACAGGGGGCACACCCCAGGAAGAAGAAAGAAAGCACCGCCACGCGGCCTGGTTGGATGAGACTGGATCCAGAGCTTCCATTCCACCCAACAGCCTTAAAACGGTGATGTCAAGTGCTGGGTGCATTTCCATATTTGCCCAGCGGAGGTCCTCGGCACCCCAGGTGTTTGTTTCCTCCGGCTGCGACTTCACGAAGCGATTCATTTCGTCGAGAATCTTCGCAGCACGTTCCGTATTTCCGGCCAGATAATATCTGTGCACCAAGTCCTAACCCGCTCTTAACATGCAACTAGTCAGCGAAGGAGACACTCCTTTCATGTCGGCCTTGGTGCGATCCAACAGAATTGCGTACCGTTCGTCCGACCATCCGAGCGCTTTCTCCGGAGCCGTGCTTGCTTCATCATCGACCGCTACGTCGATCTGTGAATACACCGGCTCAATCGGGTCTTCTTTGAGAATATTTTGGATTGTTGCCCACGACGCTTCCCAGTTTCCGGTCGTTCGCATCTGTAGTACAGCGAGCAGGACGCGCGCGTCGGGTCCGTGCTCT
>Ga0209377_1000703_pt1 | contig 22670 bp, 15 predicted proteins | sample GraSoiAngelo_141_FD_185898 | JGI IMG/M metagenome (GOLD analysis project Ga0209377, IMG submission 185898) | Grasslands soil microbial communities from the Angelo Coastal Reserve, California, USA - 14_0929_12_40cm (SPAdes) (version 2) | ecosystem: Environmental > Terrestrial > Soil > Grasslands ...
TCTGCAATCTTGTTACGCAGGTCGCGCTTTCGTACGGGCGTGGTAGTTGCAAGCGCATACTCATCTTCCGCGCGTTTCAGTGTATCCTCCGTCCCAGCGAGGTAAGGGTTGGGTCCCGAGGTTTTCTTTGGCCAGCGATAACTGGTGAACGGTTTGAAATTTGCCGGCGCGCCAGTGCCTACCGGCATCCGATCTCCATCGGAACCGTCAGCGTCCACGTCCATGTCTGCTTGGAGCACGAGCGCTTTTCGGTGACTCTGCGGATGCTGAAGCTGCAGCACAGTCTGGCAGTCGAAGAAATTGTGCCGTGACAGAAGCAGATCCAGGCGGACAAGGTTTTCGCGTAGCATTCTGATTTTGGCGTCGTAAAGCTGTGCGTAAAGGGGTGAGACCGGATCGGACGAAATCATTGACGCCAAACCGGGCAACAATGTGGGTAACTGCGGGCTGACTTTCGCCAGTTCCTCGATTGTCTTGTTCGGTGAAGGCACGCGTGCCTGTAGCCTTAGATCGAGTGTGTAACTGTCGGGCTGGTTGCGTTCGGTCGTCGCGTCGGCCCCTGGGACCGTCTCGACTGTGGAATGAAGCGTAATCCCATTGAATAGCTTGCCGGTGTCTAATTTTCCGGTGATCACGGGCGGCCGGGTCGGCGTCGGTTCAGGTGTTGGCGTCGTGGATATTTCAGGAGGCGCCATCCGTTGCAGTCGCTCGAGCGAGACCCAGCGGTAAACAATTGCGGCGAAAAGCGCGGCGAAAATAACCAGCACCAGCCGCCGCCATGTCCGAAGGCGAATTCTTGCCACGCGATTACTTTTTTACCCAGGCGACGATTGCCGCAACGATCCCGATCACGCTCAGGATCGACATGATGCCCGCGGGCATCACCTTTCCGGTGCGCAGAAATTTGGGAACGAACTGCCCCGCGAGTAAAAGCGAGAGAATCAGTGCACTCGCCAATCCAATCGCGCGATGCTCGGGCAACAGAAATGCAGCTACTAGCAATAGCACCCCAGTGATTGAGCCGGCAATGATCGACGCCACGCTGCCCGCCTTTACGTAACCGACAATCCCGCCAGCGATTGTCAGAACGCCGAAAATAATAAAATAAAGCTTTGCTGCTTCCATACACTCACGAACACTCAGAGTCGATTGCGGTTGGCGCATTCGTAAGCCAACAGCTCCCCGCTGTCCAGTGGGACTACGAAGAGGCGTAGCGCTGCGTCTAGCTAGCGCCAACGGCGCTGGCTCAAATCGAAGCAGTCACTTCGTGACCTCGGGCAGCCAACGCGGTGACTAACTTCGTCATTCTTACCTGCCCATCCTAACTTGGCTTTAACCTTTCTTTCCATCTTAATCATGAATATGCTCCCGAGGTGACTAACGAGCGCAGTGGCAGTGTCGCAGCAGCGACGTCGCGTGAGTTTGTCACCGGACAAAGAGTCTTTGGCCGTTACGCGCTAGTGAAGGTGCTCGGGCGAGGTGGAATGGGGGTTGTCTGGCTGGCGCACGATGAAGAGCTGGAGCGCAATGTCGCACTGAAATTTCTTCCCGATTTGATGATCCAGGATCGTGCGCTGTTGGATCAACTTAAGCGTGAGACGAAGCGTTGCCTGGAATTGACGCATCTTCACATCGTTCGGATCCACGACTTCGCGCATGACGAACGCTCTGGCTGCATTTCAATGGAATACATCGATGGCGAAACGCTTTCGAACTTGCGAGCTGAGAAAGAGCGAAGAGTCTTCGAGCCAGATGAGATCGCCACTTGGATGCGTCAACTCTGTGACGCACTCGATTATGCGCACAATCACGCGAAGGTCATCCATTGTGACTTGAAACCCGCAAACCTGATGGTGAATCAACGAGGCGATCTGAAGATCTCGGATTTTGGTATAGCGCGGAGTCTCACTGATTCAGTCAGCCGGCTAACCATGGAGCAAGGCCGGAGCGGGACGCTCGTTTATATGAGCCCACAACAACTGAATGGCGAACGCAATACACATCTGGACGATATTTACTCGTTGGGCGCGAGCATCTACGAATTGCTTACGAGCAAGCCGCCCTTCTATTCGGGGAACATCGACCGGCAAATTTGCGAGCGACTTGCTCCGTCGATGACCGAGCGGCGAAAAGAATTCGATATCGAGCCGGCGTTCGTTCCACGGCTTTGGGAAGATACGGTCGCAGCATGTCTGGCGAAAGACACGTCACGCCGCCCCCAATCGGCCGCAGAAGTTGCGCAACGGCTACAGCTTGCCTCAGGGCAGACAAGAATAAGCAGGCCTCGTGGTAAGAGCTCAAACAGGAAAGCGCTGATTGTCGGTGGCATCGCAGCACTCTGCGTTCTCTCGCTTGCTGGCTTTTACTTCGGAGCGTTTAAGCGGCAGGCCAAACCTGTATCGCAAGAAGCCGCGATTCCCGAAAAATCGATCGCCGTCTTGCCGTTTGAAAACCGAAGCGAGGAAAAAGCCAATGCCTACTTTGCTGATGGTATCCAGGACGAAATCCTCACCGATCTCGCCAAGATCGCTGATCTGAAGGTAATTAGCCGCACAAGCGTGATGCAGTACAGGAATACGGCATCACGCAACCTTCGCGAGATCGCCCAGCAACTTGGCGTCTCGAATATACTGGAAGGGAGCGTGCAACGTGTCGCGAATCACGTGCGAGTGAATGCGCAATTGATCGATGCCCGGAACGACACGCACCTTTGGGGGGAGACCTATGACCGCGACCTCGCGGACGTTTTTGCGATCCAAAGCGAGATTGCGAAGGCGGTCGCTGATCAGCTTCAGGCTAAGCTGTCGCCAAGGGAGAAAGCCGCGATTGAGCAACCGCCGACAAGTGATCTTGCTGCTTATGATTATTATGTCCGCGCCAAGACGCTGCTTGCAGTCAGCACTGATACCCGCCAAGGCGGATATCTTTTTCAGGCTGAACACCTACTGGCAGAGGCTGTCGGCAGTGACCCAACGTTTTTGCTAGCGTATTGCAAACTGGCGTACGTCCATCAAGAGCTTTATTACACGGGATTTGACCACACGGCTGGCCGGCTCGCGCAGGCAAATGAGGCTATGAGAAAAGCGCTGGAATTGGGACCCGATCGAGGGGAAGCCCACCTCGCTGCCGTGTGGGTCTACTATCACTGTTATTTTGATTACAATCGCGCTCGGTCAGAGCTGGAAATAGCGCGAAGCACCCTGCCGAACGACCCCGAAGTGTTTGCACTTGCCGGTTATATGGATCGGCGACAGGGACATTGGAAAGAGCATATCCAAAATTTAGAACGCGCTGCGCAAGTCGATCCACGAAACATAGAAATCCTGCACGGCTTGGCGCAAGGCTACGAGTTGCTTCGCCAATTTCCCGATATGGCCACTGTCCTGGACCGCATCCTGGCCATAACCCCTAATGATCCGTTAATGCGTGTTGCGAGGGGCGGAGTGGATTTTGAATGGCACGCGGATACCAGGCAGTTACATGCGATTATTCAGGATATCATCGCCAAAGATCCGAACGCAGGTGCCGCTTTCGCTCAAGACTGGCTCGTTCATGCGCTTTGCGAACGCAATGCGGCCGAAATTCAGCAGGCTCTGGCTTTGATCCCGCGTGAAGGAATAACTGCAATTACCGTTAGACTTTGCCGTCCGTTTTACGAAGGATTGGCCGCGCGGGCTCTTAAAGACGCGGGCGCTGCGAAGAACGCATTTGTTGCGGCGCGGACTGAGATGGAGAAGATCGTCCAAGCGGAACCAGATTATCCACAGGCACTTTGCGTCCTGGGAATGATTGATGCCGCGCTCGGACGCAAGGATGAAGCACTGCGCGAAGCACAGCGGGCGCTCGAACTGCTACCGGCTGATAAGGACCCATTAACGCACGCCGAACTAATCAAAACCCTTGCGGTAGTCTATGCTTGGACCGGAAACACGAGCGCTGCACTGAACGAATTGAAAAGCCTGTTACAAATTCCCGCGCCGCTTTCGTACGGAGAGTTGCGGCTATACCCTTACTGGGATCCCTTGCGGGGCGATCCACGATTTGATCAGCTTGTCGCGGAGTCAGCGAAACCGGTTGCAATCAAATAGAATCTTGTTGCCGTACCTTACGCGCAATTGTGCAGAACTCCGCGTCTTAAAAGATCGACAATCGCGCCATTTGTCGCCTGCGCATCTGCCGCCGGGAGTTTTCTCAAAATCCATCCTTTTCGCCGTGGCCTGGTAAGTACGTCAAGGATCGTTGCAACATTGTCTCCGACTTGAAGTGTCTTGGATTCATAACCAGATGTTCCACGATATACGACAAAGTTATGGCTGGTGGAGCGCGCAGACGTTGAGCGCCACGCCGCCACCCGATGGTGGATACGATCGAGTACCGTGGGAATATCGAACGTGTTCCGAAAGAGCGTAGTGCCACGAGCGACACAGATGTCCCCGTCGGATCCGTTTGGCCTTGGTTGTGCGTTTGAATTGTTTTCCGGCTGCCGTGCGCGAAGATGCGCCCACGCAAACTCGACCAATTGTTCAACAACTCTGCGCCTTGATCGCCTCTCAATTATTAATAGAAGCAGTTTCTGAAACACCTCTTCGTGCGTAACGCGACCTTTCTCGCAACGCGATAGAATCGTGAAAAGCAGGTTTGATAATGTGGTTTCGAGACATTCCAACACAGCTTGCAATAATGGTCCCCCAAGAGCAGACAAATGCGAGAGTGCACTTGTTACGCCAGTGGTCATTGTTCGTGGCAGTTCCGTCCTGTAAAAATGGTGATTCATGAAGATTTCCGGATTGTTGCGAAGCAATGCCGGCTCATCTGCTGCCAAAGGCGGGAAATTGAAGTCGCTAATGTGTCCGTCGTATAACAGCTGATTCTTGTTCTCTTCATAGAGTGCCGTTCCCGGCTCCGGTGTGAGCAGATGTAACTGCAAAGATGTCGTAGCTGGTGAAATCCGAAGGCAACTGTCCAAGCAATCCAGGGTTGCTTTCAAATCTGAAACAGTCTCTTCAGGAAACCCTGTAATAAAGGACGTCGTTACACTGATTCCGAGTTCCTTGGCCTGTGTCAGTGTGGGATGTAGCAAACTGATATCGAGGCGCTTTTTTACTACCTCTTGAAGACTCGGCGATCCTGTTTCAACACCAAAGTATATGCCCCGACATCCGGAACGAGCCATCTCACTCAGTAGTTCTGAATCAACGCAATCGATGCGCGCCGAGCACGTCCACGAAAAGCTGCATGGCCTGACTTCTTCGCAAAACTCAAGGACTTTTCGCCGATTTACAGTGAAGAGATCATGTTGCAGCGAAAAATCAGTCAGTCCGTAAGTGTTATTAAGGCATTTCAATTCGCTGACGAGCTTTCCAGCGGCTTTAACTCTGTACTTTCTGCCGAAAAACGTCGCCGTAGAGCAGAACGTACAGTGGAACGGACAACCCCGCCCTGCCTCGACTCGCATTGTACGTAGCCCGAGCTCATGTATCGGATAAAAATGAAATGCCGCTAGCGGCAGTCGATCGACATCCATTACACTGGCCTCGACCCTTGAACGACAGACCCGGGGCCCGTCCCGATAACTGATGCCAGGTATCGCGGACAAATCGCTTTGCGCGTCAAGTGCATCCAACAGAGGAATAATTGTCTCCTCGGCCTCTCCGCGGACAAGCACATCGAAATCGCTAAACTTAGTCATAATTGGCGACTCGAGGACAGTTGGATGCGGACCGCCCAACAAAACAAACGTGTTGGGGCTGCGCTGTTTTATGCATCGTGCGATCTTCACAACAGCAACGAAGTTACAACCGAGCGCGGTAAGGCCGACAGCGTCGGGCTGAATGTTAAGCAGCTGTTCAGCAACATCGTCGTAAATCGAGCTATCAAGCGTTAACTTTCCTCTGTGCAACTGCAGCATCGGATCGTAGAGAGCCGGTTTATGTTGCGACTTCTCAAGCTCGGCGATCAGTGAGATCAACCCAAGATGAGGGTAAAAATTATCAGGGCTTGTTAATCCGCTGTTATCGAGAAGGAAGTTTTGCACGAACACGATCTTCATAGGCGGAAATGCGTGCTCGCCATGACTGGCTAGACCGTTGTTAACGACTACAAAAAATCCGAGTGATCACCTCTTTGTCCGGTACGGGTGAAATCTAATACCGATGCGCTCAGATTTGAACCGGTTTGTCGCCCACTTGGATGCTCGGAATACTCGTGATCTTTATTTCCTTGATTTTGAACTTCGCTACACCGGATTTGCGAATTTTTTCTTTCACCTTCTTTTTCTGTGCGCTAGTCAGTGTGATAGTAATCGAATTTTCGGTCACTGTTACCTTGTTCTTCGCCGCCTTTCTGGCGGGCTTTCCTGATTTTGTTGCCATAATCATGCAGGATTTCGACTCTGTTTCTTTTTGTCAAGTGCGTTCGATTGCGACGTTACAAACACGCACGTTAAAAATACCGACGGATTCAAATCCTTGTGTCTAGGTTCGGCTTTACTTCTGACCAGCTGTGGTTCGGCCTCGCTCACGTACGGTCGGCATCGACCTCCTATCGAAGAGAAAACAGTCGAGTCAAGTACCACGCAAAAATCATACCGGATGGAAACGCCCGGCGTACCTGTTGCCTTACAGCGTGTAAATCTTACCATTCCTACCTGCTCCACCTCTACCGCAGCTTTGATCTTTCTTTCCATCTTAAGCATGAATAATATTGCAAGGTGACTAACGAGCGCGCGGGTGACGTCGCATACGCGACTTCGCGTGAGTTTTCCGGCGGACAGAAAGTTTTTGGCCGTTACACGCTGGTCAAGGTCCTCGGGCGAGGCGGAATGGGAATAGTCTGGCTTGCGCGCGACGAAGAACTGGAGCGCGATGTCGCGCTCAAATTTCTTCCCGACTTGATGATTCACGATCGTGCCGCGTTCGACCAGCTCAGGCGCGAGACAAAACGTTGCCTCGAACTGACACATCCGCACATCGTTCGGATACACGACTTCGTGCATGACGAACGCTCCGGCGGCATTTCGATGGAGTACATCGATGGAGAAACATTATCGAACCTCCGGGCTGAAAAAGAGCGACGGGTCTTCGAGCCGGATGAGATCGCTATCTGGATGAGTCAGCTTTGTGACGCACTCGATTATGCGCACACGCGCGCGAACGTCATCCATTGTGACTTGAAGCCCGCAAACCTGATGGTCAATCAACGCGGCAATCTAAAGATATCGGACTTTGGTATAGCGCGCAGTCTGGGCGATTCAGTGAGCAGGTTAACCGTGGAGCAAGGCCGCAGCGGCACGCTCGTTTATATGAGCCCACAACAACTCAATGGCGAGCGCTCCACGCACCTGGACGATATCTACTCGCTAGGCGCGAGCATCTATGAACTGCTTACGAGTAAGCCGCCATTCTATTCGGGGAACATCGATCGGCAGATTTGCGAGCGAGTTGCTCCTTCGATGACGGAGCGGCGCAAAGAATTGGACATCGAGCCAGCATTGGTTTCCCAAGTTTGGGAAGACACGGTCGCAGCATGTCTGGCAAAGGATCCGTCACGGCGTCCGCAATCGGCCGCAGAGATTGCGGAGCGGCTGCAGCTTGCCGCAGGGCAGACAAGAACAACAAGGAGGGTCCTTGGCAAGCGCTCAAGCAGGAAAGCTCTGCTTATCGGTGGTATGGCGGCTCTCTCGATACTCGTGCTCGCTGGCTTGTACTTCGGAGCATTGAAGCAGCAAGCCAAACCTGTGTCACAAGCGGCGGCGATTCCGGTAAAATCAATCGCCGTGCTCCCATTTGAAAACTTGAGCACGGATCAGGCGAACGCCTTCTTCGCTGATGGTGTCCAAGACGAAATCCTTACCGACCTCGCTAAGGTCGCCGACCTGAAAGTAATTAGCCGCACAAGCGTGATGCAATACAAGAATGCGGCAACACGCAACCTTCGCGAGATCGCCCAGCAACTTGGCGTCGCGCATGTACTCGAAGGAAGTGTGCAACGAGCCGGGAAGCGTGTGCGTGTGAGCGCACAGCTGATTGATGCTAGAACCGACGCCCACCTTTGGGCGGAGCATTACGACCGCGATTTAGCTGACGTCTTCGCCATACAAAGCGAAATCGCCAAGGCGATCGCCGATCAGCTACAAGCCAAAATTTCTCCAAGCGAAAAGGCGGCAATCGAGAAGGCGCCCACCACTGACCTCGCGGCTTTCGACCTTTACGAGCGTGCCAAAGCTCTTTGGGCCGACGTCACGGATCCACTCCACGCGAAGCAGAAGCTTCCGCAAGCGGCCCAACTACTCGATGAAGCTGTCGCCCGGGATCCGCAGTTTCTGCTTGCCTGGTGCCTGCTCTCCAGAGTGCATGGCGCTCTCTATTGGACGGGGCATGACCACACCCCGGCCCGTCTCGATCTGGCTAACGCGGCAGTACAAACCGCGTTGCGTTTTCAGCCGGCGGCCGGCGAAGCTCATCGCGCGCTGGCGACCTACTACTACTATGGCTTCCGCGACTACGCACGGGCTCGCAGCGAGCTGGCTATCGCCAGACGCAGCCTACCGAACGATGCCGAAGTATTCCTTTACACAGGCTTAATCGATCGCCGAGAAGGACATTGGGAAGACTCGACGCGCAACATCGAGCGCGCGCTTGAGCTGGATCCGCGCAACCTTTTTATTCTCCAGCAACTCGCGGTGACTTACCAGTCACAGCGTCGCTATGCGGACGAAGCCCGAACTTACGATCGAGCACTGAGTATTATGCCAGGCGACCAATACACTCGCATACTTCGGGCGCTAGTTGAGTTGGACTGGCGGGCGGACATTAAACCTTTTCAGAACACGCTGGCCACGTTGGTTGCTCAAAATCCCAGCGCCGCACCGGATGTGGATAGCCCTCTTTATGCTCTCTGCGAACGGACTGCCGCCGCGGGCGCGCGCGCGCTGACAAACTACCCGCGTGATGGTGTGACCACCGACTACGGCCTCAACTGTCCGCGCGCCTATTGGGAGGGTGTCGTCGCCCGTTGGCAGGGTGACTCAGCGAAAGCGCAATCTGCGTTTATCGCCGCTCGGAGCGAACTCGAAAAGATTTTGGCGAAGGAACCCGACTTCGCGGCCGCTATCAGCCTTTTGGGAGTGATCGATGCTGGTCTTGGACGCAAGGAACAGGCACTGCAGGAAGGACGGCGCGCCTGCGGATTGCTGCCCATTTCCAAGGACGCCATTACCGGCATGGCTTTAGCTGTTAACTTGGCGCAAATTTATACCTGGGCCGGTGAAAGAGATCCGGCCATCGAACAGATCGCCGCGGTGGAGCGCATGCCTAACGAGCTTAGCTACGGCCTTCTCAAGCTTCATCCTTATTGGGACCCTCTGCGGGGCGATCCGCGCTTCGAGAAAATTGTCGCTTCGCTCGGACCGAAGTAGCAGGAAGACCGACTCCCGCTACATAAAGCACGGACTTGTGGATGCCATCTATCCCGAGATCTTTTTCGATTACGGTGTCCTTCAGTGCGGCAGTGCAAAATGGCGCGAGACCCAGCCAAGTCGCCACGAGACAGAATGTTTGGCAGAAATGACCGGCATCGAGAAGCACCACCCGATACGCGGACCTGAACAACGTTAGAAATGGAGTCTTCTAGCTTTTAGCTTCCCACCTTGATGATGTATACTTGGATTCAAAGTGAGTAACCAACACGCAAGCGATGTCGTAAGCGCGACTTCGCGTGAGTTTACCGGCGGCCAAAAAGTTTTTGGCCGCTACACGCTAATCAAGGTCCTGGGGCGAGGTGGAATGGGGATTGTCTGGCTGGCGCACGATGACGAGCTGGAGCGCAATGTCGCGCTGAAATTTCTTCCCGATTTGATGATCCAGGATCGTGCGCTGTTGGATCAACTTAAACATGAGACGAAGCGCTGTCTGGAATTGACGCATCTGCACATCGTTCGGATTCACGACTTCGTACATGACGAACACTCGGGCGGCATTGCCATGGAGTACATCGATGGAGAAACGCTATCGAACTTGCGAGCTGAGAAAGAGCGAAGGGTCTTCGAGCCAGATGAGATAACTACTTGGATGAGTCAACTCTGTGACGCACTCGATTACGCGCACAACCACGCGAAGGTCATCCATTGTGACTTGAAACCCGCAAACCTGATTGTCAATCAACGCGGCGATCTGAAGATCTCGGATTTTGGCATAGCGCGCAGTCTCACTGATTCAGTCAGCCGGCTAACCGCGGAACAGGGCCGAAGTGGCACGCTCGTGTATATGAGCCCACAACAGTTGAGCGGTGAGCGTTGTACGCACCTCGACGACATCTACTCGTTAGGCGCGAGCATCTATGAATTGCTCACCAGCAAGCCGCCGTTCTATTCGGGGAATATCGACCGGCAAATTTGTGAGCGAGTCCCTCCCTCGATGACCGCTCGGCGGAAAGAATTCGATATGGAGCCAGCGTTCGTCTCACAGATTTGGGAGAAAGCGGTCGCGGCTTGCCTTGCAAAAGATCCCTCGCAACGTCCGCAATCGGCAGCAGAGGTTGCGCAGCGGCTGCAGCTTGCCCCAAGGCCGACAAGAACAGGCACGGCTCCTGGCAAAGTCTCGAAGAAAGGTCTGCTTGTCGGTTGCATCGCAGCGCTCTTTCTTCTCGTGCTAGCTGGCTGGTACTTCGAACCGTTTAAGCGGCAAACCAACCCATTACCGCAGGCGGCGGCGATTCCCGAAAAATCGATCGCGGTCTTACCCTTTGAAAACCGAAGCGAAGAAAAAGCGAACGCCTACTTCGCCGACGGCATTCAGGACGAGATCCTAACGCGCTTATCGAAGATCGCGGATCTGAAGGTAATCTCGCGTACATCGACACAGCATTACAAAAGTACGCCGGAAAATCTGCCCGATATCGCGAAGCAACTCGGGGTCGCTCATATCTTGGAAGGCAGCGTACAGAAGAGTGGCGACGCCGTGCGTGTCAATGTGCAGTTGATCAAAGCAGCCACCGATTCACATCTTTGGGCGGACACCTTTGATCGCAAACTAACTGACATCTTTTCTGTTGAAAGTGACGTGGCCAAAGCGGTCGCCGACCAACTGCGCGCGAAACTCACGGGTCGGGAAGAGGAAGAGATCGCCGCCAAACCGACGGACAATCCTGAAGCTTACGATGCCTACCTGCGTGGGCTGGCTTATACACTGAAAACTGCCGACACACCCGCCAACGCCCTTGGCGCGCAGAAATATCTAAAAGAAGCAGTGCACTTGGACCCTAAGTTCGCTCTTGGTTGGGCGCTGCTGTCATACGTTGATGCGGCCGGCTACCGCAACCAGGCTCTTCAACCAACGATCGCCCTCCGTGAAGATGCACGGCAGGCAGCCGAAACCGCCCTCATTCTTCAACCCAATCTCGGCGAGGCACTGCATGCCAAGGGATATTACCACTACGCTTGCCTGAAGGATTACGACACTGCGCTGCGTTACTTTGAGCAGGCACGCCAGCTCCTGCCCAATAGCAGCCGGACTCTTGAGTCACTGGCCTTTCTTGAGCGGAGGCGAGGTCAGTGGGACCGGAGCGAGTCGTACTTCAACGAAGCCGAGCGGCTCGACCCTCGCAACCTTCACCTACTCACCCAGCACGCGGTTACCTTTATTCAGCATCGTCGCTTACCCGAAGCACTGCGAAAGCTTGATCAGGTTCTAGATATTACGCCAGATGATCCTGATACCCTCTCGCAAAAGGCGGCTATCGCACAAGCTCAAGGCAATCTTTCGCGTGCCGCACTACTACTCGCTCCGCTCCACCCGTCTGCCGATAACCCCTACGTCTTGGAAACGCAAGTTTACCAAGCGATCCTGGAGCGCCACACCGCGCCTATGATCGTTCGACTCAAGGAAATATTAGCTAACCCTGAACCAACGTTAGGCTATATCAATGGCGAACTGCGCTTTTGGTTAGGCTGGGCGGAAGAAGTCGCCGGCGACCATTCCGCCGCCGAAGAAAGTTGGCGCCAAGCGCGCAGCGAACTGGAACCTTTCCTCAAAGAACAGCCGGAGAATTCTTACCTAATTGGAGATCTCGCGCTCGTCAGTATGGGTCTCCGTGACAAAGCCGCCGCGTTGGCTCTGTCGGAGCGGGCTATGGCCGCGAATCCGATCGAGAAAGACCCTTTGACTGGTCCTTCGTCGCTCGAGATCCTCGCCCGGGTGGCGGCGCAGATAGGAGAGCCCAACCGCTCTATCGCGGCTATACAGAAATTACTCTCGATCCCGTACGCGGGTCCATTCACTAGCAACATGCCACTTACTCCAGCGCTGCTCCGGCTCGATCCGATGTTCGATCGGCTCCGGAATGATCCGCGTTTCCAAAAACTCGTCGCTTCGCCCGCGCCGAGGTGATCCCGCCCCGATTGTAATTCGTCAACACGAGAACCCGTGGAGGCTATGGGTCTAAGCCGGTCCCGGATAGTTCTCACGCGCCAGCCGATTCGGAAATGCCGAATTCCATCAATACTTCTTAGGCGATCCTGGCGGTGACGGTGGCGGTCCTGGCGGTGACGGTGGCGGTCCTGGCGGTGACGGTGGCGGTCCTGGCGGTGACGGTGGCGGTCCTGGCGGTATTTGTGTCATACACAAGATGTGACTTATCCTCTACGTTAATGTCAAGCCTCCTTTTAGGTTTAACTAAGATAGCGACGGAGGAGACGGGGTGGAGGACGTAGGCGATGGATGCTGAAACGATCGTGGGTGCGAGCGCATTCCTCATTATTTTTGTTCATTCTAGCTCCCCTCGCTCTTGTTTATGCTCTCGTGTTTGGATGCTTCAGGCAATCCTCTTTCGTTTGCAATCGTTTTATACCAATCCGAAACCGCCAAACTCAACCTGTGGATGCCGTCGCATTTTCCATTAGTTACCGAATCTATCACTCGGCTTGCGGCCTCTGCTAATCGCGTTCCAGACTGTCGGAACTCTACGCATAATCTGGCAAAGTATTCTTTGTCGCACTTAGCGTCGAACATATCGGAAAAACTCCACTTTTTCATCTTAATGGCTTATCGAACATTTTATCGTTCCAATCGTCGGTTTCTTCGCTTCCGAGGGCTGCCGCAATCATAAGGTGACCTGAGGGAAGGTAACGAGCATTACCGCTGTTTTTCGAACAAATCTTTTTCCGCTTTGCCTTCTTACGAGATAATTACGGCTGCGCTTCGCAATGAAGTGCAGAAACAGTTCAACAGTTCTCCACGCGAAAATGTTCTCTCCGATGCTCAAACCTTGGTTCCAAGGCACACACACGCGGCGCCATCCAACAATTGACCATGCTGATTCCAAAGAATCGAACTACATGTTTGCCGATTATCATCCGCTAGGTTTCCCTCGGTCCACGATGTTTTCTTGCGAACGGATGCGCGAGCGGTTTTTTGTCTTTGGCAGTCCGCATGTAATCTTTCTGCCAGCCTTGTGCAATCACCTCTGGGTTCCCCTTTTCGAGCCCTGAGAGAAACCGATCCCTGCTGGCAGACCATTCTCGAAATTTTTTTTTCAATTTCCGGTCGGCTTCCAACATACGAAATTCGCCACGAAACATCTCAAGCACACCTCTTTGAATTGGAAAGAATAGGCAAATCGGTTCTCTCAGCGCGAATTCGACCGTGCATGCTCTCGTAAAGCGCCAGTTCATCGTGAATGTTGAATGAGCCCAGTCTGTTTCAATAATGCCATCTAGCGCTACGATCCCGTCTTTGGCGCTGTTTGTGGGACCACGAACCATCAGATTCCAACCAGCGGGTGTCTTGAACAGGAATGGAATTTGAAAAGTTAGCACTCCTTCACCGAAGTGAGAATGGCAGTGCAGGCGGCCATCCCCGTATAGGCTTTCGACGTACAAGCCTTCCGGTCTCGACGTGCCATCCCAACTCGCGCGGACGTGATGTGTAGATAGAATTTCCCAACCGTATTGGTTCGCGATGACTAACGGAAGGCATCGATAGGGAAACTTTTTATTTGCATCTTCCATCCACCTGCGTTCGCGGGGCGCAGGGCGTACTGGGGCGGAGTCCCCCTCATATATCTGATAGGCGATCAATTTGTGGCGTGATTCCGTCGGAGGAGCTTCTCCCTTAGGCCTTAAAGCTGTTTTCATGCCGACGCCCTGGGATATCTTAACGGAGTTTTGATGCAGCAAGCTAACATTAGCTACTAAATGGCTTCCTCAAGTCGAAGTACAGCTGCGACTACTGTAATGCAGGTGAGGGGCGCAGCCGATGCCAACAACGGGCAGACAAAAGGTTTGGTTAAGGCGGTTGGCACGGCAGAGAGTGACGTTACCGAAGAGTCGCACTGTTAGTCAACGTTGAATCCAAGCAAATTTCGACAAGCATTAGCCAACGCAAATTTCACGAATTATCGAACCGCAAATGAGCAGCAGCAGCTAAGCTCAACGGTATTTACTTGAGCCTGCACGTGAGCGGATGGTAAACAACTTTGGAGACGTGAAGACAATGCTGTCGCCTTATTGCTTTATTGCCGTACTCTGTTTCCTTGCTGCTGCGCCGCTGAATGCGCGCGCCCAACAATGGGCCGCTAACCTGCCTAAAAAATCGCCTCAGGAATTGACGTTCAAAGATTTCCAGAAGGCGTTCCATGAATACTCTCAACAACATCCGGTACCCATGGAACAGGAGAACGTTGCGCCCACGCAGCGCTTGGCAAAGGCGGAAGCAATCCAAGACAGGGTCGGAATTGAAGAGCAGAAGCTGTTCAAGCGTTGGGAATGGCTAATGGAGCAGCGCACCTATCCCAGCGGCCGGCTGAACCAGGCTGCCATAACTGAGATTCGGGAGAGGATTCCGGAGGAAGACAAGCAGCTGCTGAAGAACGCTGGATCCGCTGTTGGGCCCATGATGGCCGCACAGCCGCCGGTCGTATGGAAATCTCTGGGGCCGTCGGATGCCATCGGCGGCACCAACATGGGACGCGTGAATTCTATCAACTTCGACCCCAAGAACTCCAAAATTATCTACATCGGTACGCCCGACGGGGGTGTATGGAGGAGCGCCACGGGCGGGACCGCGTGGTCGCCGCTGTTCGATTCGCAGCCTACGTTGAGCGTTGGAGATGTAGCCGTTGACCCTAACGACTCGAAAACACTTTATGTCGCTACCAGCGACCCATACGGTTACGGAACGCCGTTCTGGGGCGGCACATACAGTGTTGGCGTAAGGAAAAGCACCGACGGAGGAACGACGTGGTCCGACACCGGCCTGCCTTGGAGGATTGATCAGAACCGGACTATCCGCCGGCTAGTAATTCATCCGACCGACAGCAAAATCCTGCTGGCCGCGACTAGTGACGGCGTTTATCGCACTGATAACGCCGGTGCCACTTGGAGCCAGGTCGTCACCGCCAGCGCCTATGATGCGGAATTCCAGCACAACGATGGCAAAATTGCCTACGTCACTACCAGCCATGTCATGAAGAGCAGCAATGCCGGAGAAACGTTTGCCGCAACCACCGCCACTTGTGCCGGCTCCCGCTACAGCATCGAAATCGCTCACAGCAGTCCCAAGACGCTCTACACTCTATGCACCGACGGCACTGTCCAGAAGAGCACGGATGCGGGAGCCACCTGGGCCAACACCACGGCGCCAAGGGTTACCCTGTATGGCTACTATGACAACGTACTGGCGGTCTCTCCGGTCAGCGATAAAGTCGTCTGGGTGGCCGGTTACGACATCAAGAAGACCACCGACGGCGGCGCTACTACTTGGGCCAGCGTACCCATGGCGGGTCACTTGGATAACCATGCCCTGCGCTTCTTACCGAGTTCCGGCACCACCATCCTAGCCGGCAATGACGGCGGGCTGTTTAAAAACACCGATTCCGGGTCGACCTGGACCAGCCTGAATAAGGGGCTGGCCATCACCCAGTTCTATGGGGTGGGAAGCAGTAAGACGACCAAGATCATGGAGCTGGGCGCGCAGGACAACGGTCACATGAAGTACGATGCCGGGACCTGGACCAGTATCACCAACGCCGATGGAATGCGGGGCTTCATTGACTGGAACAACGCAGGCAATATCTACGCGTCTATCCAGAACGGCAAGCTGTACCGTAGCACCGATGGCGGCGCCAACTTCGTTGGCATCAATACGCCTTGCGGCGGAAACTGGGTCACGCCCTTGCAGCAGGACCCGATTAGGGCAACCACCATCTACGCTGCCACGTGCAAGGTGTGGAAGAGCACTGATCAGGGCACCGCGTGGACCGATATCAGCGAGACACTGGCTGATATTATCACATTCGTATCGCTCAAAGTTGCGCCGAGCGATCCCAATTACATCTATGCGGGGAGCGGAAACAAACTCTATCGCACCACCACCGGAGGCATGCCGTGGCACGACATCACGGCCGGTCTGCCAGTGGTCTCCAACTATCTGACCGACGTGACCGTGAGCGACACCGATCCTGACCTGGTGTGGGTGACGTTCAGCGGATACTACGCCGGGGAGAAGGTGTACAAGTCCCAGGACGGAGGCACAACCTGGAAAAATATCAGCGGGAGGCTGCCTAACATGCCGGTGGACACCATCGTTTATGAGAAAAAGGCGGACAACCCGGTCTACATCGGCACGGATGCCGGTGTCTATTATCGCAACGATGGCCTGGTCGATTGGGTGCCCTATAAGTGGGGATTACCGAATGTGATCGTGGATAGGTTGGAGATTCTCTACGGCAGCAACGTGATCCGTGCGGCTACTTACGGCAGAGGATGCTGGGAAGCTCCGCTGAAGTAGCTTACGGCGCCGCGGCAGCAGCTAGCGCCACGATTGTCTTGGCGGGCGCATACAGCGTTGTCCCGCCGGACTTGAGAGCGACCACTACCTCGTTATCTCGCGCCAGTAGCTGAGCCCGATCCTCACAAGCCAGACCTGTTTGTTCCTGCACGTTCACCTGATAAACCTCGTCCTGGGTCTTCGGGACCAGCATGTCCTTCGCCTCGGTAGGTGCGTTGGGATCGTGCGGAACGATCACCGGGGAGGTCACTTTCTTTAGGCTCGCCGCGTACGATTGCCATTTGAGGCATACGCTGCTGACAGAAACTGATGTTCCTTTCTCCACGGTGACATAGATGTAATACCTGACCGGAAGGGGATTGTCGGCCAGTCCGCCAGGGCCCGGCGGAATGCCCGGAGTGGTGCTGCGGCTGTAGGCAACCGCCTGAACCATCGGCGCCTGTCCAACGGACCAGTCGGTTACCGCGATTAAAAACAGAAGAGAAAGGAATTTCATAGTAGGCCCTTTGGACGCCGCACCTTGCCGTTTGGTTACTTGTTAGGTTAGCGCTGAAGCGGGTGCTCAGCAATTTCAGGTTCCGCGACCTTCTGCGTTACTGCTCAGAAAATCGTCGCACGTAGAGGCACCCGTCCAAGCTTAGCAGTTCCATTGCGAGGTGCGCCGGCACCTAATAACTCAACATTCACACTAAGTGGTCGCCACTCGCTATGAAAAATTTGAAGAGTTCAAACCTGCATAGCGTTTGCTGAATTTATGGTGAACCAGACTGGCAGAGAGTATCGTTTTCCAGAAACAACGTTTGGCACTGCGTGCACAAATTTGTGATTGCTAGGAAACCCAACGAATAAACCGGGCTTCGGGATGATAACTACATCACGATCCGGGAAAACCAATTCACCTCCTGTGAAGTTGTCATTCAGATAAACAAGCGCCGTGTAATCTCGTTGGGGCGTGTGATTCGGGAGCCACCGCCCGTCCTCTTCTCGCTCGTTGTCTGCGTGCGGAATATGCGAATCCCCAGGAAATAAAGACGCGAGGACCACCGTTTCGACAAATAATTCCGGAGTACGAAGGCCGACCTCGATCTTTTCTTTGCATCGCAGGGTTACACCATACACCCAGCTAGCTGAGTCGCTATCTACGTCTCGAAGGGTGTAATAATGGAGAATGGGCCGACCACTGTAATCTGTCTGAGGCGATAGCTCAGCATAGCGATCGTAAAGGTCAATTAGGAACGTACATTCCTTTAAACTGAGAGTATTCTCTGAAACGAGGATTCTACTTAGAGGCTTTTTTCGCGCCACAATGTTTATGATTGATGTCCCAACTTTGTTTCTCGCAAAGGATTCTCCGGTTCTTAGCTTTAGCAGAAAGAACACATCGTTGTAAATCAGAACCCCACGAAGGATCGGCTAGCTTTTCAGCCAACGCGAAGACGGACGAGGCAGATCGTCTTGCTGCCGAAGCGTTGGTTTTAGTAGAGCGATCGAAACGAACGGCAAACGGCGGCGCTTACCTCGGACTGGAACGCGGCAGCGGAATATCACTGATGTCGAACTGTGTCCTTCGCCGAGCTTTTGAGGCTTCAGCCACTTCAGCTTTCAAACGTCGAAGGGTTTCACCCTCCGGCTTTTTTTCCCAGTCTTGATTAGCTTTTCGCTGGGCCGTTGTGGCATCCAAAGCAAAGAATTTCGCTTCAGTGGACTGCTTTTTGATCTCTTCCCTGATAAACTGCTTTTTCTTTTCTTCTAATTCGCGAATGCGCTGTGAAGTCTTCGGTGACGGTCGAGTTGCCTTCGGCGACCGCCCTGACGGAGGCGGAATCTTCGAAATGTCGAACTCCTGACTTTTCCCTGTCAAAGCGCGAGCAGAATTTGTTGGATCGGCGCTCTTATGCTGATCCAGAATAGCCTGCGTTACGGTCTGAGCATCGGGACCCTGGCCGTGTAACGCGATTGGCCACACCGCCACGAAACAACATGCTGTGATATTCAGAATTCCCGAACCCATAAAGCTATCTTCAAAAGTTAACCTTTAATGATGCCATGAATCGCGGCTGCTCGTATTCGTTTGTCGCGATATTAGAATCGTTGATGTTCGATTGATAGTCCAACACGACCTCGAGTCTGTTTGTTACTTGTTCATCGTACAACAGCTTAAGTGTGAGGGCAACGTCGACTATGTGAGTGTCATCGCGGCGTTTCAATTTAGTCCCATTTTTGAGTGCCGGAAACGTGACATTTTCGTATTGCTCATGGCGAAACTCATATAACGCTGCCAAGTTGACGCTCCGAAGCATCGCACAAACGCCGTCTGCTTTAAATATGCACCAGTCAACCTTTACAAAGGGATCATCGCGTTGCTTGTCCCCGACGATTCCCTCTGTGACGAACCACTGATGCAAATATTTTGCCGTTATGGTCACATCCGGCGACCAGACGCCCTCGCTGATTGAATGCGCCCAAGTTTGCTCTGTGGCAAGTTGATGACCGAAGCCATCTAGAATGGCCAATGCTTGTTTTGGCGTCATCGAATAATCGTAGCGAATGGCACTGTAGCTGAGCTTGGTTGTAAGTTCCGGGCTCTCAGCGTAACTGACATTTGGCTGAAGGGTTAGGATATTGCTGAGGTTTTTTGTGTCGCTGCGCAGCCACGCGTCTTTTACCTGAAATCCGCCACAGGTATTTTCGCTAAAGCAGTGGCAGTAACTCAAGCCGCCAGTCTGGATCAAAGTGTTCACGGCAGATAAATCAATATAAGCGTCGTGGATGCCGAGGTAAGTTGCCGCAAGCTTATCCACCAATCCGTGGGAGCCACCAGGATGATAAAAGAACCAATCGGCTTCCAAGTTAAGTGTTGATTCCTCGAAAAATGCATCCTTGTGCGGAAATCCGGGAGGCAATGGTAAACCGTTGCCCAACGGGATGACATTTCCGTTGTAGCCAAAACCGGTTGTTATCGATTTCAAATACTGCGACTGAATCGTGCCAGTAGGACAGCTGGCCCCAGGCGCGGGCGTTAGGAACGGTTTGGGTGCGTTTCCGCAAATATATACTTTTTTCTTCTCCTTTTTTACCGCTTCGATGTTTTTTCCAATTTCGTCTTGCAGTTGCTTCGCCTGGTCCACCAATTCCTTGCCAATACCAAGAGAGAAAAACTGATCAATGGTGCGTTTTGCTTCCAAAAGCTGACCCGTGTTGAATTGAGCGAATGCCAGTTGGATTAAGAGAGTCGGTTCTTTAGCGGGCTTCATTCCGAGCCTTTTAGCGTGATTAATTTCGTCCAACGCAATACAAAAGGCTGCAGGAGCACCTCTTTCGTCCTTACATTTATCCTTGTTGAATCTCTTAATTACTTGACCGATCCGGTTGTAAATCACCCCTCGCCAAAACCAAGCGAGAGGGTTGTTTGGGTCCTCTTGCTCGGCTTCACGAAAAGTGCTTGCAGCTTGTTCATACAGCTTAATTACGACTTGCATCTCTTCGCGGGTTTCGATTGACTTCGCTTGATCTGCGGCCGTTTGCATCTCATCCCTGCCGTTTAGGATCAACTCGTCGTAGTCCCTAGCGCGCGCAGCAGAAATGCTATTTGCTAAGACGAGAGCGATTGTCATCGCGACCACCGCGCTTGGATGGGATGGTTTCATTTTTGGGGGGTATTAAATCTGTCGTCGCGATTCCCATCCGCGTGCGCTCGCGAACCCCTGCCATCCGACGGTTTAGCAGATTGCATTTTCGGCTGTAAAGGAAAACCCATAGGGGATTTGATCAACGGTTGCTGACCTCATTCGTGTATCCTGAATCTGCGCTGTGAAGGTTCAGAAAACGTGCAGAATCTTTGATTGTGTTCCGAACACGTTGGGCGGATCGGCGCAAAACAGTATCAGTGAGAGTCGATTTTGTTAGTTCACCCTACGCGGAAGCGGACGTCGCGGATCGTCTTGCCGCCGAAGCGTTGCTTTAGTTTTCGCAGGATTTCAGACTTGGAGATTTGTTCGAGCTCGTAGTGCAATGCCGGTTGGAGGACGCGGACGTAGAGGATTCCTTCGCGTAGCGCGACCGGAGCAGAATGCGCGGCGATAAAGTCACCGACGATTTTTGACCAGGCTTCGATGACTTCTGTTTCGCGCAAGCGCTCGCGAAGTCCCAAACGCTGCATCAACTTCGGGACCAGCTCCGCGGGCGAGTGCCAGCGGTCTGGTCGCGTTTTCCTTTCGGGCAAACCGCGCCATTCGGCAATCACGGCGGAGCGGAGAGATGAATTCATCAAGAATTATTTAGCCACGGATGGACACAGATGGAACACAGATTTTAAAGAAGGTCCGCGCGCCACCCGTAGTTGCATTGGATGGCAGGGCACACAGTCGCGCCTTACAACAATTGCGCCTTGCACTACGAACGCGTTTGCGAGCAGGCAGCCGCAACTTTCCGAAATCCGTTTTCCGCTTTCCGCAATCGACTAATATTTCCGCCGCATGTGGCTGGGCAGAATATTTAGCTCGCCACGGTACTTGGCCACGGTGCGTCGGGCGATGGGGATCCCGCGTTCGACCAGAATTTCGACGATCTCGTGATCGCTCAATGGCGCGCTGCCGTTCTCGTGCTTCACCAGATCCAGAATGGCTTCCTTCACGCTCGTGTTGCTGAGCGATTCGCCAGTCGCGGTTTGATAGCCGGAGGTGAAAAAGTATTTCATCTCAAAAACGCCCTGCGGCGTGGCCATGTATTTGCCGGACACGGCGCGGCTCACTGTGGTCTCGTGCACGCCTACGGCATCGGCCACTTCTGCCATGTTCATCGGCTTCAGATGCGACGGGCCGTGGTCAAGGAACTCGAGTTGCCGCGACACGATCTGCTGCGCGATGTTGAAAATTGTTTCCTGGCGTTGATGAATCGAGCGGATCAGGAATTTTCCGCTCCGGATCTTGTCGCGGACGTAATTTTTGACGTCGCTGCTCTGGGCATTCCCGGAGGCGATAATGTCCTTGTAAAGGTTGCTGATCCGCAGATGTGGAATCTGCTCATTGTTCAGAATGATCTGGTAGTCGCCGTCGATTTTTTCCACTACCACGTCGGGCAGCACGTAGTTTTGCGGCGCAGCAGCGAAGACCTGCCCGGGCCGCGGGTTTAGCCGCGCGATGTTGTCCGCGGCCTTCTGCACCTCCTCAACACTGATGCCCATGCGGCGCGCGATCTCGGGAAAGCGTCGTCTGCCCAAATCTTCCATGTGCTCGGACACAATTCGGTACTCGAGGCCGCGTTCTTTTCCTCCGCGCTGCAGTTGAATCAGCAGACATTCGCGCAAATCGCGTGCGCCCACGCCTGCCGGATAAAAACTTTGAATCAGCGCCAGCATCTTCTCGAAATCTTCCTGGGGAATGCCGGAGTTCAGCGCCATTTCCTCCGGCGTGCTTTGGAGAAATCCGTTGTCATCGATATTGCCGATGATTAGCTCCGCAGCTTTGCGATCACTGGCACTGAGCACGCTCTGATTCAGTTGCCCGACCAAATTCTGCTGAAGCGTTTCCTGGACCGGAATGGAATCGAAAAGGAATTGGCGCTTATCTTGCGCTTCTCTCGAACCGCGCCGGCCATCGGAGCTGTAGCTGGCCGATTGCGCCATGTAATCGCGCCATTCTTCATCGAGACTCGCAAGCTTCTGAAATTCGTCGTTGAAATTGTCGTCTGTGGAAGGTTCAGCATCGCTGCGTTCATCGGTCGCAGGCTGGTCCGGCAATTCTTCGAGCACCGGATTCGTCTCCATTTCCTGTTGAACAAGGTTGCGCAGCTCAAGCAGCGGCGTCTGGAGTATCAGCAAGCTGTGTTGGAGCTGCGGCGACAGAATCTGGTGGAGCGCAAGATTCTGCGTCTGTTGCATTCCCTGTCCGG
>Ga0209377_1000707_pt1 | contig 22630 bp, 26 predicted proteins | sample GraSoiAngelo_141_FD_185898 | JGI IMG/M metagenome (GOLD analysis project Ga0209377, IMG submission 185898) | Grasslands soil microbial communities from the Angelo Coastal Reserve, California, USA - 14_0929_12_40cm (SPAdes) (version 2) | ecosystem: Environmental > Terrestrial > Soil > Grasslands ...
GGCGGCGAGCGCTGCGCCCTGCGCGGCGAGACGCGGCGAAGCCTTTTCGCCGATCTTCAGCGCTTCGGCGAGCGGGAGCGGCTCCGTGCCCGCAGCGAACGCGGACGGCGCCGCGGCGAGACCAAGAATGCAGAAACAAGCGAGCGGGCGCACGAAACGCCCGGGTAAAGCGAAAGCCATAAAGCCTCCGATGAGCAGGGACACCGGCACCGCCACAGGCGGTGCCGCGGCTCAGCGGCGGCTAAACGAGGAAGCGGGAATAGAGAAGGGTGAGAGGCGGAGGCGGCGCGACCGCGACGGCGATTCGCGTCGGAAGGAGTGTGCCCGTCGCGGCCTGCAATGCTTTATGTTCGACTACGAGTACCAGCACCGGCGAGTTGAAAGCGGAGAGTTGCGGCAGCTTCGCGAGATCGAGTGTTTGCGTCTCCGCCTGGAAGTGCACGCGGCACAGAAGTTCCGCGGGCACCGCATTCATTTGTTCTTCGCACGCCATCTGCGGCTCGGGCATCTTGCCCTGCAGGCAACCGTACCCGGCAATCGCCACATGCGCGAACGCCATCGCCCCCACGGCGCAGCCGGCAATCCAGCGACGGCGATATCGAGTCATGAAAGGCATCACGAAATGTTTCCCGCGATTAGGATAGCCGATTGCGAGGAAAGTTCAAAATCGAGGGAGAACTGACGCCAGCTTAGGCCGCGAGCGGTAGATCACGCCGCCGATGGAACCCTTTTGCGCCGGCGAGCGTGTCAAGGGCATGGTGCTCGGAGCATTAGCCGGCGAGTTTTCTTTCGTCCCACGGCATCTTGGACTCCCGCATCGTCGAGAAATGTCGCTTGTCGACGACACAGCGCATGCCCGCTCCCTGACTTGTCGCGTTTCTGTGAAAAATGCCCGGGCGCAACAGCTGAACGACAGCTTGCGGCTCCTATAATTTGGCCCAGGTATCAGCCGCAGGGGACGTCGGATGGAGATGGAGAACCTCGTCACCCTCACCCCCCGCTATCCCTCCCGCGTGAATCTCCGGCGCGAATCAAGCGTGACCGCTGCGGATCTGGTCATGGGCTTGACCGTCATCATCCCCGCCTACAACGAGGCCGGGTTCGTCGGCGACACAATCCGAAGCCTGCTCGCGCAGACGGTCCCGCCCGATCAGATCATCCTGGTCGACGACGGCTCGACCGACGGCACCGGCGATGTGGGGTGCCGCGCCGGCATCACGGTGATCCGGCCCCCGCGCAACACCGGATCCAAGGCCGGCGCGCAAACCTTCGCCTTGCCGTGGGTGCGAACCAAGCTCGTGATGGCGATCGACGCCGACACCACGCTGGAGCCGACCGCCGTCGAAAGGCTGATGCGGTCGTTCGAGGATCCGGGCGTCGGCGCGGCCTGCGGGTTTGTCCTGCCGCGTCGCATCAAGACCCTGTGGGAACGGGGTCGCTTCGTCGAATACCTGTTTGCTTTCACTTTCTACAAGCAGGTGCAGGAGTACTACCGCCGACCGATGATCTCGTCGGGCTGCTTCTCGATGTATCGAACCGACCTGATGCGCCGCCACGGCGGATGGCCGGGCAGGACGCTGGCCGAGGACATGGATCTCACATGGACCTTCCACCAGACCGGCGTCGGGGTGCGCTTCGAGCCCGAAGCGGTCTGCTACCCCATCGAGCCGTACAACTTTCGCTTCATGCGCAGGCAGCTTCGCCGGTGGAGCCACGGCTTCATCCAGAACGTCACCCTGCATTGGAAAGGCGTGCTAACCGTGCCGTTCCTGCGATCGGCGGTGGCCGTGGCCCTGTGGGACGCGATCGTGGCCTCGCTGGTCTTCCTGATCGTGCTGCCGCTGCTGATCGTCGCGCTCCGAAGCCCATGGCTGCTGCTCGCGTATTTCATCGACGCTCCCGCGATCCTGGTGCCGCTCCTGATCGGCGCGATCCCGCGCCGCGAGTTCGGGCGCACGCTCGCGAGCCTGCCTGCATTTTTCGTGCTGCGCCTCGTGAACGGATTCTATTTTCTGGAAGCCGTCTGGTCCGAGTGGTTCCTGCGGCGCGCCTCCCTGACCTACGAGAAAGGACACTAGACCATGAACCCAGGATTGCCCGGAGCCGGCATCGGCGGTTTGTTCTACGTTCTCAGCGCGCTCTGGATGCCGATCTGCGAGCTGTGGCGCCTGCGGCGGGGCGACGCGCGGGGGCAGTGGCCCTTGGTGGCGAGGCAGTTTGCGATCGCGGTCGGAATAATCGTCGCCATGAGCGGCGTTTTCTGGGCCTTGGATACAGTGCTGATACTCAAGCAAGTCGCCGCGCATGCCGCAGGCCAGATGCACGCGATGTGGACTTTGCGCGTGTCGGCGCTCGCGGTAACGTCTGGCGTGCTGGCCACGGTGCTCGGCACGGTGCACGTCGTTCGGCTGTGCCTGAGGCTGCGTACGGTGCGACACGCTGCTCGATGAGGGCATGCAGGAGCGCCGCGCTCCTGGTCCTGCTGTTGGTGGCCTGGCCGCCTCCGAGCGAGGCCCAGGCGGCGGCGCAAGGCTTGCTGCAACGGGCCGACGCGGCTTATTCATCGGGAAATCGCGAGCTCGCGAAGACCTTGTACCGAGCGGTGCTCGCCTCCGATCCCAGCAACTCCCGCGCCGCCTTTCAGTTGGCTCGCCTCTCGCCTCCGGGCTCGGCCGAAGCCGTCGCGCTCCTGCGGCGTTACGTGAAGGTCGAGCCGGGCGATCCCTGGGGCAATATGGCCCTGGGCGACGCGCTGGCAAAAGCGGGCAAGATCGACGAGGCAATAGAGCAATACGGTCTCGCTCGCCGCAAGGCGCCCGCCGAGTCCGACGTCTACTTGGGCCTGGGCCGGATCTTGCGCGATGCGGGTCGCAACGACGAGCTGGTGAAGAACTACGAACAATGGGCGTCACGGCAACCGCAGAACGCGGAAGCGTGGTCCGAGCTCGGGCGGGCGCGGCAGCGGGCAAAACGTTACGCCGAAGCCGCCGATGCCTATGCAACATCGCTCGCGCTCAAGGAGAGCGACCGCACCCGGGAGCTGCTCGACGACGCATTGGCGGAAACCGCGATCTCGCTGCGGCCTTTTCTCGGCCGCAGCGATGATTCCGACCAGAACCGGATCACTCTGCGGGGCCTCGAGGGCGAATGGCAGTTCACGCAGCGCTCGCGCCTGGGCCTGCACGCGGAACGGAACGAGGTGAAGGACCCCGTCAGCTCGGGAACTGCCGATGCCGTCGCGCTCATCGCGAAGTGGCGGCCGTTCAATACCCTCAAGCTGGACGGCTTCGCCGGTGGCGCGCGGCTGAGCCCGGACCAGCCCGGCCAGAAAGCGGTGAACCGTCCGTGGGCGGGATTGCGCGTTCGTTGGACCAGCCCCGAAGAGGGGCCCGCCGCGGAATTGCGCTTGAGACAGGCTCCGCTGATCGCCACGCCCGGGCTGGTGGCGCAACCGGTTGAGCTGGCGGAAATCAAGGCGGGCGTCGATCTCCCTGTGACCGGGCCGTTTCGCGTGCGCGCGCGCGGACAGGCCGGCACGCTCGACTCGGCCACGGACGTCAATCACCGTTCCGGCTACCAGCTCGGCCCGGTCTACCGCTGGCGTCCGGCAGCCGAGGTCGGCGTGTTCTACAGCGAGCTCGGCTACGAGCACGCCACGGCGGCAGGCTATTTCGCTCCAAAGCGCGCCCAGACGGTCGAATTGGGTACTTACATCGAGTACGAGGGCCTTTCCCCGCTCACCTTCGCGCTCGACGCGGGCGCGGGACAGCAGCGCGTGGAAAAACAGGGCGGGGACATCCGCGACTGGATCGCGACCTACCGCTTGTGGGCGTTGGTGTCGTGGGCGCTCAAGCCCGGCATGAGCCTCGAGCTGGAGCTCGAGCATTACGACTCGCCCGTGGCGGGAAATGCTGTTGCTCCGACGGCAAACTGGAGCTACAACGCAGCGACCCTGTCGCTGCGCTTCGGCGTCAGGCCGCAGAGCGCGCGTTCCTTCCTGTCCGAGCGCGCCGACCGCCGGCTCAGGTAGAAGGCATGTCGGGCCACCCGGACTTCCAGCCCTCCGGCCCGCCGATCAGCGTCCAGAAGGGCTTGCCTTCTCCGCGCCAGTGCTCGGCCGCCGCGTCCATGGCGTCGAGCGCTTCAGTCGCCTCGTGCCCGTGCCCGCCGCAGAAGTGTTTGCTCTTCTCGAGGATGACCACCCAGCCCTTCGCGGAAAGCCACGACAGGTCTTTCAGGCCGCCGGTAAAAGCGCTCCAGTCGGTGCTCAGCTTGTCGGGAAAGCGAAGCGCCCGCGACACCTCGTCGAGAAAGTCCTCCTTGTCGTGCGCGTGGTGGATGTCGATGTAGATCACCATCAGTCCCGCGGCGGCGGCCGCGCGCGCGAGCTCGCGCGCGTCGCCGGAGAGCTGGAACACGCCCGCTTTCGCCGCGTCCCTGATCCATTCGGCGTTCATGCGCTCAGCTCTCCGCCTTGCGCAGGCGAATGTGCAGCTCGCGCAACTGCTTCTCGTCCACCGGCGACGGAGCATGCGTGAGCAGGTCCTGCGCGCGCTGCGTCTTGGGAAAGGCGATGACGTCGCGGATCGACTCGGTGCCGGCCATCATGGCGACGATGCGGTCCAGGCCGAAGGCGATCCCGCCGTGCGGCGGCGCGCCGTATTGCAGCGCTTCGAGCAGAAACCCGAACTTGTGCTTCGCTTCATCGGGCCCGATCGACAGCGCGCGGAACACCTTCGACTGCACTTCCTCGCGGTGAATGCGCACCGACCCTCCGCCGATCTCCGAGCCGTTCAGCACCATGTCGTAGGCCTTGGCGAGCGCCGCCCCGGGATCGCGCGCGAGAAGATCCTCGTGGCCGTCCTTGGGAGCCGTGAACGGGTGGTGCATCGCGTTCCAGCGCTTTGCCTCCTCGTCGTACTCGAACATCGGGAAGTCGACGACCCAGAGCGGCTTCCAGCCGCCTCGCGCGTAGCCCTTTTCGTGGCCGATCTTTACGCGCAGGGCGCCGAGCGCGTCGTTGACTACCTTGATTTTTCCCGCGCCGAAGAACATCAGGTCGCCGTTTTTGGCGCCGGAGCGATCGACGATCGCGCGCAAGGCCGCATCCGACAGGTTCTTCACGATGGGCGACTGCATGCCGTCGCGCCCCTTGGCGATGTCGTTGAACCTGATCCAGGCGAGGCCTTTTGCGCCGTAGATGGCGACGAACCCGGTGTAAGTGTCGATCTCGCCGCGCGTGAGCTCCCCGCCCCCGGGGACGAGGAATCCGGCGACCCGGTGCGCGGGCGTGTTGGCCGGCCCGGAAAACACCTTGAAATCGACGGATTTCATCACCTCGGTCAGCTCGGTGAGCTTGAGGGGCACGCGCAGGTCCGGCTTGTCCGAGCCGTAGTCGCGCGTCGCGTCCGCGTAGCTCATCACCGGGAACGGGTCGGGCAGGGCGACCTCCAGGACCTCCTTGAACACGTTTCGGATCATGCTCTCGAAAATCGCGCGGATTTCCGTCTCGCCGAGGAAGGAAGTCTCGCAGTCGATCTGGGTGAACTCGGGCTGGCGGTCGGCGCGCAGGTCCTCGTCGCGGAAGCATCGGGTGATCTGGTAGTAACGGTCGAATCCCGCGATCATGAGGAGCTGCTTGAAGAGCTGCGGCGATTGCGGCAGCGCGAAGAACTCGCCTGCGTGTACGCGCGAAGGCACGAGGTAGTCGCGCGCGCCCTCGGGCGTGGAGCGCGTGAGCATCGGCGTCTCGATGTCGATGAATCCGTTCGCGTCGAGGTATTTCCTCACCGCCATCGCCGCGCGGTAGCGCAGCATCATGTTCTTCTGCATGGCCTCGCGGCGCAGGTCGATCACGCGGTGCGTGAGGCGCACGGTCTCGGAGAGATTGTCGTCATCGAGCTGGAAAGGCGGAGCGAGCGACGCGTTGAGGATCTCGATCGTGTGCGCGAGCACTTCGACCTCGCCCGAGGCGATGTTCGGATTGACGGTGCCTTCGGGACGCCGGCGCACGAGGCCGGTGACCTTCAGCACGAACTCGTTGCGTATCCGTTCCGCCGTCGCGAAGGTCGCCTTGCGGTCGGGATCCGACACCACCTGAGCGAGGCCCTCGCGGTCTCGCAGGTCGATGAAGATGACCCCGCCGTGGTCGCGGCGGCGGTGCGCCCAGCCGGCGAGCGTCACGGTCTGCCCCAGGAGCGCCGCGGAGAGCTTGCCGCAATAGTGGGTGCGCATCGGGGGCGGAGTATAGCAAACCGATACCAGCGGGAATCGGGCGCGCGCTCTAGCGCTCTTCGCGTTCCCGCTCCGCCGTGCCGCCGAGCATCATCGAGTTGAGCAGCGACAGGGCGCAGCCCAAGGTGACGGTGAGCCCGATCGCCGACAGTACGGGGATGCGCGAGGTCGCAAGGCACCCGAACGCGGCGAACGTGGTGAGAAAACACACCGACAAGGCGAGCGAAGTGCCCTGCTCGCTATCGGTTCCGGGTTGCGCCCGGCTGAAAAACAGCGAGTAGTTGAGACCGATGCCGAGCACGAGCAAAAGCGAAACCAGGTGGAACAGCGATAACCCGATCCCGAGCAGCATGAGGCAGGCGATCGTCATCGCAATCGCCGCGTAGACCGGCAGCATGACCTGCAGCGCCTTGCGCACGCCGCGCAGTCCGATGCAGAGCAGCAAGGCGATAGCGAGCGCGCCCAAGCCGGCGAGTGCAAGGGCCTGAGAGCGATAACCGCCGATCAGCCGGTCCGATTCGGCCTTGAGGCCGAGGAAGCTCGCGCGCGTTTCGGCGGGCAGCCCCTCGGCGAGCGAACGCAGCCGCGCCGGGTCGCGCACGCCGCGCAGCGGAATGAGCGCATGCCATTCGCCGTCGCCCGTGGCGAGCAGCGACTGCACCTTGAGGTCGAGCCCGGTCCCACGCAGGTCCTCGATCGTGAGCAAGCGCCCGAGCCGCGCCGCTTCCACGTCGCGCTCGAACGGCGCAAAGGCGTCGGCGCGATACGGCAGGCCTCGAAGCGCCCGGGCGAGCGAGCGGTGCAGGTTTCGGGCTTCGGGCAGCGCGGCGCGGCGGCGTTCCTGGGTCTTCGCGCTCGGCAGATAGCGCGCCGCCAGGTCGAAGCCTTCCAGCACGCCCTCTGCCACCCAGCTCTGCAGAGCGGGCGCCAGTCGCTCGCTCTTCTCGAGCACCGCTTCGCGGCTCGCGCCCGTCGCGATCAGAAGATAGCCCACGTCCGGAGCACGCAGATCGGCGGCGAGCTGCCGGTGCAGCTCGCGTGCCGATTCGGGCAGCGGGCTCAGGTGCCCGATGTCGTCGTCCCAGATCCGGTCGTGGCGCGCGACGATTAAAGCGAGCGCCGCGGCGAGCAGCACCCAGGCGATCCACGCCACGCTCCGCAACGCGAGTCCCGCGCGAACCAGGCTGAAGGGCAGCGTGCGCGGCGGCGGCGCTCCGCGGCCCGGCGCGAGCGCGGGCAGAACCCAGCGCGTGACGAGCCCCGCCGCGAGCACGCCGACCATCGACAGAACGCCGAGCTGCGACAAGCCCTGGAGGCTCGACAGCAGCAGAGCGAGCGAGCCGAAGACGGTGGTGAGCACCGCAAGGCGCAAGGTCGGCCAGACCCGCGCCAGGATGTCGGGGATTGATTCGCCGGCCTTGCGCTGCGTGAAGACATAGGACGGATAATCGACTGCCTCGCCGATCACGGTCGCGCCGAAGGCGAGCGTGATCCCGTGAACCGTGCCGAACAGCGCGCCCACCGCCGCGAATCCCACGAGCAGGCCCGTCAGCACCGGCAGCGCGGAGAGCGCCACGGGGGCGGGCGAACGGTATACGAAGACCAGTATCAGGAGGACCAGCGCACCCGCGAGCCCCGTGAGCCGGCGGGTTTCATGCTCGATTGCCGCGCGCGTGCGCGCGGCAAACACGCCCGGCCCGCTGATCAACACGCGATATTCGGGACCCGCTCCGGTCCGTCGAAAGGCGTCCGCCAAGGCGTCGGCCGCCTCCTGCTGGCGCGCGGCATCGATCCCGGAGGCTGCGGTCTGCGCAACAAGGAGCGCGCGAGCGCCGTCTCCCGAAAACCAGACGCCGTGCCGGGAGACGGGCGCACCTTGACCTACGGTTTCGGCGAGGCTGCGCAGTTCGTCCGTCGGATCGCTCGCGATCATCGCCTTGAACGCCGTTCCCTCGAGCGTCGCGAACCGTTCGAGGTTCCCGCGCAGCGCGCGGGCGAGCGATCGCTCGCTGAAGCGCTCGGCGCTCACCGTCGGGCTGAGGAGATAACGATGCTTCAATCCGAGCTCGCGCGCGCCTCGAGTGAATTCAGCGGCGCCGTTCATGACATAGTCGAAGCGCCGGTCGGGCGCGATCGCGCGCGCGAGTTCGCGGGAGAAGCGCGCGAGCTGAGGTGGCGCGCCGCCTTCGATCGCGACCAGCAGGGTGCGGGAGGCCACGCCTTCGCGCAGCTGCTCAACGAGGAGCCGCTCGAGGCGCCCGCTGGCGACGGGGAGGAAGGCCGTCAAGTCGCTGGTGACGACCACGTGGTGCGCGGTCCACCAGGCGCTCGCCGCAACGAGCGCGAGCCAGGTGAACAGCGCCGTGCGCCGATAGGGCATCACGGAGATTTTTCGTGGATGGTCATCACCGAGCCGTCTCCACCCGGTTCCAGGATTTCGAGACGAACGATGCGCGAACCCGAGCCGGCAATGCCTATGCTTTTCACGACGCCCGCGACCTCGAGCTCCCTCGGGGTAAGGGCCAGCGTCCAGCGCTGCCTCGTACCTCCCACCCTGACCGAATAGAGCCGCTCGAGCTCCGCGCCGTCGCCGGCAAGCGTTGCGCGCAGGGTCTCGACGAGCGCCGCGACCAGCGGCTCGTTCAACAGCGCAATGCGTCGCGTCTTGCCCTCACGCTCGACGGTCAGCCAGTCGCCGTCCACGCGAATCACTTCGCTGAAGGGCAGCATCTGGCGTTTCTCGATCAGCGCAGGACGTTCATAGAGCAAGGTGCCGGAAAGTTGCAGGGGCTTTTGCAGCACGGCGACGCGCCTGACCTCGGAATACCGGGCCTGGGTCGTCTGCACCTGCGCGAGCTGCGCCATCAGCCGCGCGAAGTCCCAGGGCTCCTCCTGTGCGGCAGGCGAAAGCGAACCGGCAAGGAACAGCACCGACGCCGCGCCTGCGACCCTAACGCGGAGACCCGCTCCAGAAATCATAGAAGTTGAACCAGTTGTAAGGCGCGAGGCGGCAGAAATGCTCGAGCCTCCCGGCGTAGCGCTGGACCCATTCGCGGACCCACGCGACCCGCACGGCGCGGTCCGCACTCGGCTCTTCGCAGAACGGTTCCAAGTGAATAACGTAGCGCTTGCCGCCCTCGTACAAGCCGGCGACGAGGTACACCGGGGCGCGCAGGCTCAGGGCGAGCCGCAGCGGTCCTTGGGGAAAGGCGGCATAGCGCCCGAAGAAGCGGCACGCTACCGTCTTGTCGGAGCCGGCCGGGCGGTCGCCGAGCATGCCCACCAGCTCGCCGCGCGAGAGGCATTCGGCGATCTGCAACATGGTGTCGGCCCCTCCGGGCACGATGATGCGCTCACGGATCGCCGGATCAAGCCGGGCATTCACCACCTCGGTGATATTCGCGGCGTTGTCCTCGTACATCACGACACTGACGGACAATCCGTGCACCGGCGCGAGCGTACGCAGCAGCTCGAAGCTGCCAAGATGCGCCCCGAGCAAGAGGCACCCTCGCCCCTTGGCGAGCGTGCGCCGCAGAAGGGCCAATCCCCTGGTCTCGATGTCAAAGCCGCCGAACCGGCCGTCGACAAAATACACGCGGTCTAGGACCGTCGCGGCAAAGGTAAACCAATGCCGCCAGAGATCGGCAAGGCGCGGCGGCCGGCCGAGGGCGAGCGCAAGGTACTGGCGCGACGCGCTCCGTCCGCGCGGCGAGAATGCGAGGAAGTAGGCACAAATCGGAACCAGCAACAGACGGGCGATGCGCCGCCCGCAGCGCAAAGCGAGCCACTTCATGAGTCGCGTCGCGCTGCGGCTGCCCCGCTCGCGCTGCTCGAGCCAGGGCGAATTCGTCGGGGCGTTCATCTGCGCGTTGTCCGGCGCGGCGCGAGCTTGCCCGCGCGGACCACGGTTCGGACCACGTCGGCGAGGGGACGGTGCTCATGATGCCCGTAGCGCACGCGCCGGAAGACGTACTCGCCGACGAACAGCGCGCCCACCAGAAGATAGTCGATCCCGTTCGTAAACACCGACCACGCATGGGGCGTCGCCAGCACCGCCAGCGCCGCGGACGCGGCTGCCATGCTCACGAAAAATGCGGTCCAAATGACCGTCGACCACCGCGTATAGCGCGCGATATCCGCAGGAAGCTCCGTTTCGCGCACGAGGCGGGCGAACCAGCTGATCATCGGCTCCTCCCCCGGCGCCAGGGTCCTTCCGAACCAGACGGCCAGAGCGACATTGAAGACGACGGGAGGAAGCTTGAGCAGCACGTCCGGTTCGGCGACGAGGGGCGCCGCCGCGAGCAGCGCGAACCCTGCCAAGCCCCACTTCCCCGGAAAGGACAGATACAGCAGCGCAGCGAGGCACAGCCACGCTGCCGATGCCAAATAGCCGAGTCCCGTGGTGACCGCAGCATGCGTGAGCACGGGGTAGGCGACGAGCACCACGGCGCCGAGCGACTGCCGCGAGATCAAGAGACGCAGTGACTCCAGGCGTATTCGCACTCAATTCCCCGTGATCGGTTGCAAGGCTCTCATTGCAGGGAGGCTATGGCAAAACCTCCGGCTGATCAAGCGGCCCGGGCACCCTCCGCAGCGAATCGGTCATCGACTATCATTGCATCTATGGATTCGATGGCGCGCGACTGGGTCCCGGATACCGCTTTCGGCAGGTGGTTCCTCAGCACCGACATGTGGCTTCAAAGGGTCCTGGCGCGTGCGATAGCGGATCTGAAGCAGCTGGCGGGCACGAATGCGCCCGATTCGTTCAACCGTCTGATGGACGTCGGCTGCGGGCAAGGGCGGGTGTTTTCCCTGCTGCAGCAAGCATTTTCTCCCAGGCAAATCGTCGGCGTCGACATCGACCCTCGCCTGCTCGAGCGTGCGGCGCAGTCGGCCCGGGAGTGTGGCTGCCCGGTCGAATTGAAGCGCAGCTCGGTCACGCGGCTCGACCTGCCCGATGCGTCCGTCGACGTGATTTTCTGCCACCAGCTGATCCACCACGTCGCCGACCAGGAAGGCGCGTTGCGCGAGCTGCATCGCGTGCTGGCGCCGGGCGGCATGCTGATGCTGGCGGAATCCTGCGAAGCGTTCATCAAGACGTGGCTGGTGCGCCTGCTTTTCCGCCACCCACCCGACGTGCAGAAACCGGCCGAAGGCTATCTCGACCTGGTGCGCGCCGCAGGCTTCGTGTTTGGCAATGCGGACGTGCGCACCTCGACCCCGTGGTGGTCGCTGCCGGACCTTGGCGTCACGCGTAAGCTGGGGATCGTGCGCAAGCCGCCGGTGGCCACCGAGCTGCTGGTCGTGGCGAGGAAGGCGCCCGGGTAAAGCTGCCTTCGGCCGGGACTACTCAACTGTCTTGTCAATTTCTTACGCCGTAATATTTTCCAAGAGCGTCTTTCGCGTGTTTTACGACAGTTCGGTCGGTAGCCTTTTCGCCCACCTCCTGGAGGAGAGCTACGTATTTGTCATTTTTTGAACTACCCAGGGCCTTTGCCGCCCAGGCGACGCAATCGCTGCGGTCCCGGTCGTTCAGATCGCTTCTCGCATAGTTGGCGCGCAACTGCCGCGCCAGAAGCTCCAGCAAGACGTCTTCCTTGGAATCGAAATAGACCCTCTTTGCACCCACGCACAGCAACAGCAGATCATCGGATCGCAACATATTCGCAACTCGATTCACGTCGTCGCTGAACTTCGGGTCGAAAGAGCTGCGATTCGAAATGATGGGATTCCACTTGTTGTAATCCGGAAGGTCCTGCAATGCGGCTCGCGCAAACCTTTCATAGGGGGGGTCCCCGAGAAATTTGTTGATCGTCGGCTCGTATTTGGCTTGGCCCGAGAAACCCAGTGAGCGAATGTACCGGGCAACCCGGTTCCTCTCGCTCCTGTTGTCCCGGGCCGCAGCGGCATCCTCCAATAGAAGACGTTCGACAATATCGAACAAACGGGTATCGGAAAGACCCATCCAGGAAAACGTATCGGCGGCGTCGGAGTGAAGCTTTTTCTCGCCGCTGAATATCTTGATATAACGCTGCGTATCGTCTTCAAGCGAAGCGGCGGCGGCGAAATTGGGGAAAATCAGCAGTGCGAAGAACGCGCGGATAAACCGCATTGTCATATCCTCCAGTAAGCGAATATTTTCATGCACGTCGATCCGTCCGACTGCGCCGCTACGGCTTTCTCGCGCCCGGCAGATCCGGCGCCGCTACGCCCATCGAGATGACGTACCTGAGCGCCTCATCCACGCTCATGTCGAGCTCGATCACTTCGGATTTGGGCATCATGAGGAAAAAACCCGAGGTGGGGTTCGGCGTGGTCGGGACGTAGACGCTCAGATAGTCACCGCGCAGGTGATTGGCTACATCGCCTCCCGGCCGCCCGGTGAGGAACGCGATCGTCCAGCTGCCTTCGCGCGGATACTGGACGAGGAGCGCCTTGCTGAACGCCTGTCCGCCGGGGGCGAACAGCGTGTCGCTCACCTGCTTCACCGCGTGGTAGATGGTTTTCACCACCGGGATCCGGCCGAGCAGGTACTCCCAAAACAGAAGCAGCCGCTGGCCGAGGATGTTGGAGGCGAGCACGCCGGTGACGAACACCACGACCACCGTGAGCAGCGCGCCGAGGCCTGGAATCTGGCGGCCGAACAGCACCTGCGGCTGATATTGCGGGGGCAGGAGCAGCAGCGACTGGTCCATCGTGCTCACGATCAGCTCGAGCACCCAGATCGTGATCGCGAGCGGGATCCAGATCAGGAGCCCGGTGATGAGGTATTTTTTCATCGGGCACCGCCCTCTCCTCGGCGGTGTTCCACGCTACGTACGAACGACGTCTGCCCCGCTGCCGACGGATTCGGATTTCGACTCGGACTTGCTTTCGGACTTCTTGTCGGGTTTCGTGTTGGACTTCGCGTCGGGCTTCGTGTCGGACTTCGCATCGCCCTTGTCCTTGCCGCCGGAAGGCGTCGCGCTCTTGACATCGGGGTTCGCTGCCGGCTTGGCGCCGCTGTTCCTGAAGTCGGTCGCGTACCAGCCGCTGCCCTTCAACTGGAATCCCGCTGCGCTCAGCATCTTCGAGAACGTCTGCTTGCCGCACTCCGGGCAGCCGGTGAGAGCCGGGTCGCTGAGCTTCCGCAGGTATTCCTTCTGGAACCCGCACGAGGAGCAACGATATTCGTAAATCGGCATGGAGCCTCCGGATGCAAGCCGTCGGATTATACCCTGCGGACTTGCTTCGGAAGAATCGGGGCGCTCGGGCGAAAATTCAAGTCAGGCCGCGGTTGCCTTTCACGTCGATCAGGCGTGGCACGTTGAGTTCGCGCTGCCTGACGATCTTCGTGTCGCGCAGATAGCGGGCGAACAGATCCCACACCGGTTCACCGTCCTCGCGAACGCCTTCGGCCACGGGGGCCCAGCTCGCGACCTTATAGGTTTTCCCCGCTTCGATGGGCCTTCCCGCAAGACGCATGTCGGCGATTCGCCTGCCCGGTTTCGCATTCGGGTCGCAGCTGTAGCTCATTCCGCCGACCCGCACCATGTCGCCGCCTTGCTGGTAGTACGGATCCGGATTGAACAGGTTGTCGCACACATCCTCGAGGATCGTCTTGATCGCCGCACCGCTGAGCTCCGAAACGGAGGTATGCGGATAGGTGATCGCGGTCTGATTCATGACCTGCTCGTAGGTGATCGCCTCGCCGGGCAGAATCGTGCTTCCCCAGCGGAATCCAGGCGAGAAGGCGATCTCCGCGCCCTTCACTTCCCTGAGCGCATCGAGGATCAACTGATCCATGGTGCCGTTGAAATTCCCCCGGCGGTAGAGGAGCGTCTCGCTCACCGCGAGTCGCTCGGCGAGCTTCTCCCGGTACGGCGCGCGCTTCGCTTCGATCAGCTTTGCCATGTCGCGGTCTGCGCGCAGCAGGTTCGCGAACACGGGCAGCAGCCGATAGCGATAGTCCGAGATGCGCCCGCCCTTGACGTCGAGATCGAGCACCGCGAGAAACTTGCCGTGCGAACCGGCGTTGGTGACGAGCGTCCCGCCTTTCGCGTTCGACACGGCGACCGGAACCGGCACGCCGTCGTGAGTGTGGCCTCCCAGGATCACGTCGATGCCGGTGACGCGGGAGGCGAGCTTCAGGTCCACGTCCATGCCGTTGTGCGAGAGCAGCACCACGATCTGCGCGCCCCCTTTCCCTCCATTTCCCGCGCGGACCTCGTTCGCGATCCGCTGCAGGCGCCGCTCCTCGATCCCGAACTTCCAGTCCGGGACGAAACGGCGGGGATGGGCGATGGGCGTATACGGGAATGCCTGGCCGATCACGGCGACCGGTACGCCGCCCAGGCTGCGAAGGGTATAGGGCTTGAACACCGGGTCGCCGAAATCGCTGGTTTCGACGTTCTGCGCGAGAAATTCGATCCGCCCTGCGAAATCCTTTTCCAGCACTTCCTTCACGCGCGCCGCGCCGTAGGTGAATTCCCAGTGCCCCGTCATGATGTCGACGCCGAGGAGCTTCTGCGCCTCGATCATGTCCTGCCCTCGCGTCCAGAGCGACGTCGCCGAACCCTGCCAGGTGTCGCCACCGTCCAGCAGGAGCGACGCTGCGCGCCCGGCGCGCAAATTCTTCACCAGGGTCGCAAGGTGGGCGAAGCCGCCGAGCCTGCCGTATTTCCGGGCGGCCTGCGCAAAATCGAGGTGGGAGAAAGCATGCGCCTCGCGCGTACCGGGGGAAATGCCAAAGTGCTTGAGCAGCGCCTCGCCGACCAAGTGCGGCGGGCGGTTCGCTCCTTCGCCGACACCGAGATTGACGCTAGGCTCGCGAAAATGCAGGGGCAGCAGCTGCGCGTGGCAATCGGTGAAATGGAGGAGCGATATGTTGCCGAATCGCGGCAAGTCGTAGAACGCTTCGTCCCCCGCTTGCGCGCGCCCATCGAGCTGAATACCGGCTGCCGCCGCGGCGGCGAGCGCCTGCAGGAATTCGCGACGCGACAGCGTCACTTGTTGACGGGGGAGTCGTGGTCGAGCAGCAGCGCCACGAGATGGGTGATCTGCTCCTCGGTCAGCACGCCGTTGTGGCCGAAGCGCGGCATGTTGGAGCAGGCCGTGGACGCTTGTGAATTGTAGATCTTCCCGTAGGTATATTTCTGGATCGCCTCGCTCGCGCCGCGCTGCTTGCCGAATTGGTAGAGGCTCGGGCCGATCGTGCCGAACGACAGCTCCTGCTTCGAGAGCTGGTGGCAGTTGTAGCAGCTGCCGCCCGCCGGCCGGGTCGGGGCGTCGGTGAACTGCTTGCCGACGCCGCTTTGCGCGATTCGCTCGCCCTCGCGCCAGTCGCCCGTAAGCTTTCCCGAGCTCGGATAGCGGATGGTCGCCTGTTGCGCTTTTTCGATCCCGTCGCTCACGTCTTTCGGCAATTCTCCGGCATGCTTGCTGCAGAGCGCCTGTGCGTCGTCCTGGTTCAGGCGAGCGACCGTCGCCTGGCCGCGCGTCTTGAACGAGGCCTTTATCATCTCGGCGACCGCGCGCTCGGTCTCCGAATCGGACGGCCGGGTCGCGCAGCCTGCGACCCAGATGCCGCAAAGCGCAAGCGCCAGGGCCGGAATCATTTTCGGCTGCATTTCGCCCCCTATCGCTTGATCGCCGGGGCGTCGAACGTGCCGCCTTCGGCCTGCTTCGCGAGGTACGTTATCAGCGCGATAGACGCATCGGAAGCGAACTCCAGTTCCGGGAAGCGCATCTGACGGACGCACTCCCACATTCTCCATTGCATGGACCGCAACTCGCCCTCCGAGACGCGGTATCCGGGCCAGGTGCCGAATGCGCGCTGCGCATCCTTGGCATTGGTCATTTTCGGCAGATTCTGCAGCCGGATCCGTTTTCCTTCCTCGCCGTGGCAGGTGACGCAGCCGAAGTCATACGGTCCGGCGCGGTAGTAGAAAAGCCTTTCGCCCGCTTGATAGGCCAGGCGCTCCTTCGGATGGGACACCGACGGGGCAATCGTCATGCCGCGCGACTCGGATGCGATCCAGGCGACCAGATCCGTCATCACCGACCGCTGACCCACGCCGGAAAAGGGGTCGGTTGTGATCATGGGCGCACCCGTGCCGGAAAACGGCTTGCGTCTGGCTTCTTCGGGAGTGAACCCCTGCAGCGTCACCATGCAGGTGGCCAGACGTGACTCGAGGTCCTGCACGCGGCCGGTATCCGCAAAGTAGCGCGGCAGCCGTACGTAGGCGCCCTTCACCACGCCGGGCCCGAGGCCGAGGTCGCACCGCTCGAGCGACGCGTTCCTCGGACCGCGTCTGGTTTTCCACAGCTCCTCGCCGCGCGCCTCGTACAGCTCGGCGGGATTGCTCTCCTGCAGCATCTGCCGATAGCGCTCGATTTCCTTCTGGGTGTCCTGCTGCGCCGGCGAAAGACACGGCAGCGTCGCCGCCAGCACCCCAGCCAGGACGCGGTCGATACGCATGACTTTCTTCCTCGTGAATTCCGCCAGCGATAACTCTGCAGACTCAGCCGCCGCCGGCGATCACCGCTTCGTCGGTTCTCTTCTCGCCCTTGTTGTCGAGCCAGGTGATCATCACCTTCTCGCCGGGCTTGCCCCCATTGAAGCGGAAATGCAGGAAGGGATTGCGAGACACCGAGGTTCCCCACTGCGCCGACAGCACGGTCTTGCCGCCATAAGTGACGCTGACGTTCCGGATGAAATGCGCAGGAATGGCATTGCCGCCTGCGTCTCTGCGAAGGCCGGTCTCCATCTCGTGGGCCATCAGCACCTTCACCTCGACCTTGTCGCCCGTCATGTTGGCGCGGATGCGCATCGGGTCTGCCATATCAACCCCCACACCCGCCGATCGTGACCTTGATTTCCTTCACCGCGTGGAAGTACTTGCCGTCCGCGATCACGAGCGCGTAGACGTTCGACGTCTCCCCCATCTTGACGCGGGTGCTGACGAAGGGGTCGGTGCCGGCCGGGATCTCGAAATCCGCGGACAGCGTGTTCGGGTTCTTTTCGATCAGGATGGCGAGGGCTTGCGTGCGGGGGAGCTTGCTCTCCACCGCGATCGGCACGACCGCGCCGTTCTCCGCGATGTCCGGCGCGGTGATCTCGATGGCGCTACTCGGGGTCGAGCCGCTGCCGCCCAGCGCCTTGACCGTCTCCGCGACGCTCTTCGTCTCGAACGCCGCCTTGTTCCATTCCTGCGCGAGCGCCTCGCCGGGCCTGATGATCCCCGCAGCGGCCGCAAGCGCGAGCACGCCGCCGCCGGTCTTCAACACTTCACGCCGCCTGGCGTCCACGAGCTTTCCTCGGAAATCCCGGTATCGGGAAACCGGGATTTTACAGTGGCCACCGAGCGAATGCGACGCAAGACGGGCTTTATTTTCCCACCGCGTACTGTGTTAGGGTGACGTATCTTCGGCGCGAGCTGAGTCTAGGGACGGGATGGACGGCCATGCTCTTGCAGGGATCCGCGGCGCTTGTGATCCGGACCGGGCTGCAAACCGCTTATGCATGCCTGGTCGTTTATTCGGGGCTGCTCGTCTTCGGCCTGATGTGCCTAATCTGGTCCGGAACGGCGGGGCTGCTCTCCCACCTGCTGTCTCGGGGGCGGGGGAGAGTGCTCGGGCGCTGGGTCACGAGCTACGGATTTCGCTGTTACCTCCAGGTCCTCGCGCTGACCGGTGTCTTTCGCTTCGACCTGCGCGCGCTGGACTCCTTGCGGGGCGCCGGGCCCTTGATCATCGCGCCCAACCATCCCAGCCTTCTGGATGCGGTGATGGTCCTCTCGCGCTTGCCCAATGTGGCCTGCGTGATGAAGGCCGAGCTGATCAACAATCCGATTTATGGTGCCGCGGCGCGCCTGGCCGGCTACATACGCAACGACGAGTTCATCGGAGGCGTGTCCGAAGCGGTGGAGGACCTCCGGGCCGGTGGCCAGCTCCTGCTCTTCCCGGAAGGAACCCGTACGACGCGTCGTCCGGTGAATCCTCTGAAGGGAGGAGCGCCTCTCGTCTCGAAGCGCTCCGGCGTTCCCATCCAGACGGTATTGATCGAGACCACGTCGCCTTTTCTGTCGAAGGGCTGGGCCCTTCATCGTATCCCTCCGGTGCCGGTGTCCTACCGCGTCCGCCTGGGAAGGCGATTCATGCCCAGGGACAGCTTGAAAGAGACGATCGCGGAACTGGAAGCCTATCTTGCATCCGAGCTCGGCCGCGGAAAGGGCATGGATGCCGCCGGCGAACCCTTGGCGCAGCCGCAGAACGCCCGGCTCGACGAACGCTGAGGACTGGATGAAGGAGGCCTCCCGGAGTCACCTTGTCCTGATTCCAAGCTACAACCCCGGCGAACGAGTCTACGAGACGGTCCAAGCGGCACGGCGTTTCTGGAACCCGGTGTGGGTGGTGGTGGACGCCAGCACTGACGGCACGGCCGAAGGATTGCGCAAGAGGGCCAGGGCCGATCCGGGTCTGAAGGTGATCGTGTTGCCGAGGAACGGCGGCAAGGGCGCGGCCGTCCTGCACGGCATCGAGCTCGCCCAGGAAGCCGGTTTCACGCACGTCCTGACGATGGATTCGGACGGCCAGCACCCGGCCGAGATGATCGGTGAGTTCATGGCTGCTTCCGCGGCGGAGCCCTCCTGCATGGTGCTGGGCGTTCCGGTGTTCGACTCAAGCGCGCCGAACCTGCGCGTCAAGGGACGCCGCGTATCCAACTGGTGGGCCAACCTGGAGACGCTCTGGACGGGAATCGGCGATTCCTTGTTCGGCTTCCGGGTGTACCCGATCGCGCCCCTGCGCAGGGTGATGCGGACGCAGCTCTGGATGCGGCGCTTCGACTTCGACCCGGAAGCGGTGGTGCGAATGTGCTGGCTCGGGGTGCGTCCGCTCAACAAACCCGCGCCCGTGCGGTATTTCCACCCCGAGGAAGGCGGCGTATCGCACTTTGATTACTGGCGCGACAACGCGCTGCTGACGTGGATGCACGTGCGCCTGCTGATCGGCTTCGTGCTGCGGCTGCCGCTGCTCGCGATTCGGCGGCTGAGAACCCCGTGATCCGGGCGCGGCGCGGACTCAATGAACCGCGCGGAATGCCAGCACCGTGTTGCTTCCCCCGAATGCGAAGGAATTCGACAGCGCCGCCCGCAAGCCGCTGCGCAGAGATCCCCCGGTAATGTGGCGCACGCCGGTGCACTCGCTATCCACGTCGTCGAGATACGCGGTCGGCGGCGCGTCCTGTGACGCGAGCGACATCACGGTGATGATGGCTTCGATCACCCCGGTTGCGCCCAGCATGTGCGCATGCATCGATTTCGTGGCACTGACGGCGACTTCCGCGGAGCGCGATCCGAAAACGCCGCGAATGGCGGCAATTTCGATCGGATCGCCTTCGCGCGTCGCGGTGCCATGCGCGTTGACGTAATCGATCTCGTCGGGCGCGAGGCCCCCGTTCTGAATGGCCATGCGCATGGCGCGCGTCTGTCCCTCGACATTGGGCCGGACGAGATGTTCATGATCGGAGGTGCTGCCACACCCCGCGAATTCCGCGTAAATCCTCGCGCCGCGCCGAACCGCGTGGTCCCAGTCCTCGAGGATCATGGCGCCCGCCCCTTCTCCGAGCACCAGGCCCTGCCGATCCGAACTGAACGGGCGGCAGGCGCGCACGGCGGACGCCTCGTCGCCTAGGGCGAGGATGCGCATCGCTTCCCAGGCGCGCACCACGCCGTAGGACAGCGGCGCTTCGGAGCCGCCGACGACCATCAGCGTCGCTTCGCCCGAGCGGATCTTCGGCAAGGCCTCGCCGATCGCGACCGCCGACGAGGCGCAGGCGACCGAATAGGTGGCGGAGGAAGCTCCCAGGCCGAGCAGGATCGATATGTGGGAGGCAGCCGCGTTGCTCATTCCGAGCACGACCGAGAGCGGCGGCACGCGCTCGCGGCCGTTGCGCAACATCTCGATATAGCCGCTCTCGAACGTCAGCGTGCCGCCCAGCGCCGTGCCCCAGGAGACGCCCCAGTCGTTGCGCGGCGCTTCCCGGGTCCGCGGAAGCCCCGCATCGCTCCATGCCGAAAGCGCTGCCGCGGTCCCGAGCTGGCTGTAGCGGTCCATGGTGTAGGCAAGCGATCGGCCCAGCGCCGCGTCGGCGTCGAAATTCGCGCAACGGACCGCCGGCACGGAAAGCGGCTTGAGCACGTCGTCCTCGCGCGTGTAGAGCCGGATCGCGGATTCGCCGCGCAGCATCCGGCCGAAGAAGTCAGCAAGGTCCCCGCCAAAAGGGTTGACGAGACCGAGGCCGGTGACGGCGACGCGCCGCGCGCTTGCCATTCAGACGCCGTTTCCGGCTGTGACCTTGTCCACGATTTCCAGCAGGTCACCGACGGTGCTGGGTCGCGGAATGTCCTGCGGTATCTTGACGCCGAGCCTGTCCTCGAATTCGAAGAGCAGTTCGAGCAGCAGGAGCGAGTCAACCTTGAGTTCCTCGAGCGAGGCCTCGGGCGTCACTCGGGCGGGATCGATGTTTTCGCGCTTGCGCAGGAATTCACTGAGGACAGCCAGGTAGTCTTCTCTCATGTATAAATAGTGCCGCCTATTGGTGACTTCACAGCCGGGTCACACTTCCGCAATTCTCGCACGTCCTGTGTTAGCGTGGCGCATGACTTCGCCGTCCCCGGGCCGCCCCGATTCCGAACTGCTCGGTGCCAACCGGCATTTCTACAACGCGCTGTGGACGGACGCGCGCCTGATCGAGCCCGAACGCTTCAACACCTGGCCGCTGGTCCGCTCCCTGCTCGCTCCGGCGCAGCGCCGGCTGGAGGTGGCGCCGGGATTGCGCCCGCGCCTTCCGATCGAGGATACGCAGTTCGTCGATATAAGCGCGGCAGCGCTGGAAAAACTGCGCGTGCGCGGCGGCTCCGGGACGCTGGGCTCCATCACGGCTCTGCCCTACGGCAATGCGGGTTTCGACCTGATCTGCGCCTTCGATGTGATCGAACACGTCGACGACGACGAGCGCGCCCTCGCGGAGCTCTCGCGCGTGGCGGCGTCCGGGGCGGCGCTGATCACCTCGGTGCCGCTGCATCCCGCGCAGTGGTCGGGGTTCGACGCTTTCGTCGGCCACCGGCGCCGCTACGAGCCGGCAGAACTGATGGACAAGCTCGCGCGACACGGCTTCGCGGTAGAGCGCAGCGCTGCGTTCGGGATGCAGCCGAAATCCTCCCGCCTGGTCGATCTCGGAATGTGGTTTTTGGTCCACCGGCGCGCGCCGGCGATACGGCTGTACAACCGCGTGATAATGCCGCTGGGCGTGCGTTTTCAGAAACCGCTGGCGCTGGCGCAGGGCCTGATCGACACCGCGGAGGTCGCGGAAGTCCTCCTGTTGTGCCGGCGCGCAAGCAACTAGAACGGGATGTCGTCTTCCATGTCGTCGAACTTGCCCGCCGATTTCTTGACGGCCTTGCCCTCGCCCGCGGCGGCCGGCTCTTTCGCTTCCCGGGCGCCCGCGTCGCCCGCCCCTTGCCGGCTGCCGAGCATCTGCATGCGGTCGGCGACAATTTCGGTGGTCGTGCGTTCCTTACCCTCCTTGTCCTGCCACTTGCGCGTGCGCAAGGATCCCTCGATGTAGACCTGCGAGCCCTTCTTGAGGTACTCGCCGGCGATCTCCGCGAGCCGGCTGAAGAACACGACGCGGTGCCATTCGGTCCGTTCCTGCTTTTCTCCGCTCGCCTTGTCCTTCCAGGTATCCGTGGTGGCGACCGAGATGTTGGTGATCGCCCCGCCCTCCGGGTTGTAACGCGTCTCGGGGTCGCGCCCGAGGTTGCCTACCAGAATCACTTTGTTTACCGAAGCCATTTAGTTTTCCCCCTCGATCAATTTTCTCGCCGTGCTTGCGTCGAACGAATCAGGATACACGGTTAACCGGACGACGCCTCGTTCGGGCGCGATCACGGCTTCGCGCACCCCGCGCAGCCGCAAGAGTCCTTCGCGCAGCGCGACCGGATCGGCCCCTGCGCCCACCGGGAAGATCCGCTCCGCGGATTCGCCCGGAATGCGCATTCGCCATGCCGTTCCCAGCCATAACGCGACAATCGCGATTCCGAATACAAACACCGAGGCTTCGCCGAAATGTCCGGCGAGCCAACCCCCGGCGGCCCCGCCGGCGAAGAGGCCCAGCGCCTGGGTGGTGTTGTACACCCCGAGCGCGGTTCCGCGCGAGGCCGGCGCCGCGACCCGGGATACGAGCGACGGCAGGATCGCCTCGAGGAGGTTGAACGCGACGAAAAAGGCCTGCCTCTGCCGGGGACGTCATGGGAGTAGCGGGAACACTGCGAAATTTTGTATAGTAGCAGGTTCGACTTTGCCCACCCGCTCAATGGACCAGATCCGCATCCGCGGCGCGCGCACGCACAAT